>JACDJB010001851.1_pt1 | contig 16368 bp, 16 predicted proteins | sample 7454121 | NCBI WGS metagenome assembly JACDJB01 (sample SAMN14253290, study PRJNA609438) | sludge metagenome | isolation source: sludge after 25d culture with pyrite | collected 2018-12-20 | reverse complement strand
TCGGCGACGATCTTCACGTCGCCGCGCTGCTCGAGCATCGTCATCACCGGGTCGACGTTCGATAGCGCGTCGATCTGACCCGATTCGATCGCGGCGATCGCGGCGTTGCCGGTGCCGACACCCACGTACGAAACGTCGGAGGCCTTCAGTCCGTGCTGCGACAGGAAGTAGTTCGCGACCATGTTCGTCGACGAACCGGGCGCCGAGACGCCGATCTTCATTCCCTTCATGTCGGCCGGCGACGCGTACTTCGCCTTGGTGGAGACGCCGATCGCGATCTGCGGTGCGCGCCCCTGCAGCACGAAGGCCGTGAAGTACTGGTGGTTCGCCTGCAGACTGATCGTGTGCTCGTAGGCGCCCGAGACGACGTCGGCCGAGCCGCCGACGACGGCTCGCAGCGCGGCCGAGCCGCCGGCGAAATCGAGGATCTCGACGTTCAGGCCCTGCTCCTTGAAGTAGCCGAGCTGCTCGGCGATCGTCAGCGGCAGGTAGTAGAACGCGGCCTTGCCGCCGACGGCGATCGTCAGTTTCGGCTTCTCGGGCTTTCCCTGCGCGTGCGCGGCGAAGGGCACGGTGGCGAGCGCGGCTGCGGCGAGCGTGCAAGCGAGAAAGCGTCTGCGCATTTCCGGGTCTCCTGCGAAGCTGTGTCGTCCTGCGGGCCAGTGCGTGCGGGCACGCCGTGAGGTTAACCCATCGCGTCGACGACGAAACGACGTGCGCCTGCTTCCGGAACGCCCCGGCGTTTCTCCCGCGCCGCTCGCGCCACATCGGCTGCAAGATGCAGCGTTCCTGCCGGCGCAAGCTTCTGCGCGCCTGGGAGTGCTGCCTTTCGCAGCCCTTGCGCAACGCCGCGGCGTTTTGGCCGGGTTCTGTCCATCCGACCCGGCACGGGCGGAACCCGCGCGCCGCTAGACGACGCCGGATGCCCGCAGCTTCGCGACCGCCTGCTCGTCGTAGCCCAGTTCGCCGAGCACCTCCGCCGTGTGCTCGCCCAGCCGCGGCCCGAGCCAGCGGGTCTGGCCCGGTGTCTGCGAGAACTTCGGCACGATGCCCGGTATCGCCAGCGGCGTTCCGTCGGGCAGCGTCGCCTGCTCGATCATCGCGCGCGCCCGATACTGCGCATCGTCGACCATGTCGGCCGCGCTGAAGATCCGACCGCTCGGTACCTCGGCCTTCGCCATCGCGGCCAGCGATTCGTCGAGCGAGTGCGACGAGGTCCACCGTGCGATCGCGTCGTCGATCTCCTGCGCGCGCGCGGCGCGCCCGGCGTTGTCGGCGAGCGCAGGATCGTCGGCGAGGTCGGCGCGCCCGATCGCGCGCATCAGGCGCTTGAAGATCGAATCGCCGTTGCCGCCGATGACGATGTGCCGGCCGTCGAGCGTCGGATACGTGTTCGACGGCACGATGCCGGTGAGGTTCGTGCCGGTGCGTTCGCGCACGATGCCGTAGCGGTCGTACTCGGGCAGCGTGCTCTCCATCAGGTTGAACACCGCTTCGTAGAGCGCCACGTCGACGACCTGTCCGCGTCCGGTCGCGCTCCGGTGGTGCAGCGCCATCAGCACGCCGACCAGGCCATGCAGTGCGGCGAGCGAGTCGCCGATCGACAGATTCAGCCGTACCGGCGGACGGTCGGGGAAACCGGTGACGTAGCGCATCCCGCCCATCGACTCGGCAATCGCGCCGAAGCCCGGGCGGTCGCGGTACGGCCCGGTCTGGCCGTAGCCCGACAGGCGCAGCAGGATCAGCCCGGGGTTGTCCTGTGCCAGCCGGTCATGGCCGAGTCCCCATTTTTCGAGCGCACCCGGCCGGAAATTCTCGATGACGACGTCGCTGCGCGCGCAGAGCTCGCGCGCGATGCGCTGTCCTTCGGCATTTCGCAGATCGAGCGTGATCGAGCGCTTGTTGCGCGCCTGCACGTACCACCACAGCGACGTGCCGCTCGCGTCGTCGGGGTGCAACTTGCGCCACTTGCGCAGCGGATCGCCGCCTTCGGCACCGGCACGCGCCGGCGGCTCGACCTTGATCACGTCGGCGCCGAAGTCGGCGAGCATGCGGCCGGCGAAGGGGCCGGCGATCAGCTGGCCGAGCTCGAGCACGCGCAGGCCGGCCAGCGGGCCGCTCACTTCGGGTGCGCGCCCAGGGTTCGCGCGTTCGCTCGGGTCGGCGCCTCGCTGGTCGGCCTCGCTCCTGTCGGCGCCTCGCTCGTCGGCCTCGCTCGAGCCTGCGTCGGCCTTCGCCCTCTTCGCGCTCATGCCGATGTTCCTCCGCGCGCGTCGTCGTCGGCGACCGAACGACGATCGCGCAGCGCCTGCGCCACGGTGCTCGGATCGACGTATTCGAGCTCGCTGCCCACCGGCACGCCCCGCGCCAGCCGCGTGACCGCGAGGCCGCGCGCACGCAGCAGTTCGCCGATGTAGTGCGCGGTGGCCTCGCCTTCCTGCGTGAAATTCGTCGCGAGGATCACTTCGCGCACGACGCCGTCGCCGGCGCGCCCGAGCAGGCGCTCGAGTCCGATCTGGCGCGGCCCGATGCCGTCGAGCGGCGACAGGCGCCCCATCAGCACGAAGTACAGGCCGCGGTAGCTGAGCGTCTGCTCGATCGTCAGCTGGTCCGCCGGCGTTTCGACCACGCACAGCAGCGACGCGTCGCGCCGCGGCGACGAACAGGTCTCGCAGACCTCGAGTTCGGTGAAGGTGTTGCAGCGCGCGCAGTGACGGATGCGGGCGCAGGCCTGCGCGAGCGCCTGCGCGAGCTGCGCCGCGCCTTCGCGGTCGTGCTGCAGCAGGTGGTAGGCGAAGCGCTGCGCAGTGCGCGCGCCCACGCCGGGCAACCGGCGCAAGGCGGCGGTGAGCGCGTCGAGCGGCGCCGGCGGTTTCATCGCGCCCACCCGGTGTGCGGCCGCGTCCTTAGAACGGCATCTTGAAGCCGGGCGGCAGCGGCAGGCCCGCCGTCATGGCACCCATCTTCTCGGAAGCGGTCTGCTCGGCCTTGCGCAGCGCGTCGTTCATCGCCGCGACGAGCAGGTCCTCGAGCATGTCCTTGTCCTCTTCGAACAACGTCGGGTCGATCGCGATGCGCTTGACGTCGTTGCGGCAGGTCATCGTCACCTTCACGAGGCCGGCGCCCGACTGCCCGTCGACCTCGATCTGCGCGAGCTGCTCCTGCGCCTTCTTCATGTTCTCCTGCATCTGCTGGGCCTGCTTCATCAGGCCTGCGAGCTGTCCTTTCATCATTCGTTTCCTCCGGGGGTCTGTCGTTGCTCGCGCGGGCGCACCGAGCCCGGCACGATCGAGCCGTCGAACTCGTCGATCAGCGTGCGCACGAACGGGTCGGACTCGATCGACGCCTGCGCCTGCGCCTGGCGGTCGGCGCGCTGCTGCGCCGAAACGACCGCCGCCGTCGGGCCCTGCACGCGTCCCACCTCGACGTCGAGGCGAACGTCGGCGCCCAGGTGCGCGCTGAGCGCTTCGCGCACGCGGCGCACGGTGCCCGGTTCGGCAAGCGGGCGGATCGGCACGCGCACGCGCAGCCGCAGTCCGTCGGCCTCGAGCAGTTCGCTCTGCTCCATGAACTGGCGAACGAAGCCGCCGACCTCGAGCCGCGCGGCCAGCGCCGGCCAATCGCCGTCGAAGGGCGAAGCGGCGCTCGACGCTGCGGCGGCGCTCGACGCTGCGGCGGCGCTCGGCGCTGCGGCGGCGGGCCGTGCCGCGGCGGTGCTGGCCGCCGCGCGCCGCGCAAGCGGCGCCGCAGCCGCCGGCTGCGCCGACTCGGTCGCCGAAGACGGCCGGAACGCGAGCAGGCGCAGCAGCACCATCGTGAAGCCGGTGTGCGCATCCGGCGCGAGCGCGAGTTCGCGCGCACCGTGCGTGACGATCTGGTAATAGACCTGCAGGTCTTCGGCCGCGATCGACTGCGCGAAGCGCTGCAGGATCTCCGGCTCGTCGGCGTCGCCGAGCGCGCCGACCTGCGCCAGCGCGATGCGCTGCAGGAACTGCGCCAGGTCGCCCAGCGCGCGCTCGAAGGGCGCGTTCGCCGCGAGCATCGAATCGGCGATGTCGACCAGCGTGCGTCCCTCGCCGGCGACGAGCGCGTCCAGGATGCGCACGAGCCAGCCCGCGTCGACCAGGCCGAGCATCTCGCGCACTTCGGCCTCGCGCACGCTGCCCGCGCCGAAGGCGATCGCCTGGTCGAGCAGCGACAGCGCGTCGCGCATGCTGCCCGCGGCAGCGCGGCCGATGCGATCGAGCGCTGCCGCGTCGTGCTGCACGCCCTCGGCGCCGAGCACGGTGGCCAGATGCGCCGCGATCGCCGGCGCCGGCATGTTCTTCAGGTTGAACTGCAGGCAGCGCGACAACACGGTGACCGGAACGCGCTGCGGATCGGTGGTGGCGAGCACGAAGACGACGTGCGGTGGAGGCTCCTCGAGCGTCTTGAGCATCGCGTTGAACGCATGCGTCGACAGCATGTGGACTTCGTCGATGACGTAGACCTTGTAGCGTCCGGCGGTGGGCGCGTAGACGGCGTTCTCGAGCAGTTGCGTCATCTCGTCGACGCCGCGGTTCGACGCGGCGTCGAGTTCGATGCAGTCGACGAATCGACCGGCATCGATGCCCGTGCAAGCCTGGCAAGTCCCGCACGGCCGCGCCTGCACGCCGCGCTCGCAGTTCAGCGCCTTGGCCAGGATGCGCGCGATCGTCGTCTTGCCCACGCCGCGCGTGCCGGTGAACAGGTACGCGTGATGCAGTCGACCCGTTTCGAGCGCGTGCGAGAGCGCGCGCACGACGTGCTCCTGGCCGACCAGGGAGTCGAAGTCCCGGGGGCGCCACTTGCGAGCCAGCGCGAGATGGTTCATGTCGGGGTACGCGATCGGGCCAGGCGCGCGGTGACGGGTGAGTTCGCCGACGACGAATTCGCCGGCACGAGATTCGCCGGCACAAGCCGGGTGGGCGAGCCGGAACCCCGGCACGCGCGGGGAGTGGCTGTGGCTGCTTCCTTCCGGACCTGACCAGGTTGACCACGCCGCACTGCGGGGAGGCCCGCCCGCGCCGATTCTAGCAGTCGTGCTCGATGCAGCGAGCCGCGACCTGCGCGTGTACCATTGAACGCAGGGCGCTTCGTCGACGACGCGGCGCCGCAATCCAGGAGGGAGAATGGCGATCCAGCACGTATCCGACGCATCGTTCGAGCAGGACGTCCTGCAGGCCGAGGGGCCGGTTCTGGTCGATTACTGGGCCGAATGGTGCGGCCCGTGCAAGATGATCGCGCCGATCCTCGACGAGGTGTCGCGCGAGTACGAAGGCAAGGTCCGCGTCGCGAAGATGAACGTCGACGAGAACCAGTCGACGCCGTCGAAATACGGCATTCGCGGCATTCCCACGCTGATGCTGTTTCGCGGCGGCGAGGTCGTCGCGACGAAGGTCGGCGCGCTGTCGAAGTCGCAACTCGCATCGTTTCTGGACACCAACCTCTGATCGGGTGTAAGCTCACGGCCGCCCGATGATGCATGCGGCCGTGCCGCCCGCGTCTCGCGGCAACGAGGCGCGCGAGGCCGGGCACGACGCGATTCCCCACGTCGACTCCTCCCCCGCCTCTCCTGGGCCCCATTCGGCCCGAACCTCCGACCTGCCAGTCGATCCTGCGGTACCCGCCGCTCGCGCTCGTCCGAGTGGCCCGCGCTCCAGCCAGCTTCCCTGCGGGGAGAACCAGCCGATGCACCTGTCCGAACTGAAATCGCTGCACGTCTCGCAGCTGATCGAGATGGCCACCGCCCTCGAAATCGAGAACCCGCAGCGAATGCGCAAGCAGGAGCTGATGTTCGCGATCCTCAAGCGCAAGGCCCGGACCGGCGAGACGATCTTCGGCGACGGCTGCCTCGAGGTGCTGCCCGACGGCTTCGGCTTCCTGCGCTCGCCCGAGACCTCCTACCTGGCGAGCACCGACGACATCTATATCTCGCCGTCGCAGATCCGCCGCTTCAACCTGCACACCGGCGACTCGATCGAAGGCGAAGTGCGCACGCCGAAGGAGGGCGAGCGCTATTTCGCGCTGGTGAAGGTCGACAAGATCAACGGCGAGCCGCCCGAGGCGAGCAAGAACAAGATCCTGTTCGAGAACCTCACCCCGCTGCACCCGAACCAGCCGATGGTTCTGGAGCGCGACATCAAGGCCGAGGAGAACATCACCGGGCGCATCATCGACATGATCGCGCCGATCGGCAAGGGCCAGCGCGGCTTGATCGTCGCGCCGCCGAAGGCCGGCAAGACCGTCCTGATGCAGCACATCGCGCACGCGATCACGACCAACCACCCCGACGTCGTGCTGATCGTGCTGCTGATCGACGAGCGTCCCGAGGAAGTCACCGAGATGACGCGCTCGGTGCGCGGCGAGGTCGTCGCCTCCACGTTCGACGAGCCGGCCACGCGCCACGTGCAGGTCGCCGAGATGGTGATCGAGAAAGCCAAGCGGCTCGTCGAGCACAAGCGCGACGTCGTCATCCTGCTCGATTCGATCACTCGCCTGGCGCGCGCGTACAACACGGTGGTGCCGGCCTCGGGCAAGGTCCTCACCGGCGGCGTCGACGCCAACGCGCTGCAGCGCCCGAAGCGCTTCTTCGGCGCGGCGCGCAACATCGAGGAAGGCGGCTCGCTGACGATCATCGCCACCGCGCTGATCGACACCGGCAGCCGGATGGACGAGGTGATCTACGAGGAGTTCAAGGGCACCGGCAACATGGAGCTGCACCTGAACCGGCGCATGATGGAAAAGCGCGTCTACCCGGCGATCGACATCAACCGCTCGGGCACGCGGCGCGAGGAGCTTCTCATCAAGGCCGAGGTGCTGCAGAAGATCTGGATTCTGCGAAAGCTGCTGCACGACATGGACGAGCTCGAGGCGATGGAATTCCTGCTCGACAAGGTCCGCCAGACGAAGAGCAACCAGGAGTTCTTCGAGATGATGCGGCGCGGCGTCTGATCCGCTATAATCAGCGGCTTTTCATCGCTGCGGCCTCCTTCACGGATCCGACAATGAAACAGGGCATCCACCCCGAATATCGCGAAGTCGTCTTCATGGACATGGCGAACGGCTTCAAGTTCGTCACGCGTTCCACGGTCGGCACGCGCGAGAAGATCAAGATGGACGACGGCAAGGAATACCCGTTGTTCAAGCTCGACGTCACCTCCGAGTCGCACCCGTTCTACACCGGCGCCCAACAGCGCATCATCGAAACGGGCCGCGTCGAGAAATTCCGCCAGAAGTTCGCCCGAAGCGGCAAATGAGGTGAGCGGGGAATAGCTCTGCCAGGCAGCTTCGGCTGCCTTTTTTTCGGCCCCGTCCCGTGCTGCAGGAGCCCCCGTGTCGTCGATGAGACCTTTCATCGTCACCGAGTTGCAGGCGGGCAAGCTCCCGCGCTGGGGGCTGCTGCTCGTCTGCGCGCTGTACGCGGTTCCCGGTTTCGTCGGCCGCGACCCGTGGCGTACGCTCGACGCCGCCGGCTTCGGCATCGCGCTCACCATGATGCGCGGCGACTTCGCCGACTGGCTGCTGCCGAACATCGCCGGCCAGCCGATCGTCGCGCAGGGTCCGCTGCCGTTCTGGATCGCCGCCGCGTTCGGCCGCGCGACGCAGTGGTTGCTCGGCGAGCACGGCGCGGTGCGAGCGGCGGTGCTGGCGACGCTCGCCGCCGCACTGGTCCTCGTCTGGTACGCCAGCTACGCGCTGGCGAGACGCCAGGGCGTGCAGCCTTCCGACCCGTTCGGCGCGTCGGCGTCGCGCGTCGACTACGCACGCGCGATCGCCGACACGGGCCTGCTCGTGCTGATGGCCACTTTCGGCCTTCTGGTGCGGATGCACGAGACCACCGCCGAACCGGCGCAGGTCGCGTGGATCGCGCTGTTCCTGTTCGGCTGCGCGCACGCACTCGAGCGTCCGGCGATCGGCGGCGCGATCGCGGGCGCGGCCATCGCCGCGAGCCTGCTCACGCGCGGCGCCGGCCACGCGCTCGCACTGCTCGTCGTGCTCGTCGCGTTGCCGATGGCAAGCCGTGCGTTCCGGCTCGTCGGGCGACGCATGCTCGTGTTCGCGACGGGCGCCGCGCTGGCGCTGGCGCTGCCCTGGCCGCTGGCGCTGCTGCAGTCGCCGGCGGGCCTGGCGCACCTGGGCGGCTGGCTCGCGTGGAACCGCGACGCCCTCTCCGGCCCGACGCTCGATTCGATCGTCTATTTCGCGCGGACCGCGCCGTGGTTCTACTGGCCGGCCTGGCCGGTGGCGTTGTGGGCCGCGTACCGCTGGCGCGCACGCTGGAGCGAACCGGCGGTGGCATTGCCGACGCTGGCGGTCGTTGCGCTCGGGCTGCGCGCGCTGCTCGCACCGAACGGCGCCGAGGGATGGCTGCTGCCGGCAACCGTGCCGCTGGCGCTGCTCGCCGCCGTCGGCGTGCCGACGCTCAGGCGCGGCATCGTCAACCTCATCGACTGGTTCGCCGTCACCAGTTTCACGCTGTTCAGCATCGTGATCTGGGCATACTGGATTGCGTTGATGACCGGGTTCCCGCCGCGAATGGCCTTCCGCATGCGCCAGATGGCGCCCGGCTTCCTGCCGCAAGGCGTCTTCGACGAGGTCGTTCTCGGCGTCGCGGCCACCGTCGCCTGGCTGCTGCTCGTGCGCTGGCGCATATCGCGCCAGCCGCCGATGATCTGGCGCCCGATGGTGCTCTCGTGCGGCGGCGTCGTGCTCGCGTGGTTCCTGCTGATGACGCTGTGGCTTCCGGTCTTCAACGAACGCAACACCTACCGCGACCTGTCGGCCGAGCTGCGCGCGGCCTTCGACGCGGGCGAGCCGCGCACGCGCGACTGCGTGACGACCGACAACGTCGAACGCGCCGCACGCGCGAGCTTCTACTACTTCGCGCAACTTCCCTTCGGCGCACCGGGCGAGCGCTGTCGCTGGCTGCTCGTGCAGGACGACCGGGAGTCGGTGCTGGCGCAACCGCCCGCAGGCGCAGGATGGCAGCTGCGGTGGGAAGGCCGGCGCCGCAGCGGCCGCGACGAGCGCTTCCTGCTGTTCAGGCGAAGCGAAGATGCGGCGGCCGGCGTGGGGTCGACCGAAGGCGCGCCGGCCGCGGTCGAGGGCGCGAACGACTTCAGGCCGGTGCAGCCGTGACGAGGAAGTGCTGGCGGTAGTAGCGCAGTTCGTCGATCGACAGCATCGCGTCGGCCAGCGCCGTGTGGTCGCTCTTCTTCGTGAAGCCCTTCGCGATCTCCGGGCGCCAGCGCCGGCACAGCTCCTTCAGCGTGCTCACGTCGAGGTTGCGGTAGTGGAAGTGCGCCTCGAGTTGCGGCATGTAGCGCACGAGGAAACGGCGATCCTGGCAGATCGAGTTGCCGCACATCGGCGAGCAGTTCGCCGGCACCAGCGCCGAGACGAAATCGAGCAGCCGTCGCTCGACCTCGGCCTCGGTGTACGTCGAGGCGAGCACGCGCTCGACGAGCCCGGTGCGCGCGTGCGTGGATCGATTCCACTGGTCCATGCCGTCGAGCACCGCGCGCGGCTGGTACACCGCGTACGACTCGCTGTGCGCGACGACCTCGAGCTGCGCGTCGGTCACGACGACCGCCGCCTCGATGATCCGATCGACCGCAGGGTTCAGGCCCGTCATCTCGAGGTCGATCCAGATGAGCCTCGATTCGTCGGGTGACGGCACGGGTGCCGTCGGACGCTGTGACATAATTTTTTCTCCGTCGACGATTCTCGCACAGCGCCCCCTTGACATCGCAGGCCTTCACGCTCCTGTTCGCATTCGCGCTGCTCGCCGCGGTGGCGACAAAGCTGTGGCTGGCGACGCGACAGATCCGGCACGTGGTCGGCCATCGCGACGCGGTGCCCGCCAGCTTCGCCTCGCGCATCGATCTCGCCGCGCACCGGCGCGCCGCCGACTACACCGTCGCGCGCACGCGGCTGTCGATCGTCGATACGGTGTTCGGTGCGCTGGTGCTGCTGGGCTTCACGCTGTTCGGCGGGCTGCAGGCGCTGCTCGACGCGTTGCAGGCGCTGCTGCCCGCGTCGGGCTTCCTGCGATCGCTGGCCTTCGTCACCGCGGTCTTCGCGATCTCGGCGCTGCTCGAGCTGCCGTTCGCCTGGGTGCGCCGGTTCCGCATCGAAGAGCGCTTCGGCTTCAACCGGATGACGCCGCGCCTTTTCCTCCTGGATACGCTGAAGGCGGCCGCGGTCGCCGTCGTGCTCGGCCTGCCGTTGCTCGCGCTCGTGCTGTGGCTGATGCGCGCGAGCGGCGCGCTATGGTGGTTGTGGGTGTGGGTCGCGTGGGCCGTCTTCAACGTCGCCGTGCTCGTGCTCTACCCGACGGTGATCGCGCCGCTCTTCAACCGCTTCGAGCCGCTGCCCGCCGGTGAATTGCGCAGCCGCGTCGAGGCGCTGCTCGCGCGTTGCGGCTTTGCCTCGAAGGGGCTGTTCGTGATGGACGGCAGCCGTCGCTCGGCGCACGGCAACGCCTATTTCACCGGGCTGGGGCGCGCCAAGCGCATCGTGTTCTTCGACACGCTGATCTCGCGCCTGGACGCACCCGAGATCGAAGCGGTACTTGCGCACGAACTGGGCCACTACGAGCGGCGCCACGTGCAGAAGCGCATCGCGCTGAGCTTCGCCGCGAGCCTGGCCGGGCTGTGGCTGCTCGGCTGGCTGTCGCGGCAGGCGTGGTTCTACGAGGGGCTCGGCGTCTCGCCGGGCGTCGGCGAACTGGACGCCGCCGCGCTCGTGCTGTTCCTGCTCGCAATGCCGGTGTTCACGTTCCTGCTGCAGCCGCTGTTCGCCGCCGTGTCGCGCCGACACGAGTTCGAGGCCGACGCCTTCGCGGCGAGGCACGCGCACGCGAGCGACCTCGCCGCCGCGCTCGTGAAGCTGTACAAGGACAATGCGTCGACGCTCACGCCCGACCCCGTGCACTCGGCGTTCTACGACTCGCACCCGCCGGCGTCGCAGCGCATCGGCCGGCTCGGCGAGCTCGCCTCTGCCTGATCGCGATTCGTCGCCGAGGTCTTCGATGAGAGAACCGATGTCCCGAGCCCGGCTGCTCGCGCGCAAGTCACGCCCGTCCCCGGGACCCGCCTGGTCGCAGACCGAGATCGAGGCGCAATTGTCCGAGCTGCCCGGCTGGAGCCAGCGCGAAAATGCCATCGAGCGCAGCTTCGCATTCCGCGACTACTACGAGACGGTCGCCTTCGTGAACGCACTTGCGTGGATGGTGCACGGCGAAGATCACCACCCGGAACTGGTCGTCGGCTACAACCGGTGCGCCGTGCGCTTCTCCACCCATTCGGCTGGCGGCATCTCCGAGAACGACTTCATCTGCGCTGCCAAGACCGATGCCGTCTTCGGGCGAAGCGGAAACTGAAACGCCCTCGGCAACGCCCGCCGGCGCCGGCACCGAACGGGCCTGCGTGGTTGCGAGCTTCGGGCGGCACTACTGCGTGCGTGTGGCCTCGGGCGACGAGCGCGTGGCCGTCACGCGAGGCAAGCGCACCGACCTGTGCGTGGGCGACGAAGTCGAGATCCGCGCGCTGGGCGTCGGGCAGGCGGTGATCGAATCGCTGCATGCGCGAAAGACACTGCTGCAGCGAAGCGATGCGTGGCGCACGCGGCTGATCGCCGCGAACGTCGAGCGCGCCGCAGTGGTCGTCGCCGGCGAGCCGGCATTCTCCGAAGAGCTGTTGATGCGCATGCTGATGGCGATCGAGACCGCGGGCATCGAGCCCGCGATCGTCGCCAACAAGGCCGACCGCGAAGCGGCGCGAAGCGCGATCGCCGCGCGCATGGCGCTCTACCGCGGCCTCGGCTATCCGGTCTTCGAGCTCAGCGCGCTCGTCGATCCGGACGCCGCGCGCGCATCGCTCGGCACCTGGCTCGCCGGGCACCAGACGCTGCTGCTCGGCGAATCCGGAATGGGCAAGTCGACGCTCGTCAACGCGCTCGTTCCCGACGCGCAGGCACGCACGAACGAGATCTCGCAGGCGCTGGGCACCGGCCGGCACACGACGACCTTCAGCCGCCTGTTCGACGTCCCGGCCCACACCGCGTCGCAGGCGCGCATCGTCGACAGCCCCGGCCTGCAGACCTACGGGCTGCATCACCTGTCGCGCTCGCAGCGCAGTCACGCGATGCGCGAATTCGCCGGCCTGCCCGAACGCTGCCGGTTCAACAATTGCACGCATCGCGACGAACCGGAGTGCGCGATCCGCGCGGCCGCGCAGCGCGGCGAGATCGACGGATTGCGCTATCGGCTGTACCTGGAGATCGAGCGGGAGGAGCAATAGGGGAGGCACGCTAAGGGGCGCTGCGCACGCGGCCGGCCGGCTGGCCGGCCGCATGCGGGGACGGCTGCAACGCTCGTGCGCTGAAACGCTCGGGGCTGAAACGCTCGGGAATCGAGCGAACTCTCGCGTGGAATGCGTTTCACGCACTGCAGCGCTCGTTTTCCGAGCGATGCGCGCAGCGGCTCGATCAGCGTCGGCGCACCTCGCGCCCTCCCCTCATCGCCCCAGCCACGCGGCGATCGTCACCATGGCAAACAGGCTGATCCACAGCACCACCGAGCGCCAGACGAGGCCGACCGCACTGCGCAGCGCGCCGGGATCGGGCTCGGCCCCCGGCCACTCGAAACCCTGGTCGCCGGCCGCCCAGCGGGCCTCGAGCGCGGGGTCGGCGATGCGAAGCCCGAGCGCGCCGCCGCCCGAGGCGAGCAGCAGTGCGCGCGAGTCGGCCGCGGTGCCCGAGGCGATCGCGCCGCGCCAGCAATAGACGGCGTCCTCGAAGTTGCCGACGACGGCGAAGCCCGCGGCGGAAAGGCGCGCGGGGAGCCAGTCGATGGCGCGAAAAGCGCGGTCGGCGAACACGGCGTAGGGCTCGTTCGCAGGCGCTGCGCCTTCGACGATCGGATGTGCCCAGCGCCGCGCGAGGAGCTCGGCGACGCGATAGAGCACCGGGCCGGTCACGCCGGGCAGCAGGATGTACCAGAAGAGCGGCCCGAAGACGTGCCGGTGCGCGGCGACGAGCGCCGCGGCCACGGCGTCGCGGCAGATCGCCGGCACCGAGATGTCGTGCACGACGCGCTCGAGCGAGTCGTCGGCGTCGACCCGGCCCAGCCAGCGATCGAGCACTGCTCGCGCACCGGCGGAATCGTCGGCGGCGAGCGCCAGCTGGATCTCGGTGAACGCGTGACTGAACTGGCGGAAGCCGACGGTCAGATACAGCACGGCAACGTGCACCACGAAGACCGCGACCGGGTGCACGAGCGATGCGAGCCATTCGAGCAGTGCAGCGCCGACGACGCAGGCGCCCACCATGACAAACCAGCCGAGCGCACCGTATTTCCGCTCGCCGGCGTCGGTGTTCGCGCGCACGAAATCGGCCGCGGCGAGCGCGGCCCGGTGTGCCGGGTTGCCGGCTCCGAGCGGTCGGCCCTGCTCGATCAGCAGCGTGAAGATCAGCGCGATGAAGCCCATGCGGTCGTGTCGAGGGCCGCTTCGCCCGACTTCAGGCGATCAGCAGCCGGTACAGGTTGCGCAGCATCGCAGCGGTTGCGCCCCAGATGAAGCGCTCCTGCGCTTCACCCGGCGCACGATAAGGCATCGTGAAGAAGGTGCGCTCCGAACCGCCGGCGATCCGCACGCTGCGGCGCTGATGATGACGGGGATTCATCAGGAAATCGAGCGGCACCTCGAATACGTCGGCGACTTCGGACGGATCGGGCCGCAGCGAGAAGCCGGGATGCAACAGCCCGACGACCGGCGTGACGAGAAACCCCGTGCCGGTGAGGTACTCGGGCAGCGGACCGATGACGTCGACGCGCGCCCGCTCGATGCCGATCTCCTCGTGGGCCTCGCGCAGCGCTGCGTCGACCGGCGTGGCGTCGGTGCTCTCGAGCCGGCCGCCAGGAAAGGCAACCTGACCCGAATGATGCCGCAGGTTCCACGTGCGCTGCGTCAGCAGCAGCGTGGCGCGCTGCGCATGGAGCACGATCGGCACCAGCACCGCCGCGGCGCGCGGATCCTCGCGATCGAGACGGAAGCGGTCGGCGGTCTGCTCGGGCTGCCACGGCGGAGGATGAGCGAAGCGCTCGCGCAGCGCCGGTTCGCTCAGCCGCTCGGCCGGCACCGGCGGCAGGCCGTCGTGCGCCTCGAATGCCGGCAGCTCGCGCGGGTCGAACGACGGAAGAGCCACGACCGGCTCGCTCGGCATGCGCTGTGTCCGCCCTGTGCTGCTCACCGCGCCCGGCTTCACCTCGGTTGCGCTTCTGTTTCGCCTCGGTTGCGCCTGGGGTGCGAGTCGATCGCGCTACGTTCGCGCCTCATTCGCGCCTCATTTGCCACTTCAGCCGCGCTTCGAGTGCGCTTCGGTCGCGTATCCGTGGCGCCTCACTTGCGTTCGCGCTGCGTTCCGCTGCGGTGCCGTCGCGCTTCAGCTGCGCGCAGCGCCCGCGCGTGCCGAGCGGTTGGGCAGCTTCTCCTTGATGCGCGCCGATTTGCCGGAGCGCGCGCGCAGGTAGTAGAGCTTCGCGCGGCGCACGTCGCCGCGTCGCTTGACCTCGATGCCGGCGATCAGCGGCGAGTACAGCTGGAACGTGCGCTCTACGCCTTCGCCCGAGGAGATCTTGCGGACGATGAACGAAGAATTGAGCCCGCGGTTGCGGATCGCGATGACCACGCCTTCGTACGCCTGCACGCGCTTGCGCGTGCCTTCGACGACGTTGACGCTGACGACGACGGTGTCGCCGGGCGCGAAGGGAGGAATCGTCTTGCCGAGCCGGTCGATTTCTTCCTGCTCGAGTTGGCGGATCAGGTCCATCGGAGATCTCCTGGCCCGTCGTGTCGCGCCGATGTTGTCGTGGCACGTGCCCATGCACGTGCGCCGTGGGCCTCGCCGCGAACCTTCGAAGCGTGAAGGCGCGGAAAGAATGCTGCGCGCAGAGGACGGAAAGCCTTCGATTCTAGCGTGAACGGCGTGCCCGCGCCAACACGCGCTCGTCCTCCTCGTCGAGCCGTCCCTGCGCGCGTGCGCGCTCGATCAGGTCCGGCCGCTTGCGCAAGGTGGCGAGCAACGCCTGCTCGCGCCGCCAGCGCGCGATCCGCGCGTGGTGGCCCGACAGCAGCACGTCGGGCACCGGTTCGCCGTCGAACACCTCCGGACGCGTGTACTGCGGGTGATCGAGCAGATCTTCGGCGAAGGACTCGTGCACGACGGAAGCGGCGTCGTTCGTCGCGCCCGGCAGCAGGCGCACGACGGCGTCGATCAGCATCATCGCCGGCAGCTCTCCGCCGGAGACGACGAACTCGCCGACGGCGATCTCCTCGTCGACGTGACGGTCGAGCACACGCTGATCGATCGCCTCGTAGCGACCGGCGACCAGGATCGCCCCGGGCGACCGGGCGAGCGCGCGCACGCCTGCGTCGTCCAGCGGGCGACCCTGCGGCGACAGCGCGAGCACCCGGCGCCCGGCAGGGCCCGCGGCACGCGCCGCCTCGATCGCGGCGACGAGCGGTTGCGCGAGCATGACCATGCCGGGCCCCCCGCCGTAGGGTCGGTCGTCCACGCTGCGGTAAGCGTCGCTGGCGTAGTCGCGCGGATTCCAGCAGGCGAGAGACCACAGCCCTCGTTCGAGCGCGCGCGACGAGATGCCGAAGCGCGTGATCGCGTCGAACATCGCCGGAAACAGCGTGATCGCGTCGAAACGCACGCTCACCAGTCGCGCCGCCAGTCGGCGACGACGACGCGCGCCGCGAGATCGACCGAGCGGATCAACTCGGGCACGAGCGGGATGAGTCGCTCGTGCGCGCCGTCGTCGTCGGCCGAAACGCGCATCACCGGATGCGCCGGATGGTCGTCGATGCCGACGACCGTGCCGAGCGGATCGCCGTCGGGGTCCAGCACCGCACACCCGATCAGGTCGGCCCAATAGACTTCGTCGCCGGGCAGCGCCGGAAACCGCTCGCGCTCCAGCAGTACCTCGGTGCCTTCGAGCGCGAGTGCCGCGGTGCGATCGTCGATTCCCTCGAGCTTGGCGACGATCTCGCCTGCGCCGTGCGGCCTGGCGTGCTGCACGTCGATCGCCCGCAGCGTGGCGCAAGCACTATCCGGCGCTGCGCGCAGCAGCCAGACCGGCAAGCTCAGCAACAGCGAAAGGCGAGGATCGTTGTAGGGGGAGACGCGCACCCAGCCGCACACCCCCCAGCCGCCGACGATGCGGCCCACGGGGATCGGATCGACGGACTCGGGCAACGCGGCGTGGCGAGCGGGCGGGGCCGCGCTCGGCTGCGCCAGCCGCGCGGGCTCCTCGCGCGACGTCCGCGCCTCAGGCGGCGG
>JACDJB010001848.1_pt1 | contig 16393 bp, 13 predicted proteins | sample 7454121 | NCBI WGS metagenome assembly JACDJB01 (sample SAMN14253290, study PRJNA609438) | sludge metagenome | isolation source: sludge after 25d culture with pyrite | collected 2018-12-20 | reverse complement strand
TTCCATCCAGTCGGCACTCGCGCAATAGATTTCCGGCGTTGCATCGTTCTGGAACCAGTACACGCGGCTGTGTTCGAGGTAGCGGCCGACGATCGAACGCACGCGGATATGGTCGGACACGCCGGGCACGCCCGGACGCAGCGTGCACGCGCCGCGCACGATGAGGTCGATGCTGACACCGGCCTGCGAGGCACGATAGAGCGCTTCCACCACGCCGGCTTCGTTCAGCGCGTTCATCTTGGCGATGATGCGCGCCGGCTTGCCGGCCATGGCGTGGGCGATCTCGCGGTCGATCTTGTCCATCAGCCCCTTGTGCAGGGTGAACGGCGAGTGCAGCAGGCACTTGAGCTCGATGACCGGACCCAGGCCGGAAAGCTGCAGAAACAGCAGGTGCACGTCTCCGGCAATGTCCGGGTGTGCGGTCATCAGGCCAAGATCGGTGTAGAGGCGCGAATTGGCCTGGTGGTAGTTGCCGGTCGAAAGGTGCGCGTAGCGGCGTAGCTCGCCGCGTTCGCGGCGCACGACCAGCAGCATCTTGGCGTGCGTCTTGTAGCCAACCACGCCATACACGACCTGCACGCCGGCCTGCTGCAGGCGCGTGGCCAGGCGCAGGTTGGCTTCCTCGTCGAAGCGTGCGCGCAGCTCCACCACCACGGTCACGTCCTTGCCGTGACGGGCCGCTTCGACCAGGTGATCGACCAGCGGCGAATTGGCGCCGGCGCGGTACAGGGTCTGCTTGATCGCCAGCACGTCCGGGTCCACGCTGGCCTGGCGCAGCAACTCGATCACCGCGCCGAAGGACTGGAACGGATGGTGCAGCAGGATGTCGTGCGCGGCGATGGCTTCGAACAGGTTGGCATCTTCCGCCAGCGCCGGCAGCACCTGCGGTACGAAGGGCGGAAACTTGAGCTCGGGCGCGTCGATCCAGTCGTGGATGGCGTCGATGCGGTTGAGGTTCACCGGGCCTTCGCAGCGATAGATGTCGGCCTCGGCGAGGCCAAAATTGCGCATCAGGAAGTCGCATATCGACTGCGGGCATGTAGCTTCCACTTCCAGTCGCACCGCATTCGCGTAGCCGCGGCCCTTGAGCTCATCGCGCAACGCCATGGCGAGGTTCTCGACTTCCTCCTCGTCCACCACCAGCTCGCTGTTGCGGGTGACGCGGAATTGCCAGGAACCGGTCACCTCCATGCCCGGGAACATCTCGTCGACGAAGGCCTGCAGCACCACCGAAAGGAACACGAATTCGTGCGGCGTAGTCGCCACTTCGTCCGGCAGGCGGATGATGCGCGGCAGCGAGCGCGGCGCGCGCACCAGGGCGAGATGCCCTTCCCGTCCGAAGGCATCGCGCCCCTTGAGCGCAATGGCAAGGTTGAGGCTCTTGTTGAGTATGAGCGGAAACGGATGCGCCGGGTCCAGCCCCAGCGGAGACAGCACCGGCAGGATCTCGTGGCGGAAATACCCCTGCAGCCACAACTGCTGCTTGGTGGTCCAGTCGCGACGGCGCGGAAAACGGATGCCGGCCGCTTCCAGTTCGGAGCGCAGCAGGGTGTTCCATGCGTCGTACTGGGCCTTGACCAGTACCAGGGCGCGTTCGCGAATCCGCGTCAGCGCTTCGGCAGGCGTCATGCCGTCCGCACCGGCCGCCAGTTCGCCAAGATCGACCTGCTGGCGCAGCAAGGCGACGCGTACCTCGAAGAACTCGTCGAGGTTGGTGCAGGAGATGCACAGGTAGCGCAGGCGTTCGAGCAGCGGCACGGCCGCATCCTCCACCTGCGCGAGCACGCGGAAGTTGAACTCGAGCTGGGCCAGCTCGCGATTGAGGAACAGGCCGGGCCCGACGAGCTTGCGTTGTGTTTCGAGGGTCATTGCCGATCCGTCGTTGCGCATTGCGAAGTGTATCGCCGTTGCATGGTGCCGACCCGCGCGGGCGTGCCCGGCAATCCCTGGGCGCGACGCGATCGCGCTCAACCATCATGGGCCAGGCATGCCGCCTGGCGAGCGGTGGCGGCGCGGGATCGCGTGGGCGGTCGAGCGATTTCTGCGCCAGGGCCCGCGACCCCGCAAGCATCGCGGCTGAAGCCGCTCCCACGGGCAGGCGCGTGCAGGCCGGCTGGAAGGCCCGCCCGGCCTCAACCCCACGGGTCGCTGGGCAAGGGACTTCAGTCCCGATGCCTTCTACCCAGGTGGCGGGGAAGGCATCGCGGCTGAAGCCGCTCCCACAAGCCCCTCAACACCCACGACGCGCCGGGAAAGGGCAATGCGCGGCGGAGCGAGCCGATTTCCTACAGCAGACGCGGAAATTTCAGCGGCGGCATCGCGGCAATGACGCGCAGCCGATCGCGGCGTCCTGCCATCGTCCCGGTCGGGCGCGCAGTCGAAACTTTCCCTGCCGCCGCCAACCGGCGCGGATCAACCAAGCCAAGGAGATTCACCATGCAGACCAAGACCCTTTCCATCCTCGCCATCGCCATCGCCTTCACTTTCGGCGGCCACCTCATCCAGGCTCAGGAACTGAGCAAGTCCGGCAAGCCGCTGACCGCGCAGCAGCTGCGCATGAAGAACTGCAACGCGGATGCGCGCACGCAGGACCTCCACGGCGACGCGCGCAAGGCCTTCATGAAATCCTGCCTGAGCAGCGACAAGGCCGCGGCAGCCCCGGGAGCGGATTCCGCCACCGCCAACCCGATCGTCGCCAGCGCCGGCACGCCCGCCGAACCCAAGCCGCTGACCGCCCGCCAGCTGCAGCGCAAGGCCTGCGGCGAAGAAGCCAAGGCCGAAGGCCTCAAGGGCGACCCGCGCAAGGAATATGTGAAGGAGTGCATGAAGCGGCCGGCAGCCGACGACGCGGGCTGAGCGCGGCGAACATCGCGGGCGGCGGGCTCCATGGACTTCAGGACTGGAGCGCCTGGTGCAAGGATGCACCCGCCACAACGGGGACCCGATCACTTCGGGTCCCCGTCGCTGTCACAGCCGGAAACTACTTCGCCAGTGCCTTCATCTCCGGCGTGATCTTTTCCTTCCGCCCGTCGTTGTACACGACACCGACGTAGTACCAGTAGGTCTTGCCAGGCGTGGCGGAGGTGTCGCGCCACTGGTAGCTTGAACCGGATTCACTGCTGCCCTTGGCCGGGATTGCCGGCACATTCAGAAGAACGAAGGGCCCTTCGGCGGAACCGGCTCGAAACACCTGATAGCCATACACCACGCGTTCGTCCTTGACGCTCCATTTCAGCAGCGGACCAGTCCCCGGCGGTGGGGCACTGTCGCCGGCACCGCTTGCGTTCCGTGCCTGGACGGGCACTTCGTGAGCCTTCGAGTCCTGGGCGGGCGGCTGCACGCCAACAGCATCCGGCGCATCCCTTTCCAGCCCTTCGGGGCCGACCAGGAACCCCTGAAACTCGATCGGCAGCGGCTTGCCACTATCCGGCAGATCGACAACGACCCGACCCCTGACCATCCCAGGCCCCTGCTTGTCAGAAATCTTCAAACGCAAGACCTTGCAGCCTTCTTCCACCGGAGTACATGCGGCAGTCTCGGCCGTACCGGCGATGCCTTCAACCTTGAGCGCGCCGACGCGAAATGGCTTGCCGTCACCACTGCGCAGGGCGGTGATCTGCAACATCTGTTCGCGACCAGACGACAACATTCCGAGTGATACCGGATTCGCCTCCGGTGCTATCGGCCCATGGATGGAACCATTGACGGCTACCCACGCCTCCTTCTGGTGAGGGGTATCGATCGCGAGCTTGATGATGCCGTGCAGGACACCCCAGTCTGCATCGCGTCGAACCGTGGCCTGGATGCCGCGACGATCAGGAGTGATCGAGACCTTCAGTTGCCCCGGCTTGTCGATCACGCGGACGATGCGGAAGTCTGCGGTATCGTGGCTCTCCAGCGTCAGATCCTGTGAAGCGGCCGGCACTCTACCTGTATCGACTACGCCAAAATCGATCGATGGACGCACCTGGTCAAGCGCGCTCATGGCGAAGCCATGTGCCTCGATATACACGGGCTTCCCTGTGCCCGATTCGGGCGCAACGGAGAAATAGTTGATGGTTTTGCCGGTGCGATTGCCGATCGCAGCGCGAAGTGGCACTTCGACACTGCGCTTCGCAGGTACGGTCACCGTTATGGGTGCGACCGTGTCGTTGGGCGGCGCAGGTGCAATTCTGAGACGCACCGCCTCCCCTCCCAGATTGTCGATACGGCCTTGGCACTGAGGAATGGCAAACGCATACGTTTCGCCAAAATCGCAGTTGTGCACTTCCAGCGCCGGGCCACCCGCTCCGGCAGTGGCGACCAGCAGGGTCAGCACGGGTATCAGAGGCATGACATGAACTCGCAAGGTTCCTGAAAACGCAAAGCCCGGCCGAAGCCGGGCTTTGCACAACAACATCGCTGGACGATGCTTACAGCACTTCGAACGACTGCAGGCTCACCGGCAGGATGTCCGTGACCACGATCTGGTACGGGCCATTCGGATTGGTCGGCTGGCCCGGATTGGTCGAGACGATCATGAAGTAATGGTTGCCATCGACAAACGGAGGCGTTGCCGTCGCCGCGAGATCCAGCACGTTGGTAGCATCCGTGTTGGTGATGCCCGTCATTGCCGGACTTGTGACTGCATTGCAAGTCTTGACAATAAACACGCCCCAATCAAACGAGCCGGTCACAGTCAATGTGGCGTTCAGACCTTGCGCAACAAAGTCATAGATCAAGCTCTTGGCACCACTCAAGGGCAAACCACCGATCTTGGCAATGGCATTGCCACCGGCACTTGTATCGCCCGTAATAGTGGAATTCGAATGGGCCTCAATCGGGGTCGCGCAGGTCAGACCATCCTGGGCAAACGCGGCCGTGCTGAAGGCCGCGAGAATCGCAGCGGCACAGATCTTCTTCATCATTGCTTCGTCACTCCTCAAAGTATGGAAACAGCAGGTCAATCAGTAGCCAATGAAGTTCTGGCGACGCGAATCGAACTGATCAAATCCGACAGTCTTAGTTGCGAAATGGCTCACGAACTGCGGGGATGGAGCGCTGAGACCAAGATACGTAGTATCAATCCCGGTCATTGAAGCGTTGTTGTTGACGGCCACAACTTTGGTTGGTGCATTCGGATCGTTATTATTGACCCAAAGATTAAAATTGTTTGCCCCAACTTGAAAATCAAACTGAATATAGTTGTCACCGGCAGCAAGAGGAACCACACCGGTTTCGATTCCGAGAGGGTTCGCGTCGTTACGAACAGTGTATGCCAAATTGCGATTCGCACCGCTACCGAAAATACCAAAGTCAACGCCCTGTCCAGCAGAGGTCGAACTCGATGAATAGATGCCCACCGAGTCAAACAATCCTTGCGACGTCAAATTATCGGCGTTAATAATGAACTGAGCACGATAACGCGGCTCCGGACTGCCAGTCCAATTCACCTGAGCAGATGCCAGACCACCAGCACTCGCATTGATGCTGGAATCCAAACGGCACTCGGTACCCGCATAGCCAGGTGTTGCGATGGCGGTCGTGCCTTGGAAGGTGGAAATCGCGCTCCACGGCGGCACCGCGCTCGTCGGGCAAGCCGCAGAAGCCACACCCGCGTAGCCGAACGCACCGATCAGGGCGAGCGACAGAACCTTCATCTTCGTATTCATATGAGAAATCTCCCAGAGTGTCTCGGGCGGGGCCATGTCCCCGGTGCCCACGGTTGAACAGCGGTTAACCAAGCCCGATCGGCGCGGACGATAGTCGAATGCTTAACGACTTGTCAACACTTACGGGCGTGGGCCTGGCTAACCATGCCAAAACTGCGGAAGGCATCACGCATGTGGTGCCTTCCTGCCGGCCCTCGGCTCGCGCCTCCGGCCCACGAAGGCTATAGACGCATGAACGCAGGCGAACCGGACACGCGAGGCGAGAAATTTTTCGCAGCTGCCTCGCGGGCCGCTGCGGCGCAGCCCTCCCGGGCGCTGCAGGTGATGCGCGCGGCCCCGGGGAGGCGCGCCGTTCAAGCACACGGGAACGCCGGCGTGTCCCCATCATGACACAGTCGGACGCCGCGGATCGGTGTCTTCAGGGTCGCATGAATGCCAACACGCCGGTCCCGGCAAGTTGCCTTGCATGGCCTGGTTGATCGGCGTGAGCCTTCCGCCGCCGTAGCGTCGGCCATTCGCCGGCGTTGACCTCGTCCCTTGCGACACCGAGAATCGCGCCTCCGCTCGCCCGACGGCCCGCCGTGGCTCCTGAACCTACCCGACTCGACCCCGCCGAGTGCCTGGCGGTGATCCCTGCACGCGATGAGATCGCCACCGTCGCTGCGGTCGTGGCGGGCGTGCGCGCGTCGCTGGGCTGTCACGTCCTGGTGGTGGACGATGCCAGCAGCGACGGCACGGCGGCGGCGGCGCGCGCGGCGGGCGCGATGGCCCTGGAACTGCCGCTGGGCCTGGGCGCCTGGGGTGCGACCCAGGCGGGCATCCGCTATGCGCGCCGGCACGGCTATGCCGGAGTCATCACGCTGGATGCCGACGGCCAGCATCAGCCCGATTCGCTGGGCGAGCTGTTCAAGGCCCAGGCCGCCAGTCGCGCGAACGTCATCATCGGCACCTGCACGGAACGCCTGAGCCGGGCCAAGCGCATCGCCTGGCATTACCTGCGCCTGCTGACCGGTTTGCGGCTGGCGGATTTCACCTCGGGTCTGCGTCTATATGATGCACGCGCGGTGGCGATCCTCGCCGGCCCGGCAGCCAGCCTGCTCGATTACCAGGATGTCGGTGTGCTGATGTTGCTGGCCAAGCGCGGCATCGCCATTCGCGAGACCCCGGTGCCGATGTCGCCGCGGCGTGCCGGCCATTCGCGCGTATTCGCGTCCTGGCCGGTCGTGGCGCGCTATCTGCTGCATACGACCATCCTGTGCGTGGCCCAGCTCGATGCCGGCCGCCGTCAGGGCAAGCATTCCGCAAAGGAGCGCCACGCATGATCACCGGCCAGATCACCGCTGCCATTCTTGGCGTGGGCCTGACGGCCAGCATTCTCTACCTGGTGCGCCGCGACCATCTGCATGGGCCCTACGCCTTGTGGTGGTTCGCCGTTGCGGCCGCCACGTTCGTGCTGGGCGTCTTTCCCGCCGTGGTGCCGTGGCTGGGCAGCCTCACGGGCATCTTCTATGCGCCGGTGCTGCCGATCATCGTCGGCCTGTCGCTGGTCCTGATCCGACTGCTCAAGCTCGACATCGACCGCTCGCGTCAGGAACGCCGACTGCGCCGCCTGACCCAGAAGCTGGCCATCCTGGAACAGGAACTCGATCGCCTGGGGGGACGGTCGGTGGCCAGCCCGCAAGGCAGGGGTGACGACGATGAAGACTGATCCGCGCGCCGGTCGCGTGCGCCCGCGGGCGGGCGCGAGGCGCGCTGGCTGAAGCGCCGTGCGCATCCTCCACCTCGGCAAATACTACAGTCCGGTTCGCGGCGGCATCGAACGCTACACCCAGGGACTGGCGGAAAGCAGCGTTGCCCGGGGACATGCGGTTGCCGTGCTGGTCCACCAGCCGGGCGGGCAATGGCGCGGCGCGCGTGAAGTGATCGGTGGCGTCGAAGTGCGTCGTGCCGGCTGCCTGGCCACGCCGCTGTACACGCCGATCAGCCCGGGCTTTCCCCTGGCGCTGGCGCGTGCGCTGCGCGAGTTTCGCCCGCAGCTGTTGCATCTGCACCTGCCCAATCCGTCCTGCTTTGCCGCGCTGGCCAGCCCGGCGGCCAGGCGCCTGCCGTGGATCGTGCAATGGCAGGCCGACGTGCCGCATGACGTGCCGGACTGGCGCCTGCGCGCCGCCTACCGCTTCTACCGTCCCTTCGAACAGGCGGTGCTGCGACGCGCGCATGCGGTGATAGCGGCTTCCGGGGCCTATCGCGACGCCAGTCGCGCATTGCAACCGTGGCTCGGCAAGGTGCGCGTGGTGCCGCTGGGCATCGGACCGGGGAACGTTCCGCCCCCCTCGATGCCTTCTGCGGCCGACGCGGGGACTGCGGCGGCCTGGCCTGCCGGGGGCGGCCTGCGCCTGCTCGCGGTGGGCCGCCTGACCTACTACAAGGGCTTCGACGTCCTGCTGCGCGGGTTGGCGCAACTTGCGCAGGCCCGCCTGTTGCTGGTCGGCCAGGGCGAATGCGAGGCGAAGCTGCGCGCACTCACCGAGACCCTTGGCCTGCAGGAGCGCGTGCGCTTTGCCGGCCACCTGGACGATGCCGCGCTCGACGCGGCCTATGCCGGCGCGGACGTCTTCGTGCTGCCGTCGCTGGATCGCAGCGAATCCTTCGGCATGGTGCTGCTGGAAGCAATGCGTGCCCGACTTCCGGTGGTCGCCAGCGCGATCCCGGGCTCGGGCGTCGGCGAGGTGGTGGCCGCAGGCGAAACCGGCCTGCTGGTGCCACCGGGCGACAGTCGCGCCCTGGCCGCTGCAATCGAACGCCTGCAGGATGCGGGCTTGCGCGAAACGCTTGGCCGCGCCGGCCGCGCGCGCTGGGCAGATCGCTACACGCTGAGGGCGTCGGCCGGCGCAATCGAGGACATCTACCGCGACGCCCTGGCCAACGACCCATCGCTGGCATAGGAACGGTTCGCACGCGCCGCGACGCTTTCAGCCGCGCGCCGCCGGCTTCCGCAGCCCGGGCAAGTCCGTCTCGCGCACCGGCTTCTCGTTGGCCGATGCGGGATCGCGCAAGAGCACCGCAACGAAGACCAGCACGCCTGGCACCACCTGCAGGATCAGGCGGTTGACACTGGTGAAATCCTCGGCCCAGGCCGACGCGCTGGTCAGGAAGAACAGCACGAACAGGGCCGCAAGCTGCAGCAGCACGAACAGGCCCAGCAGGCGCGCCGCCTCGCTGCGGCAAACGTCGCGCCAGCGCCACACGATCAGCGCCGGCAGCAGGTACCAGAGCAGGTGCCAGTTGGGCAGTTCATACAGGCTGGCCAGCATCGGGCCGCCCACGGCATGCCATTTCAAGGTGTAGCTCGCCACGCCGGCAATATCGATGCGGCCCCAGCCGATGTGCACCTTGCCGACGCTCGGCAGTGGCACTCCAAGCAGATCGGCGCCCAGGATCACGGCCAGCAACAAGACGACGCCGCCCGGCAACACCCAGCGCCACCGCCGCGGCAGGCGCTCGAGCAGCGCGACCGCCACGAAGGCGAGCAGCCAGATCGCGCCTTCCAGCTTGATGGCCGGCAGGCAGGCCACCAGCAGCACCGCCAGCAGCCATTGCCGTGGCTCACGAAACAGCAGCCAGCGCGCCCAGGCCAGCAGGGCGAGTCCCAGCACCAGCGCCACCCACAGATCGGCGTAGCCGGCCAGGGCCACGTGGGCGTCGATCAGCGGCAGCGACACCAGCACGTAGACCAGGACCATGGCCAGCCACGCCGGCAGGCCGAAGCCGCGCAGGTAGCCATGGAAGGCGAATGCGAACGCCACCAGCGCGCCACTCCAGGCCAGGTTGACCAGAGGCTCGTTCCAGCCTCCTGCGCCACTGGCGAACCAGACCTCGATCCAGGCCAGCAGTTGCGGGTAGTTCCAGGCCATCATGGTGCGCGCCGGCGACGGCGCCCCGGCCAGCCAGTCGATCATGGGGACATACGCGTCGGCGCGGCCGAGCAGGATCCAGCTCTTGGGCCGAACCGCCCAGGCCGACCAGGCATCCCAGGCGAATACCGGCCTCAACGCCGCCTCGTCGGCGAGCAGGACGAGGCGCAACGCGACCAGGGCCAGCAGCAACCACCACAACCCTCGCCATGCCGGTGCCGCCGGCGCTGGTGCTGGCGTGGCGATGGGCGAGTGCCGACGCCACCGCAACCAGACGCCCAGCCAGGCCAGCGCGCCCAGGCCGCCCAGCCATGGCGCCACCCGCGCCACGGCATGCAGGGTATCGTCGCGAGCCAGCCACTGGGCGGCCAGCCCCGCCAGCAGCACGCCGACCAGCCAGCCGCTACCGAGCATCGCGGCCAGGCCGCCGCGTTGGCGCGGCTGCGCCAGCAGGCAGCACACGCCACAGCCGACCAACAGCGGCAGCAGCCAGGCGATCAGGTAGCTAGTCGCCATGTCGGTACCGGAACACGATCAATGCGGGATCCTCGAAGCCTTCGGCCATCACCACGTCGCCGGCATAGATGCGCCGGCTGTGCCGCAGCAGGCGGCGGATGGCGGGATGGTCGCGCCAGGCGGTGCTGTCATAGAAGACGATCAGCGTACCGTCGGGAATCCAGTGCGCGTGCGACAGGGCCAGCGGCAGCGTGCCGACGTTGAGCGGCAACAGGTGCCAGACCAGACGCAAGGTCTGGTAGCCGGTCCCGCCATCGACCAGGATGCGCGGCGGCGGGTCTGCGCCCGCGAGCGTGCGGACCTCGTCCGCGGCGCGCTGGATGACGGCGTCACCGACGATGCGCGAACGCGCCGGCCATCCCTGCACGTCGGCGTACAGGCTACGCGCGGCCAGCAGGCGCTGACCGAGATTCCATTGCCAGCGCAGGTCCAGCGCCAGCCAGCCGATGCCTGCGGCGACCAGCATTGCAATGGTCAGGCGGCGCCCGCGCAGGCCGAGCAGGAGGACCGCACAGGCGGCCCACAATACGACCGCCAGCGCGACCGTCACCACCATCGGGCGGGCATGCCAGGCGTCGCCCTCGCGGCCCAGGGCATGCACCGAACGCTGGCTCCACGGCCAGGCCGCCAACCAGTCGGTGCGCAGTGCCGCCAACGCGCCGTGCCAGGACGGCGACCAGAGCTCGGCGCTGATCAGGGTGAACGGCCGGAACCCCAGCTCCGGCGGCACGTTCTGCGCCGTCGCGAACTCGGCGAAGCCCAGCTCGATCACCCGGCCATGCCAGGAGGGCACCTGCGAGAGATCCACGCTGGACACGCCGCGGCCGGGCCACGGCAAGGCAATGGTCTGCGCGTCATCCGGATGCTCTGCAGTACGGAACACCAGCGACAGCTCCAGCGTGCGTGGAAAATCGGCGAAGCGATAGCGCAGGACCGGAAACGCATCGGCATCCAGCTCGGGCAGGCGCGTCACCTGCAGCATGGAATACGCGTCCCCGGGCGCCTTCACCCTCAGGCGCTGCCCGTCGGGTATGCCCTGCCCGAACACGGCACGAAAGCGGCTGCCGGGAAACACCCGCTCCTGGGCGGGCGTGGGCGGCGCGCTGAAATCCGCATGCGCGGCCCACAGCAACAGCAGCAGGGTCCCCACGCCCAGCACAACGGCAAAGGCCGCGCCGCGGATGATGCGCTGCTTCATGCGGCCAGGCGCTCCAGGCAGGCCAGCTCCGCGGCGCTGAAGCCGGCTGCCAGGCGCGCTTCGATGTTGAACGGACCGCGCAGGGCGCCGGCCGCGTGCGCCTTCACCAGGGCCGGAAAGGCGACTTGCGGATCCACACCTTCGCGCGCGCAACACCAGGCGAACCAGCGCGACCCGGCCGCCACGTGGGGCACTTCCTCGCGCAGGATGTCACGCAGGATCGCCACGGTCGCCACGTCACCCACGGCTTCGAGGCGCGCGATCATGCCGGGCGTCACGTCCAGCCCACGCGCTTCCAGCACGCGCGGTACCAGGGCCATGCGCGCAAGGCAGGAATGGGCCGTCCGCACGGCCATGTCCCACAGGCCGTCGTGGGCGTCGAAATCACCGTAGGCATGGCCCAGCGTGGCCAGCCTCTCGGCCAGCCAGCCGAAATGCCGCGCTTCATCCACTGCCACGCCGACCCAGTCCCGGTAATACTCCGGCGGCATGCCGCGGAAGCGGTACACGGCATCCCAGGCGAGATTGATGGCATTGAACTCGATGTGCGCGATGGCATGCACCAGGGCCGCGCGCCCCTCGGCCGTGCCCAGGCCACGCTGTGCCAAGGCCCGCGGAGCCACCAGGCGGGGGCGCGCAGGTCGGCCCGGCGTGGTAATGGGTCCGGGTGCGGGCGCGTCGAGCGGCCCGAGTCGCCCGGCGTCGTACGCCACACCCGCCTCGCGCGTCAGCGCGAGCTTCGCGGCAGGCTCGGCACAGGCAAGGCAGCGTGCGGCGACATCGAACAGGTTGTCGGTGGCATCGATTGCCATGTTGCTCCCGTTTGCTCTGTTGCCGCCGCCAGCCGGCGGGCACATTCCGGCCACGATTCTCCCGCCGCGGACCCGGCAGCCGCCAAGTGTGATTATCCCCTACATAAACGCAGGGAAACGCGCGAACCAGACACGCTTTGCATGCGCCGGGACGCCCGCCGGGCGGTGCAGGCACCGCAAGGGGCCAGCCTGTGCGTGGCGGCGCGGTCAGCCGGCCTGCCGGCGCTGCGCCTTGGCGTCATCCGAACGCACGAACTCGAGATCGTCCAGATAGGTCGGCTCCACGCCGGTCACGTACTCGCCCGAGAAGCACGATGTGTCGAAGTGCTGCAGGTCCTCGTTGCCGTCCTGCACCGCCCAGATGAGATCATCCAGATCCTGGAAGATCAGCCGGTCCGCGCCGATCAGGCGTTCGATTTCCTCCACGCTGCGGCCGTGCGCGATCAACTCCGCGCTGGAAGGCATGTCGATGCCATACACGTTCGGAAAACGCACCGGGGGCGCCGCCGAGGCAAGATAGACCTTGTGCGCGCCAGCGTCCCGGGCCATCTGGATGATCTGCCTGGACGTGGTGCCGCGCACGATCGAATCGTCGATCAGCAGCACGTTCTTGCGGCGGAACTCCAGGCGGATGGGATTGAGCTTGCGGCGCACCGATTTCACCCGCTCGCCCTGCCCCGGCATGATGAAGGTGCGGCCGATGTAGCGGTTCTTGACGAAGCCCTCGCGCACCGGCACGCCCAGCGCCTGCGCGACCGGACCGGCCGCGGTACGCGAGGTGTCGGGGATGGGGATGACCGAATCGATGTCGTGGTCGGGCATCAGGCGACGGATCTTCTCGCCCAGCTTCTCGCCCATGCGCAGGCGCGCCTTGTACACCGACACATCCTCGATCATGGAGTCCGGCCGCGCCAGGTACACGTACTCGAAGATGCACGGCGCATGCACGGCAGGCTCGGTGCACTGGCGCGTATGCAGTTGCCCATCCAGCGTCAGCAGCACCGCTTCGCCCGGGCGCACGTCGCGCAGCAGGGTGAAGCCGAGGATGTCGAAGGCGACCGATTCGGACGCCACCGCGTATTCCTTGCCGGTGGCCGTCTCGCGCTCACCCAGCACCAGCGGGCGGATGCCATGGCGGTCGCGGAACGCGAGCACACCGTAGCCGAGCACCATCGCCACCACCGCGTAGCCGCCCACGCAACGGGCGTGGGTGCCGGCGACGGCCTTGAAGATGTGATCGGGCGACAGCACGCGCCGATCCTGGATCTGCAGCTCGTGCGCGAGCACGTTGAGCAGCACTTCGGAATCCGAATCGGTGTTCACATGGCGACGGTCGGCCTCGAACACCTCACGGCGCAGGACCGCCGTATTGGTCAGGTTGCCGTTGTGCGCCAGCGCGATGCCATAGGGCGAATTGACATACAGCGGCTGGGCCTCCGACGCGCCCTCGGCGCCGGCGGTCGGATAGCGGCAATGGCCGATGCCGACACTGCCGCGCAGGGCCAGCATGCTGGCCTGGTCGAACACGTCGCGCACCAGGCCGCGCCCCTTGTGCAGGCACAGGCGCCGGCCATCCAGGGTGGCGATGCCGGCGGCATCCTGGCCGCGGTGCTGCAGGACGGTGAGGCCGTCATAGAGTGCCGAAGCCACTTCCGATTTGCCGACGATGCCGATGATTCCGCACATGATGTTGCTTCTTCAGGAAGAGGGAGAGGGACCGGTCGGCATGGGCAACACCGGTCGGCGGACCAGGTCTTCGGCCTGCCCGATGTAGCGTGCGACTTCGCCGGGCAGGTGCTCGCCCAGCCAGCCGGCACTGCGCGTGAAGCCCGGCAGCAGGCGCGACTCGTGCCACCACGGATCATTCGGGAACGGCGTGAACCCAAGCAGCAGCACGGCCAGCACGACGATGGCGAATCCGCGCACCAGGCCGAACAGCATGCCGAGCATGCGGTCGCTGCCGGACAGGCCGCTGCCTTCGACCAGCTTGCGCATCAGGTAACTCACGAGGGCACCCACCACCAGGACCACGATGAAACAGGCGCCCCCCGCCAGCAGCAGGCGCACCGACGGCGTGGAAAAGCTGTCGGGCATCTGTGCGGCGATGATCGGCGCGCCCACCCAGGCCAGCCAGAAGGCCGCCACCCATACCACCAGCGCCAGCACTTCGCCGATGAAACCGCGCCACAGGCCCATCAGCACGGACAGGCCGAGCACGGCGAGGATGGTGTAGTCGGCCCAGTTCACGGCAGGTCCGGGACCGGCGAAGGGACATCGGGAAATCGCAAGACACGCTGCGGCCTCGTGTAGACAGGACAGTTCATGACGTCCGCAGACCTCGACATGTCAGCCATACCGCGAGTCGCTCGGCGGGATCCCCGGGGCCGGCTTCACAGCACCACGACGATGCCGTCGAGCTTGAGCTTGTCCTTGATGCTGGCACGCAGCCGGTCGGCCGCCCCGCGATCCACCTCCGGGCCGGCGCGCACGCGCCACAGGGTGGTGCCGTCCGCATCCACCTTGTCCACGAAAGCAACGAAGCCGGCGCCCTTGAGGCGGTCGCGCAGCTTGTTCGCATCGGCCTCGGCCTTGAGCGCCCCGACCTGCACCACCCAGCCGCCGGCACGATTGGCCGGCAGGGCATTGGCGGGTGCGTCGGCTTGCGCGTCGGCCGCCACCTCGACCACGCTGCCTGGCACCTGCGGCCGGGCCTGCTTGATCTTCAGACGCGCGGCCTCCGCGGCGGCGCGGTTGGCATAGGGGCCCACGCGCACCCGCCGGGCCGCCTTGCCCTGCCAGGTCGTCGCCTCGTCGAAGGCCGGATAGCCGTCCTTCCTGAGCGCGGCAACCAGGTCACTGGCATTGCCGGCCGCGCCATACACGCCAAGATGCACGAACCATTGGCCAAGGGCCGCCTTGCCGGGCGTAGCCGCGGGCTCACCGGGTGTGGCCGTGACCGGCGCGGGCAGCGTGGCCGGGCCCGCCGCAGGGGTCGGGCCGGGCGCAGCCGCGGGGGCGGTGCCAGCATCCGCCAATGGCGTGGCATCTTCCGGCTTCGGCGCGGTTGCAGTATCGATCGAGGCCAGTTGGTCCGGACCGGGCGCCGAAGGCGTGGGCAACGCCTCGGGCGTGGTCGGCAACACGCGCGTCTGGAACTCGGCCTCCGGCTGCGGCGGAATGGCGATGGTCGAGGACTGCAGTTCCGTGGAATCGCGCGGCGCCGAAGGCGCCAGGAACATCGGCACGAAGATCACCGCCAGTGCGATCAACACGGCTGCGCCAAGCAGGCGCTGTTTCAGCGATGAATCCATGGCTGGCCTGAATCGTGTGGGACGCGCCGATTATACGCGTGCCGGCTGTACAGACGGGGCGTTGCCGGCTCCCGTGTCGCCATCGCTCGCGCGCGCCGCTGGGTACGACCGGGCGCAGCGCGCGCGGGCGCGCCGGTCAGGCTGCCGCGGCGGCCCGCGTGGCCATGAAACCCAGCGCTGCCGCGGCGACGAAGAAGGAACCAAAGGCCAGCACCCGGTCGCCCGGCTGGGCCGCCGCGCAGGCGGCCGCCAGGGCAGCGCGGATGTCGCCGGAAGCCGGCATCACTGCGCTCTCGGGCACCGCCCGGCGCAGTCGCGTGAACAGGGCAGCGGGCTCCAGGCCGCGCGGCGATGCGCCGTCCAGGCCGCCCGGAAACCAGGCACCGACCTGCCCGGCCAGCGCTGCGACCACGCCCTCGACATCCTTGTCGGCCAACGCACCGAACACCGCCAGCGTGCGGCCCGCGACCGGCTGCGCAGCCAGCCACGCAGCCAGTACCGTGGCTGCCTGGGGATTGTGGGCCACATCGACGATCAGCTCGGGCGGCCCGGCAAAGCGCTGCAGGCGCGCGCCCAGCTGCACCCCGGCGACACCCCGGGCAATCGCCTCCGGGAACCAGCCCAGGCGTGACCGCAGGGCCTGCAGGGCCGCAATCGCAGCCGCCGCATTGGCGACCTGGCAGGGTGCAGGCAGTGCCGGCAGCGGGAGCACCAGGTCGGCATCGCCGGACCGCCAGCGCCAGCGTCCGGGCGGGCGGATCTCGGCATGAAAATCGCGCCCCGCCACGTGCAGCAGGGCCCGCTTGGCCACCGCCACCTCGATCAGCCCCTGCGGCGCGCCGGCATCGCCGATGATGGCGGGCCGGCCCGCGCGGAAGATGCCGGCCTTCTCGCGCCCGATGCTGTCCCGGTCGGGGCCCAGCAGGTCCTGGTGGTCGAGATCGACCGTGGTGACGATCGCGGCGTCGGCATCGATGAGGTTGACCGCATC
>JACDJB010001844.1_pt1 | contig 16417 bp, 12 predicted proteins | sample 7454121 | NCBI WGS metagenome assembly JACDJB01 (sample SAMN14253290, study PRJNA609438) | sludge metagenome | isolation source: sludge after 25d culture with pyrite | collected 2018-12-20 | reverse complement strand
TTGGAGAGGGTGCCGATCTCGAGGTCGAACTTGCCGTGCAGACCAAACTGATCGACGATGCCGCGGCCGCCGCGGCCCAACACGCCCTCACCGTGGGCGTCGTCGACCATCGTCAGCACACCGTGCCGTTTGGCTGCCTCATAGAGCTTGTCGAGCGGGGCGATATCGCCATCCATGCTGAAGACGCCATCGGTGATGAGCAGCCCGCGGCGGTAGTTGGGGAGGTGTTCGGCCATCTTGGCCTCGGCGTCGGCGGCGTCGCCATGTTCGTAGACGACGATTTTGGCGCCCGAGAGCCGGCAGCCGTCGATGATCGAGGCGTGGTTGAGCCGGTCGGTGAAGATGATGTCTTCTTTGCCTACCAGCGGTGAAATAGCGGCCTGGTTGGCGCTGAAGCCGCTCTGCACGAAGAGGGCGTCTTCGACGCCTTTGAACGCGGCCAGCCGGCGCTCCAACTCGATGTGCAAGCTGGTAGTGCCGGCGATGGTGCGCACGGCCGCCGGGCCAACGCCCCAACGCTCGACCGCCGTCTGCGCCGCCTGCTTCAATCGTGGGTGGTCGGCCAGACCCAGGTAGTTGTTGGTGCAGAAATTGAGCACGCGCTTGCCGTCCACCACCATCCAGGCGCCGGCGGCGCTTTCGATGGTGCGGATGTTGATGAGCAGGTTGGCTTCAATCAGGGCGTCGAGGTCGGCGCGGATAAAGTCAAGTTTGGGCGAAAGAGGGTCAGAAGAGGTTTGGGTATTCATGGATGGCGTTTGGCAGGAATGGCTGCCTTAAGCAGACCAAAGGCTCTTGTAGCGTGGTTCTTGACGAATGATTAGAATGAGTTACCATATGAGCTGTCAGCAAGCGGTCATCGCTGGCTGTCCGATCAACTTGCGCCGTCTCATGAACAGTGAGGCAGTCTTGATGAATGTTAACCTCGTCATATCCGAACAAGTCGCAGAGGGACTCGAACGTCTAGACTGGGGGAAGATCCAGACTGTCGATGGCAAGCTGGCGCAGCTGGTTGCGGCGGAATTGCGGCGTCGACTGGCCGGCTATCATCTCACAGATCTTCAGATGCGCCAGAAATTCGGACTGGATTTCGAGACGTTCGAAAAGCTGGAAGTGACTAAACAGCGAGGGTATAGTTGGGAAGTCGAATCCGATGCTATCGCCTGGGAGACGGCTGTAGACGGAATTCGTACCATGGACCGGCGGCTCCGTGAGTTGGTCGGGGAAGACATCACGCTTCACGCACGCCTTCCGGGAACATGACCACCTTGCCGCTCTGCCCGCTTTGCATCACGCGCAGCGCCTTTTCGTAGTCGTCCAGCGCGAAACGGTGGGTGATGACGCGCGTCAGGTCGATGAGACCGCTGGAGAGCAAGCCGCGCATGCGGTACCAGGTGGCCCACAACTCGCGTCCGACGATGCCGTGGACGGTTGCGCCTTTCAGCACCACATGGTCGTTGATGTCGAAGGGTATCCCCGACGGCGCCAGACCCAGCAGGGCCGCTTCGCCGCCAAAGCGCAGCAGCCGGAAGCCGAGATCGATGGCCTGCGGCGCGCCCGACATTTCCAGCAGCACATCCACGCCCTCGCCGTTGGTGTCGTCCAGGATGGCCTGATAGGCATTGCCCTCCGAGACATTCAGGGCCAGGTCGGCGCCCATCTGGCGGGCCATGTGCAGCCGGTAGTTGGCGATGTCGGTGGCGTAGATGGTCCGCGCCCCGGCGGCCTTGGCGACCATAATCGCCATCAATCCCACCGGCCCGCAGCCCGTCACCAGCACGCGCCGCGCGGTCACGTCGGCGGCGAAGGCCGTATGCACGGCGTTGCCGAAGTTCTCTTGCAGGCTGGCAACCTCCAGAGGCATGTCGGACGGGTTGATCCACAAATTCTCGGCCGGCATGACGATGTATTCGGCCCAGCAGCCATCGCGGTCGACGCCGATGATCTGCGTGTTTTGACAAAGATGCCCGCGACCCGTCCGGCAGGGTGTGCAGGCGTGGCAGATGATGTGGCTTTCGGCGGAGACGAAGTCCCCGATCTTGACTTCGCCGACGACCTCGCCCACTTCCACGACCTGCCCACAGAACTCATGTCCAACGATGACCGGCGGGAGGATGCGGCTTTGGGCCCAGGGATCCCACTTGAAAATGTGCATATCGGTGCCGCAGATCGAAGTCGCCGCCACTTTGATCAGCGCCTCGCGCGGCCCCGGCGTCGGAATGGGGACGTCGACCAGCTTCAACCCCGGAGAGCGGTCGGGTTTGATAATCGCTCGCATCATCTTGTCACGTTTGCTCATTGCACGCTCCATCGTGTGACATGAGTCGGAAGATTGGAACAAGGTTCCAGTTAGTCTGGAGTATATCCCCTGGCGATGGTTGCACGCAAGGCTTGGTGAACGACCAGAAATGACCGATTGAAGCGAGGCACACCCGCAACTTTTTTAGCGTTGCGAACGTCTTTATTCTTCGGGTAACTTCGCTTACCCTTTTTTGGCGCAGTGTCGCGCCTCATCGATTGGGGAGGTTTCCCATGAGACACCAAGCTTCAAGTTCATATCGTTTCTTCGGGCTGGCGCTTGTAACAGTCCTTATCGCCGCCTTGCTGTTAACAACTGTGTCGCCGGCCTCGGCGCCGGTAACCGCCAGCCCACTCAGTTGGACCAGCCTGAACGGGCCGCGTGGCGGGCCGGCGCAGGCGTTGGCGATCAGCCCGGATTTCGCCAACGACCGGGCCGTGTGGGGCGGCGGCGGTCGCGATTTCGGGCGCGCTTCGTGGGGAGGGCGGGGTATCTTCCGTTCAACGGATGGCGGCGACCGGTGGTCGTTTGCGGGCGGGCCGGTTAATGGCGCCCTTCTCGATCTGGCCCTCTCACCCGGTTGGCCGGCGCATGGCGTAGCTGCAGCCGGGTTCTGGACCGGCGTCTGGGTCACCACCGACGCCGGGGCCACCTGGCTGCAGACCTCCGGGATTGAAACCCCTGGGAGTCCCTTCCTGGTCGATGCCGTGGCAGTCAGTCCTGACTACGCGCATGATCTCAGTCTCCTGGCAGGCAGCGCCTACGGCGGCATCTACCGCACCACCGATGGCGGCGCCATCTGGTCGCGCTACGCCGATACCGGGGCGGTGCGCCGCCTTGCCTATCAGCCCACCGATGCCAGTATCACTCTGGCAGCAACCGCAGACGGTCTCTGGCGTTCCAGCAATCACGGCGCCGCCTGGAGTCGCGTGATTTCAGACACGCAGGTGCTTGATGTCGCCTTCCAACCGCTGCACGATGTGGCCTACGCCACCTTTGGACAGCAAGTTCATCGCAGCACCGACGATGGTTCCACCTGGCAGGTGTTCGGCAACCAGGTGGATGCGATGTACGATGCCATTGGCGTCTCGGCCGATGGGGCCGGTCTCTTTGCGTCCGCAGGGGCGGTTCTTTATCGTTACGATGCCGGCGCCGGCGGTTTCCAGCCCTTGCCGGTCAGTCTGGCTGGCAAACCCGTCCTGCGTCTGGCTATCTCGCCGGCCTTTGCCAGCGACCAAATCCTTCTGGCAGGAACCCTGGACAGCGTCTGGCTGAGCGACGATGGCGGGATGAGCTTCCGCCTGAGCGATGGCTTCTATCCCTTGCCGGTCAACGCCCTGGCAGCCGAACCCGGCTTTGATGGGAGCGGCGATCTCTTTGCGGCCGGTAACCTGGGCATCTGGCGACACAGGGCCGACGCCTGGCATCCTACAGGCCCCGGGTTGATCGGCGTGCTGGCGGCTGGCGTCACCGACGTGGCGGTCAGTCCGGCCTATATCGCCGACGGCATCCTGTTTGCCAGCCGCGTCAGCGGCGTCAGCATCGGCGGCAGCGTCTACAAGTCAACCGATCGCGGCGATAGCTGGCAACTGAAGAAGAACGCTGCCTATGTCGGCCAGGTTCGACCTTCGCCTGGTTTTGCCGCCGACCAGCGTGTCTTTATGCTGGCCGACAGCCGCGTGCATGACTCGACCGACGGCGGCGAAACCTGGGATTTCAGCCCCTATTGGCTCACCTACCCCAACGCCGCCTATCGGTTTGCCCTCTCGACCGCTTTTGCCTCTGATCAGACCCTGATTGCCGCCGGCAACCACCTTTATCGTTCGACCGACGCCGGGTTAACCTGGACAACAGCTCCCTCGCCGCCCCCCATCATCCCGCCGGAGAGCGGGTCAGGCTGGCAGGTCAACCGCCTGGTTGCCGCCGCCGCCAACACTTACTTCCTGGCCATCTATCGCTACGATCTCGACCCGCCCTATGCTCGCCACGACCAGCTTTGGCGCAGCGATGACGGCGGTCTGAACTGGAGCAGGGTGATCAACGCTCCCGACCTCGCCATCTCCGCCCTGGCAACGGGGCCTGACTTCCCCGCGGCGCCGACGATCTACCTGGCCACCATTGACCCCAGCACGTTCGATGAGACGCCCCTGCCCTCTGACCTCTACCGCAGCACCGACAACGGTCTGACCTGGCATAATCTGGGCGGCCTGCCGGACGGTTCGCAGATGAACGTCCTGCTAGCGCCTCTGGACTTGCCAACCACACTTCTCGCCGGCAGCGAGAATGGTGTCTGGCAGTTGGAGACAAGCGACGCCCCCACGGCTACGCCTGCACCTTGCACCGAACTGCTCATCAATCGCGGCTTCGAATTCGAGGGTGGTTGGCGCATCCCTATCACTTCCTATCCGGCCCGGCGCACAACCGAGAAACACTACCACGGCTCGTTTTCGATGTTGACAGGCATCACAATTGCTGGCGACAACCGCCGCAGCTACAGCGATTTCAGCCAGGATATAAGCCTGCCGGTGGCCAGCAGCCTGCGTCTCAGTTTGTGGCGATGGCCGCAAGCCAGCGCTAGCAGCCAGGCGGCAGCGCCGGTTCATCCTGACCTGGCAGCTATCCAGGCTGTGCAAACGCTTGACGAGTTCGAGGCCATCCTGAAGGATCTGGCCGGAGACCTGCAATACGGGATGGTGATCACGCAGCCGGACAATCGCATCCACTACCTCTTCACACGGCTGGACGACCAACGCGCCTGGGTGAACGCTGAGTTCGATTTGCGTGCTTTTGCCGGCAAGACGGTGCGGCTACAATTCGGGACCTATAACGATGGCGCCGGCCCCGTTTCGGCCCAGTATTTCGACTTGCTCAGCGTCCAGGCGTGCCAGGCAACGGCGACGCCAACGCTGACGCCGACTGCAACGCCCACGTCTCGTTTTACGGCGACGCCTACCGTCACCGTGGAATTGCATCCGGTCCTGTGGCTGCCCATGCTCTTGCGCCAGTTCATCTACGTGCGACCTACGGCGACGCTGCCACCGGCAGCGACGCCTACTGCCACCCCGACCGAGACCGAGACACCCACCTTGGCCCCAACCGAGACAGCAACACCGACATCATCTCCCACCGAGACGCCCACGCCGGCCCCCACCGCGACACCCACACCGACCTCGACCCCCACCAGCGACCTGCCTTTTACCTTCGATTCCACCTATCCGATCTACGCCCTTGCTCAGCCCACCACGCCCGAATCGATCTACGTGCTTGATTCGTCGGGCCGAGTCCTGCACTCTACGGATCGCGGCGCAAGCTGGGATGATCTTGAAGTCTCCGACCAGATTGGCGGCCCAGCATGGAACCTGGGCGGAAGCTTCGTCGCACCCTTCCATTTGTGGTTGGGGACTGCCAACGGCCTCTATTCTAGCGAGACCGGGGGGCAGTTTTGGAACAAGGCCACGGGTCTGAGTCCCACGGTCGGCGTCAGCGTTGACTTCGATGATCCGAATATTCTATGGAGCGCCGGAATGCTGGAGGGGGGCTACCGCGGCGTCATCCGCAGCACCAACGGCGGCTCGACCTGGGACGCAGCCGGCCTGGGGATCAATGACTACGGCTCCACAGGCTACAACATTCTCATCTATCCTGATGCGCACAACATGCTTTTTGCCATCGTTTGGGGGCGGAGAGGGGTCATTCATCTCCATCGCGGCCAATCGCCGGGCATGTGGAGCGACATCGCTTCCCCAATCACCGGCAATCCCTTCCCGGCGCCGCCCCTGCTGGGGCTGGCGCTGCGGTCAGGAGATGGCTCGCTCTGGGCAGGCGGCGTGAACGGCGCTTTGCTCTACACCCTCAATCCGCTTGAGATGAGCGGCGCCGGCCTGATATGGCAGCCGGCCGCCGTTTTCGGTCCCAATCAGTTTGCCCAACCCCTGGCCTGGGGCGCCGGACCCAGCCTCTACATCACCTTGCATCGCTACTCCGGCGACCTAAACAGCGGCTACAGCGAGATCGGCGCCGCCTTTTTACGCAGCGATGATAATGGAGCGTCCTGGCTGCAGCTTCATCTGCCAGCCTAGCCGGGCGATGAGGCTGCCTGGGAGGGCGCGGCGCCGATCGCGCCGCGCTCACCCAGCGCATACTGGAAACCGACAAACATGACGATGACGCCGAGTAATTCGCTCAGGTAAAGCAGAGTCGGAATGCCTGCGCGCTGGAAAACCCCGCCAAAGGCTGGGAGCAAGGCGCCAGCGGCGATCAGGATGTTGCCGATTACCCGATTGAGCAGCACGCGCTTGCGCCAGAACAGCCAGGCCGAATAGATGGCGCCACCCACAAGCAGAAGCGTGCCAAAGATGTTGAAGAAGGGGGTCAGGATGCGCACCCCAGGCGTGATGATGGCGTGGCCGCTCATCTCGCCGCTAAGCATCTGGCTTGGGTCGAGTTGGGCGCTGAATACGCGGTAGGCTGCAAAGATGGAAGCAATCAGCAGGATGGCGAACAATACCCAGGCCCAGCGCCGCCGCATCAGCAAGAAAGCGGTGCCCAATCCCAGCCAGGCTGCGGCATAGAAGGCGCCGAACAGATACCACAACCGGAACACGAGGGGGTTCCAACCCGCATAGGCATAGATAGCCTCCATGGCCGCGCCTCCGCCGAAAAAGAGGAGGCCAATACCCCAGAAAAGCGAATATAACTTGCGACCGTAGTACCAGCGACGGAGCACCAGGAAGGCAAAGACAAATGCTACAACGGTTGTGATGGCGGGGATGATGGAGAGCAGTAGTTTGCTGGTCATGGTTCGGAGATGTCAGGACAATGCGCTAAACAGGACCGCAACGGCAACGACTACGACGATCACCAGGAAGCCGGCAAGCACGACCAAAGCGATGGGGATGAAGCGCTCGTAGCGTTCGGGTGCTCGGCGTGGAGGGCGTTGGTCGCTCATGGCAAACAGGATAATTTCTCAGAAAACTGTATAAAGATACAAAAACATCTGCGATTCTATGATAGGGGCGTCGCGCCTGTCAACATCGCACCCTAGGTCCAGGAGGTGATGCATCTCAATTTGGTAAGCAGAATTGCGTAGCGCCCCGATCGGGGATTGGCTGCTTCTTAACCTGCCGTTTATAATACCGCCGCTCTGTCACAAACTTCACAAGCCACTGCCTTCCTCCGCTACTTTTCTCAACTTGGAGTTCGCCACATGAGTGACCACAACCAAGACGATGATTTCAACCCCATAGGCACGGTCTGGATCATGATCGTTTTCTTCTTCATGATCATTGCCTTCTGGGGCTATGCTTACATCGAAATGCTTATGCGGAGATGACGAGGAGAAGAACATGCACGTCCATCGCTACGAACGAGCCTGGGGCTATTTTTCTATCGGACTGGTTTTTGTCTTTTTCCTGGCGATTCTTACCGCCGCCCTGGCGGGCGGCATCCAGGTGCCATCGCCCGTAGGTCAAGTCAACCCTGCCGATTTATCACAGACCGATTTTGCTAAACCCGGCCTGCGTGAGCTTTCACCAGGGCATTACGAAGCGTACCTTGTCGCCCAGGCATGGACCTGGAATCCGAGCGAAATTCATATCCCGGCCGGTTCCGAACTCACGATCTATGTCACCAGCGGGGATGTACAGCACGGCTTCAAGGTGGAGGGCACCAATATCAACGCAATGGTGGTGCCCGGCCAGGTAACGAAGGTAGAACGCACTTTCGAGACGCCCGGCGAGTATCTGATCGTTTGCCACGAATACTGCGGAAGCAATCATCACCTCATGAGCGGCAAGATCGTTGTCGAAGCTGCCGCTGCACCTTGAGACCCTTCTCGGAAATCATCTGGAGAACCGCTCATGTCTGCTAGTTTGAAACGCGTCACCCTCGTCTATGTCCTGGTCGCCAGCCTGGCCCTCTTCATTGGCACCCTGTTTGGTCCGTTTCAGGCGCTCGACCACGCTCGAATCAACCTCTACCCGCTGTTATCCGCGATCTTACCTTTTGTCCGCAGCTACTATCACGGTTTGAGCTTGCATGGTGTGCTCAATGCCTTGATCTGGACCTTTGCGTTCACGGCTGGCTTCCTGCTGTTCATCAGCTCGAAGTCGCTGAAGCGTCCTTATCCCCGCATGTGGGTGCCCTGGCTTAGCCTGATCCTCATGCTCGTCGGCCTGGTGATCACCGCCATCCCCATGCTGATGAACGATGCCACCGTTCTCTATACCTTCTATCCGCCGCTGCAGGCGCCGCCGATGTTCTATTTCGGCCTGGTGTTGGTGGTGGTGAGCACCTGGGTCACGGGTCTGGCTCTCTGGCAGATCTACCGGGCCTGGCGCAAGGAACACCCTGGCGAGCGCACGCCGCTGCCGGCGTTCATGTCGCTTGCCACCTACGTCATGTGGTTCATCGCCTCGCTAGGCGTCGCCATCGAAGTGCTGGTGCTGTTGCTGCCGTGGTCGCTTGGTTGGGTTGACTTCACGGATCCTCAGTTGGCGCGCACCCTCTTCTGGTATACCGGCCATCCCCTGGTCTATTTCTGGTTGCTACCGGCCTACATCGCCTGGTACACCATTCTCCCCAGCCGCGCCGGCGGTAAGCTCTTCTCTGACTCGCTGGGCAGGCTTGTCTTCTTGCTCTTCCTCCTCCTCTCGACGCCGGTCGGCTTCCACCACCAGTTCACCGATCCGGGCGTGCCCACGGGCTGGAAGGTGCTTCACGCCGCTTTCACCTTCATCCTCTTCGTCCCGTCTCTGCTCACAGCCTTCACCGTTATTGCCTCGTTGGAACACGCCGGGCGACTACGCGGAGGCAAAGGCATCTTTCGCTGGATCACGAAGCTACCCTGGGGCGATCCGGTGGTGGCGACGCAACTGTTGGCGGGCATCGGTTTCTTGTTCGGCGGCATTGGCGGCATTATCAATGCCTCCTACAACATCAATCTGGTGGTGCACAACACCTCCTTCATTCCGGGCCACTTTCATCTCACCGTTGGCACGGCTGTCACCCTCACCTTCATGGGTGTCGCTTACTGGCTTCTGCCGCAGTTGACCGGCCGGCGGCTTTGGGCGCCCAAGCTGGCTGTCATCCAGGCCTGGCTGTGGTTCATCGGCGTGATGATTTTTGCCCGTGGGATGCATTGGTCCGGTATTCTGGGCCAACCCCGCCGCGTGCCCATTTCGCAGGCCTCTTATTGGCTGGAAGAATGGGGTTTGCCAAGTTTGATGACGGCTTTCGGTGGTACGGTCATGTACGTCGGCGGCCTGCTCTTTTTCGTTGTCCTGGTGGCATCGCTTTTCTCAAAGAAGGTGGAGATACGTGAAGAGGACTATGCGTTCTCCGAGGCGCTGTCCCCAGCCGATCGCGCTCCTGCCCTCTTTGACCGCTGGGGAGTGTGGATTGGCGCTGCTGTCGCCCTGATCGTTCTTGCCTATGGCCCTTACCTGCTGACCTACAGTTACAATTTCGTCTCGCAGGGCTACGCCAACTACTGGCCGCAGTAGGAAACCTGCTGAGAGTTTCAGCACCTGTAAAGGAAGGGGCGCAACACGACGTTGCGCCCCTTCCTTTTTTGTCTCTTTTCTTGATGGTGCTATTCTGCCAGCAGGTTCGCTCCTCCTGAGAATCAGGACGCAATCCACACCGCTCCAGCGTCGCTGCGCCGTATCCGTGCTCTTTCTAACTCCTCAACTCCCCTACCCCCCGCACCAGGGCGCCAGCCAGCGCAATTTCAATCTGCTGGCCGGTCTGGCCGCGCACCGCGAGATTGACCTGTTCAGCCTGTTGACTGGCGATGGATATGACGCCGGCCCGCTTGAAACGCTCATCCGCCATCTGGTGGTTGCCCCGCAGCCGCGGCGGCCTGGCTCCCAACGCCTGCGCGATACGTTCCTCAGCCCGCTGCCCGACATGGCCCTGCGGCTGTGGAATCCCGACGCCTTTGCCCGGCTGCATCAGCACGTACGCGATCATCCGCCCGATCTGATTCAGATCGAAGGCATCGAGATGGCGCCCTATCTCTACGCCCTGCGCTCGGCCGGCGTTCCCCTGCCGGTCGTGATTTACGATGCGCACAATGCCGAGTATCTGTTGCAGCGGCGGGCTCTTCTGGCCGATCTGAGGCAGCCGCGACGTTGGGCCGCTGCTGCTTATTCCGCCATCCAGACAGCCAAACTGGTTCGCTACGAGCGCAAGCTCCTGCACGCGGTTGATGCCGTGCTTGCTGTCAGCGAGCCCGACGCCCAGGTTTTGACAGAGCTTGCGCCCGGCATCCAGCTTGCGGTTGCGCCCAATGGCGTCGATCTGGCGTACTACTCCATTGATTTCCCTACCCTCGATCCCTATCCATCCAACGGCCCTCATCTGGTCTTCACCGGCAAGATGGATTTTCGTCCCAACGTCGATGCGGCCCTCTGGTTTGCCGAGCGCGTGCTGCCAGCGCTGGCGGACTGCCATCCGCGATTCTGGATCGTTGGCCGCGACCCGCATCCCCGGTTGGATATCCTTCGCTCTCGGCCGGATGTAACCATCACCGGCGCAGTGGATGACATCCGACCCTACATCGCTCACGCCGATCTCGTTGTCGTGCCGTTGTTGGCTGGCGGCGGCACGCGGCTGAAGCTGCTGGAAGCGATGGCGATGGCGCGGCCGGTTATCTCTACACGTCTGGGCGCCGACGGCTACCCATTGACGGATGGCGAGCAGGTGGCGCTTGCTGACTCGTCGGCAGAGTTTGCCGCCAGTTGTCGCCGTCTTCTGGCTGATCGACCGGCGGCGGAAGCCCTGGGTTGGCGCGGCCGCCGCTTTGTGGAACAAAACTACGGGTGGGAGCAGGTCATCCCCCGCCTGCAGCGACTTTATTCCAAGGTGACTGGATCATGAGCACATTGCGCACTCGTTTACCTTATCGTCGTCTCAGGCGTACCCCGCCTGGCTCGCCACCTGGCACCTTGCTGCCTGATCCCGACGCCGGCCCGCCGAGAATCAGCATCATCGCTTATGGGCCAGACGGACTGGTGGAAAGCGACGTGGAGAGCGTCGAAGATATCCGCCCGTACCTGGCAGCCTGGCCCAATACCTGGGTCAATGTCGATGGCCTGGGCGACGTTGGCGTCATCCAGGAACTTGGCGCCCTTCTCGATTTGCACCGGCTGGCGTTGGAAGATGTGATCAATCTCCACCAACGAGCCAAGGTCGATGACTACGGGGATCGCGTGTTTATCGTGACCCATATGGCATCTCTGGTGGGTTTGGAGCTCCAAATCGAGCAGATGAGCCTATTCGTCGGCCCAAACTTTCTGCTTAGCTTCCAGCACCTGCCCGGGGATTGTTTAGACCCTGTGCGCATGCGACTGCGGGGCGGCAACGGCAACTTGCGCCGATCCGGCCCCGACTATCTGGCCTACGCCCTGATCGATGCCGCTCTCGATGGCTGTTTTCCCGTTCTCGAAGTTTTCGGCGAACGTCTGGAGGAACTGGAAGTGGGTATTTTGGACGAGCCCACCGTCCAGACGCGCCAGCAGATCCATGAGATCAGGCATGGCCTTCTGACCATGCGACGGACGATCTGGCCTCAGCGCGAGGCTCTAAACCAGCTTGTGCGCGACCCCATCCCGCTCGTCACCTCGGATACCCGCATCTATCTGCGCGATGCCTACGACCACGTCATCCAGATCATCGACCTGGTCGAGGCCTATCGTGAGTTCGCTTCGGACCTGACTGACCTCTACCTTTCCAGCATCAGCTACCGTATGAACGAGATCATGAAGGTGTTGACCATCATCTCCACGATCTTCATCCCGCTCAGCTTCGTGGCTGGTGTGTACGGCATGAACTTCAACACCAGGTGGCCGTTGAACATGCCGGAATTGAACTGGCCTTTTGGCTATTTCTTCGCACTGGGCTTGATGCTGGCTGTTGCCCTGACTCTGCTCGGTTATTTCCGCCGGCGCGATTGGTTGTGATCGGCCGTCCGACTTCCAGGTTTTTGACCCGCGGTTTTTCGGTCCTTCGCCAGAGTATGCTATCATTCTTTGTCGCGCCCTCGACGGCGCTGTATTCTTGCCGGAGTCTTCTTATCAATGCCTGAACAGCTTGCCAATCTTATCGGCGTCGGCCTGGAGTGGGTCGTCGCTGTTTTCGGCGGCCTCCTGGTCGCCTTCTGGGTCGGTCTCGTCATTTGGACCTGGCGCGACATCCGCACCCGTTCTGCTGATATCTTCGCCGCCATCCTTGCCACCTTGCTGGTTGCAGTCTTCAACATCCTTGGCGTCCTGCTCTATCTGTTGATCCGTCCACGCACCACGCTGGCCGAACAATATGATCGGGCCCTGGAAGAAGAAGCCCTGCTCCGTGAGATCGAGGCCGCCAAGAACTGCCACAAGTGCGGCCGGCCTGTCGAAACGGAATGGCAATTCTGTCCTTTCTGTGAGACTGAACTGCGGCATCCCTGTCCTCAGTGCAGCCGGCTGCTCGACCCGGAATGGAAACGCTGCCCGCATTGCGGCGGCTATCCCCATCAGCAGGCAACGCCGGCGCGGGTCGTGCCGCCGCCAGCTGCTACGCTGACTCTGCCCAGGTCCGAACCGATCGAAGCGCCGGGATAGCCGCCGGGTGTGGTCACGGATGGCTCGGCGGATTGGCCGAGTCCATCCGCAATCGTTCTGATCGCCTACTGCACAATCAGTGGCCCGAGGATGAGCTGGTCGTCCGGCTGCCCAGGAATGGTCAGCCGCTGGCCGCTGCCCGGTTCGTAGAAGCCGGCGGCGAGAGGGTAGTTGCCGGCCGGCAGGTCGGCAGGTAGTTCGAACTGAAGCTCATCGACGACGATCTCGCCTGGCTGCCAGGCCGATGTGGGGCAGGAGCCATTGCCTGGCGGCGCATCCGCCCCGCCAATGCGCCCGATTGCGCCGTCGGGTTGTGTTGCGAGCAGGTGGACGAAGGTGGTGTAGTCCCGCCGCGGGGACTCCTGACTCTGCCAGAATAGCCGGACATAGAGGCGGTCGCCTGGCTTCGGACTGCTGTCGCTCAGCCAATAGCCCAGGAAGCGGATGCCGTCGCCCAGATTGGCGGGGGACTGCGCAATCTCAGGGAGTTTGACGCGGCCGTTGGCCGGCTGTCTCAGCGCCGTTGCCCAGGGCTGGCCGGCCGGGTCGGCAACAACGACCTCGGAGACGGCGTCCGGCAAGTAGCTGGCAAGGAGGGCAGGACCGCGAAAGTCCTCTTGGCTCAGAAAATAGTAGTCGGCGGCGCCAGGGGAAATGCGGACGCAAATGCGGCCGTCGAAACCGCGCAGATCGGGCGGCGTTGGATCGCCAAGCAGCAGATAGCGTACCGTGGGATGTTCATACCCGCGTGGGCTGAAGTAGACAGGCCCATTGTCATCGGCGGCGATGGGTTCCGTGACTTGGGCGAAGCCGCTATCGCGGGCGAAGAACAACTCGGACGAAGCGCCCCAGGCGGCGAATGACTGCCAGGTCAGCAGAATGGACGCAACCAGGGCCGCCCAGCCGGCCACTTCCAGCCAACGCTCGCCCGGCCGCCAACGTGCGCCGATCCAGCCAACCATTGCATCAAGGCCCAGGGCGATGACAAGGGCAAAAGCCGGGGCGGCGCCAATGGCGCGCTGAAAAGAGGGCGCGTATTCGCTCAGAAGGGTGGGCAGCAGCATGACGGCCAGCCATGAAAGCAGAAACAAGACGGCCGGGCGCAGGGCAAAGCGAATGAGAAAGCCCAGGCCCACAAGGAAGGGGACAGCCATGATCCAATCAAGGGCAGGGCGGCCGGCGATGTTGTTGCGAGGATTTGCATCACCCTCCAATAGCGCCATACCCAATACCAGCTTCGTATTCTGGAAGATAGCCCCAGCGCCTTGCGCCAGCACACTCACCTGGGCGGTGCGGGTCGAAAATGAGACAGGGTTGCGGATAAAATAGACAGTGAGCGGGAGCGCAACCAGCAAGGTCAGGGCAACGACCAGGATGAGACCAGGCAGGCGGCGCCGCAGGGCAGATCGCCGCCGCCAGAGTGCGAGAGCGCACACCGGAACGAAGACCAACGGCAGCAAGCGCACCGGCAGATAGGTGTAGAAACTTAGCCCGGCGAGCATCCCTGCCAGACCCCACCACCCCAAGCGATTCGTGCGCCAGGCTCGCCAAAGGCTGGCAAAGAACAGCACGAGGATGAGGGCGAACACCTCGATGCGGATGACATAGCGAGCGAAGATCTGCGTCCACAACATCGCCAGCGCAGCAGCTCCCGCCCATAGGGCAAAGCGCGACCGTTTGTAGACCCTCAACCCCGGACCCATCTCCCATCCCAACCAGACCAGGGCCGGGGTCAGCAGGGCGCCCATTAGAGCCGGAACCAGGCGCAGGCTAAGCGACGAAGGTCCGAACAGCGCCTGTGATGCGGCCAACAGGTACATAAACAGCGGCTCGCGGCCGAAGTTGCCGGTGAAGAACAACGGCCACTGCCGCAGCGACGTGCTTAGCAAGGCGAAACCGTCCAGCCCGTCGAACGCTTCGTCGTAGTGCAGCCCTGGCGGGAGGTCACCGAGCCGGTAGAAGCGGAACAGAAAGGCAGCGATGGTCAAGCCGGCCAGAGCCAACCACCAACCCCGCGATGGACGGTCGCCAATCATCCGCGTTTGTCTGTTTGCGGCCAAAGTGCAGCGGTCAAGGTCAGGCGAGGATGGGCTGGATCAGGAAGCCAGAGCGTCAAGCAGGGCGCTTGGATCCAGCGAGAGCTGATCGACCTGGATGCCGGCAGCCCGCAAATCTGCCAGGGTGGATGCAGGATGCTCGCCCACCAGACTGACGCGGGACGCTTGCGCGGCATAGGCGCTGCTGAAACCAAAGGGCAGATGTTGGGCTGCCAGATGACCAGCCAGGAGAGAGAGATAGAACTGGGTCACAGGCTGAGCCGGCGGGCCAAAGAGAAAGTAGTGCGCCAGCGGCTTCTCTGCAGTCAGGGCGGGGAAATCAGCGACGATCTCATTGGCGCCAGTGACTGCGAATGGCCCTATAGTGCGCCCATCCTGGAGGTCGAACACGGTGTAACTGCCTGCTCCCAGGCCATCGAATTGATAGGCCTCGTCGGCGTCTGCCTGGATCGAGCGTTCGCCGCCATTTTCGTCTCGCAAAACCAACGTATGACCGGCGCCGCCCGGTACCCTGCCCTTGATGACACTCTGCTGCTGCGCTGGCGCAGCGCCGCTGACGCGGCGAAACACGATCTCGAACGAGTGGTGAAACAGGGTGTTGCCCGCGGCTTCGTCAGGGTGGCCAGTGTGGAGATTCTCAGCTCGTTCAGACGGCAATCCCAGCGCTTCGGCGCTGACAACTTGCTTGGCCCATAAGGGCTCGTTGGCGCCTGGTTCTGGCAGAGGCTTGTCGATGACCACTTCGCGGCTGCCGCCGGTCCAACTGATGAGCAGGCGGGCGCCAAAGGCGCGCTGACCGGCGGCATCGAGGGCGTCGAAGAACAGATGGTGCCGGCCGTTGTTCTCCTCTGGGGGGAGGTGGCGGATGCGGCTAATCTGCCAGTAATCGGCGCCAGGCGAAATCTGCGCTGGAACGATGCGTACGCCGTAGGCTTCGGCATCGTTGATCGGGTCGGTCATAGCAAATGCTCCTTAGTCAGCATCGGGTGAAGGCGCAGGATCGGATGGGTCGGCTGCCTGGGGCGCCAACAGTTGGGTCAGGGCCAACAGATCGTGGCGCAGGTCAATAGTTTGGGCGCCTGCCGCTTGTAGCGACGCCAGGGCCGCATCGCTGATGCCATCGCCAATGGCAACCACTGTCTCTGCCTGCGCAGCCTGCTCAAGGCTAAAGCCTACCACTCCGTCAGGTTGTGTTGCCAGCCAGGGGCCAGCCAGCCGTACAATCGCAGGAGCCAAATCGGGGTCGGCCGTGCCCAGCAAGTAATAACGGGACAGAGGCCTGGGTTCCATAGGCTGGCTGTCGAATGTCAGCGCCAGATTCAGGGCATTGCGTCCGTCCAACGCCAGACCCTTGACCAGCTCAGCCGTGGCTGCGAAAAGCCCGTAGATGCCCGCGCTCAGCCCTACGAAAGCGAATGAACCATCGCTGCCGGTGGCGACGGCGCCCGCCGGGAGAT
>JACDJB010001843.1_pt1 | contig 16420 bp, 11 predicted proteins | sample 7454121 | NCBI WGS metagenome assembly JACDJB01 (sample SAMN14253290, study PRJNA609438) | sludge metagenome | isolation source: sludge after 25d culture with pyrite | collected 2018-12-20 | reverse complement strand
GTTGCTGGATCAGGGCCAGGCGGGCGACAATGCCGGTCTTCTGCTTCGCGGCACCAAGCGTGACGACGTGGAGCGTGGCCAGGTGCTGGCGAAGCCGGGTTCGATCACCCCGCACACGGAGTTCGAGGCGGAGGTGTACGTCCTGAGCAAGGATGAAGGCGGTCGTCACACGCCGTTCCTTCGCGGCTACCGCCCGCAGTTCTACTTCCGCACGACGGACGTGACCGGCGCGGTGCAGCTGCCGGAGGGCGTCGAGATGGTGATGCCGGGCGACAACATCAAGATGAACGTGACGCTGATCGCGCCGATCGCGATGGATGAAGGCCTGCGCTTCGCGATCCGCGAAGGTGGCCGCACCGTCGGTGCCGGCGTGGTGTCGAAGGTCATCAAGTGATGTGATGGCGCGTCCGCGCTACGGCGCGGACGCCTTTGCCGGAACATCATCCCCGCGCAGGCGGGGATCCAGAATCCCGATGCAGACGAATGAATCCGCCCGCATCGTTCCAGTTCAGATACGCCAGTAGCTCAATTGGCAGAGCAGCGGTCTCCAAAACCGCAGGTTGGGGGTTCGAGTCCCTCCTGGCGTGCCATCTTGTGAAAGCTCCGGATGAATGTGAAGACTGAAAATCACGAGTCGCCGCAGGCCGGGGATGTCGTCAAATACGTAAGTGCCGCATTGCTCGTGGTGGCCGGCATCGTCGGCTATTACTGGTTCGCGGCCTGGGCGACGCCGCTGCGTGCGCTGTTGCCCGCCGCAGGGTTGGTGGCCGCCGGCGCGGTGTTCGCGCTGACCGCGAAGGGGCGCAAGGCGCGCGAGTTCTTCGCCGAAGCGCGCTTCGAACTGCGCAAGGTGATCTGGCCCGGTCGCGAGCAGACCCTGCGAACCTCGATGATGGTCATCATCGTGGTGATCATCATCAGTCTGCTGCTGGCTGTCATCGACTTCTTCCTGCAGGGTGGCGTACGCCTCCTGCTGCGCCTCTGACGGGAGCCCACGACGATGGCCAAGCGCTGGTATGTGGTTCATGCCTACTCCGGTTTCGAGCATCAGGTCGCGCGCGCCCTGCGAGAGCGCATCGTGCGTGCAGGCATGGAGGATCGCTTCGGCGAGGTCCTGGTGCCGACCGAGGAAGTGGTCGAGATGCGTGCGGGCCAGAAGCGCAAGTCCGAGCGCAAGTTTTTCCCCGGCTACGTGCTGGTGCAGATCGAGACGACGGGCGAGGGCGGTGGCCTTCGCATCGACGACGAGAGCTGGCACCTGGTGAAGGAAACTTCCAAGGTCATGGGGTTCATCGGCGGCACCGCCGATCGGCCGCTGCCGATCAAGGACAGCGAAGCCGATGCGATTCTTCGGCGCGTGCAGGACGGCGTCGAGAAGCCCCGCCCGAAGGTGCTGTTCGAACCGGGCGAGCTGGTGCGCGTGGTCGATGGTCCGTTCAACGACTTCAACGGCACGGTCGAGGAAGTCAACTACGACAAGAGCCGCCTGCGCGTGGCGGTACTGATTTTCGGGCGATCCACCCCGGTCGAGCTCGAGTTCGGCCAGGTGGAGAAGGCCTGAGGAAGGGCCGGGATTCGGGATTCGTGATTCGGGATTCGTGAAGCGCACCATCGCTCACCCAATCCCCAATCCCCAATCCCCAATCCCGAAACAAGCAACCAACGGGGAGCCATACCGGTGATCCACACCGCGCGGCGCTCGAACCCGAGGAGTCAACGAAATGGCAAAGAAAGTTGTCGGCTACATCAAGCTGCAGGTGAAGGCCGGTCAGGCCAATCCCAGCCCGCCCATCGGCCCCGCGCTGGGTCAGCGCGGCCTGAACATCATGGAGTTCTGCAAGGCGTTCAACGCCGCCACGCAGAAGCTCGAGCCCGGCCTGCCGATTCCGGTCGTGATCACGGCCTATTCCGATCGCAGCTTCACGTTCATCACCAAGACGCCGCCGGCGACGGTGCTGCTGAAGAAGGCGACGGGCGTCCAGTCCGGCTCCAAGCGCCCGAACACCGAGAAGGTGGGCAAGGTCACCCGCGCCCAGCTCGAAGAGATCGCCAAGGCCAAGGAGCCTGATCTCACCGCCGCGTCGCTGGACGCCGCCGTGCGCACGATCGCCGGCAGCGCGCGAAGCATGGGTCTGAACGTCGAGGGATAAGTCATGGCAAAGCTCAGCAAGCGTTTCAAGGCCCTCAACGCGACCGTCGTTCCGGGCAAGGCCTATCCTCTGGATGAGGCACTGAAGATTCTCAAGGACAACAGCAAGGTCAAGTTCGTCGAGGCCATCGACGTGGCCGTGCGCCTTGGCGTGGACGCCAAGAAGTCCGACCAGCAGGTGCGCGGCTCCACCGTGCTGCCGGCCGGTACCGGCAAGACCGTGCGCGTGGCGGTGTTCTGCCCGGCCGGTGCCAAGGCCGACGAGGCCCTGGCCGCCGGTGCCGACGTGGTCGGCATGGACGACCTGGCCGAGAAGATGCAGGCCGGTGACCTCAACTACGATGTGGTCATCGCCACGCCCGACGCCATGCGCGTGGTCGGCAAGCTCGGTACGGTTCTCGGCCCGCGCGGCCTGATGCCCAACCCGAAAGTCGGCACCGTGTCCGCCGACGCGGCCCAGGCGGTTCGCAATGCCAAGGCCGGTCAGGTGCGCTACCGCACCGACAAGGCCGGCATCATCCACTGCACCATCGGCAAGGCCAGCTTCGAAGTCGCCGCGCTCAAGGACAACCTGCACGCGCTCCTGTCCGACCTGGTCAAGGCCAAGCCGGCCACGGCCAAGGGCCAGTACCTGCAGAAGATTTCCCTGTCCAGCACCATGGGCAAGGGCGTCACGGTGGATCAGTCCAGCCTCGAGCTGGCCCGCTGATATCCGGTTTTTCCGGGGCGGCTGTCCAGCCCCGGGTGTTTTGAAGGCCCCCGATGCGCGTGCATCGGGGCGCCGTCAAAGACCGCAGGCGCGAAATGCGGCTCCTTCGTTGGAGGCGTGTTCCGCTTAATCCGGCCATCCGGCCCGGCCTGCGCAGATGGTGTCACCTTCTGGAGTTTTTCTGGTTCGCGCAAGTCCTGGGACATCCCAGCTCTGGCTCACTCCAGGTCCAGTACGGCCACCAGGGAATGCCTTCCGGGCATTCCGGGCACCCACGGAAGGGTGCTGACGAGGACCGCACGCGGCAGGAGCCGCAAGCGGAGTTCACCAGGAGGAGTGTTATGGCTCTCAATCTGTCCCAGAAGAAGGAAGTCGTCGCCGAACTGGCCGACGTCGCCGCCACGGCCCACTCCCTGATCGCAGCCGAGTACGCGGGCACCACGGTCGAGCAGATGACCGCGATGCGCAAGAAGGCGCGTGAATCCGGCGTGTTTCTGAAAGTTGTCAAGAACACGCTGGCCACGCGCGCGGTGGCGGGTACCGAATTCGAGTGCGTCAAGGACGTGCTGGTCGGTCCGCTGCTGTATGCGTTCTCGACCGAGGAGCCCGGCGCTGCCGGTCGCCTGATCAAGGAATTCGCCAAGGGCAACGACAAGCTGCAGCCCAAGGTTGTCGCCATGGGTGGCCAGCTCTACCCGGCCAGCCACGTCGAGGTGCTCGCCTCGCTGCCGACCCGCGAACAGGCGCTGGCGATGCTCGCCCGCGTGCTTGCGGAACCGGCCGCGATGTTCGCCCGCGCGATCAAGGCGGTTGCCGATCAGCAGGGCGGTGGCGAAGAGGCCCCCGCAGACGCTGTGGCCGAGACGGCGTAATCCATTTCGCGGTGGCATCCACCGCTCCACGATTCAACTCCAGAGGTAAATACCATGTCCCTTTCCAACGAGCAGATCGTCGAAGCCGTTGCCCAGAAGACCCTTCTTGAGGTGATGGAACTGGTCAAGGCGATCGAAGAGAAGTTTGGCGTTTCCGCCGCTGCCCCCGTCGCCGTGGCCGCTGGCCCGGTAGCCGCGGCTGCGGTCGAAGAGCAGACCGAGTTCACCGTCGTGCTGAAGACCGCCGGCGAGAAGAAGGTCGACGTGATCAAGGCTGTTCGCGCGATTACCGGCCTGGGCCTGAAGGAAGCCAAGGACCTCACCGAGGCCGGTGGCGTCCTGAAGGAAGGCGTCAGCAAGGACGATGCGGCCAAGTTCAAGAAGGATCTTGAAGCCGCCGGCGCGACGGTCGAAGTCAAGTGATGCAGGCGGGCGCTCGCGCATCGCGCGAGCGCCCTTGCGGTTGCGTGATCCCGGCATGCTTCAGGCGGGTTCGCGCGCATACCGCAATGCGTCATCCCCGCGAAGGTGGGGATCCAGCCTTTGATTTTTGGTATCGCGTGATCGAAAAAGAAGCAAAAGCCACTGTATTCCCGCGTTTGCCGGGATGACAGCAGCACGCCAAGGCTGGGGATGAATGTCCCCGGCCTTTGGCCGTTGTAGAAGCAAGAGTTCCAGAACCGTTCGAGTTGGCAGTCGGAAGTAGTGGGAGAAGGCGTGCTGGTGCCGGCAATACCAGCGACTTCCCACTGCCAGTTTGAGATTCCCCCGTTGGCCGCCCGCGGCCGCACATGACGAGGCGCACGCTCCATGACCACCGCCAAACAGTACTCGTTCACCGAAAAGAAGCGCATCCGCAAGGATTTCAGCAAGCGGCCCTCGATCCTCGGGGTTCCGTACCTGCTGGAGATCCAGGTCGACTCCTATCGCGAGTTCCTGCAGGAGCACCTGGCTCCCGCGCAGCGCCGCGAGCAGGGCCTGCATGCCGCGCTCAAGTCGGTATTCCCGATCACCAGCTACAGCGGCAACGCCGCGCTGGAGTACGCCAGCTACAAGCTGGGCGAGCCGCCGTTCGACGAGCGCGAGTGCCGCAACCGCGGCTTGAGCTACGGTGCCCCGCTGCGCGTGACGGTGCGCCTGGTCATTTACGACAAGGACAGTCCGGCCTCCAACAAGGCGATCAAGTACGTGAAGGAGCAGGAGGTCTACATGGGCGAAATGCCGCTCATGACCGACAACGGCACCTTCATCATCAACGGCACCGAGCGCGTCATCGTCTCCCAGCTGCATCGCTCACCGGGCGTGTTCTTCGACCACGACCGCGGCAAGACGCACAGCTCCGGCAAGCTGCTCTACAGCGCCCGCATCATTCCCTACCGCGGCTCCTGGCTGGACTTCGAGTTCGATGCCAAGGACGCGCTGTTCACCCGCATCGATCGTCGCCGCAAGCTGCCGGTGACGGTGCTGCTGCGCGCGCTGGGCTACACCAACGAGGAAATGCTCGGCATCTTCCACGAGAGGAACGACTTCAACCTGCGCAAGGACGGTGCCGAACTGGCGCTGGTGGCCGAGCGCCTGCGCGGCGAGACCCTGAACTTCGACGTGGTGGCTGGCGGCAAGGTTATCGTCGAGTCGGGCAAGCGCATCACCGCGCGCCACGTCAAGCAGCTCGAGCAATCGGGGATCAAGGCCCTGGACGTGCCGGACGACTACCTGCTGGGCCGCATCCTGGCGCACGACGTCGTCGACAAGAAGACCGGCGAACTCATCATGCCGGCCAATGACGAGCTCACCGACGAGCACCTGGCCAAGCTGCGCAAGCACGGCATCACCGCGTTCAGCACGCTGTGGGTCAATGACCTCGACCGGATCCCGGCGCTGTCCAATACGCTGCGCATCGACCCGACCCGTACCCCGCTGGAGGCGCTGGTCGAAATCTATCGCATGATGCGTCCGGGCGAGCCGCCGACCAAGGAAGCGGCGCAGAACCTGTTCCAGAACCTGTTCTTCACGCTGGATCGCTACGATCTTTCGGCCGTGGGCCGGATGAAATTCAACCGCCGCGTCGGCCGCACCGAGGTCGAGGGCCCGGGCGTGCTGGACAACGACGACATCCTGGCCGTGCTCAAGGTGCTCATCGAGATCCGCAACGGCAAGGGCATCGTCGACGACATCGACCACCTCGGCAACCGCCGCGTGCGTTCGGTCGGCGAGATGGCCGAAAACACCTTTCGCGTCGGGCTGGTGCGGGTCGAACGCGCGGTGCGCGAGCGCCTGTCGCTGGCCGAATCCGAGGGCTTGACGCCGCAGGAGCTGATCAACGCCAAACCCGTCGCCGCCGCGATCAAGGAGTTCTTCGGTTCCTCGCAGCTTTCGCAGTTCATGGACCAGAACAACCCGCTGTCGGAAGTCACCCACAAGCGCCGCGTCTCTGCGCTGGGGCCGGGCGGCCTGACCCGCGAGCGCGCCGGCTTCGAGGTGCGCGACGTGCACCCGACCCATTACGGCCGCGTCTGCACCATCGAAACGCCGGAAGGCCCGAACATCGGCCTGATCAACTCGCTGGCGGTCTACGCGCGCACCAACTCCTACGGTTTCCTGGAGACGCCCTACCGCAAGGTGGTCGACGGCAAGGTGACCGAGGAGATCGAGTACCTGTCCGCGATCGAAGAGGCCGGCTACCCGGTGGCGCAGGCCAACTCGCCGCTCACCGCGGACGGCGGGTTCGCCGAAGCCTTCGTTCCCTGCCGCTTCCAGGGCGAGTCGCTGCTCAAGGGGGCCAACGAGATCCGCTACATGGACGTCTCGCCGATGCAGACCGTCTCGGTCGCGGCGGCGCTGGTGCCCTTCATCGAGCACGACGACGCCAACCGCGCGCTGATGGGCGCGAACATGCAGCGCCAGGCGGTTCCGACCCTGCGCGCGCAGACGCCGCTGGTGGGCACCGGCATGGAGCGCTACGTGGCACGCGACTCGGGCGTGAACTCCATCGCGCTGCGCGGCGGCGTGGTCGACCAGGTCGATGCGGGCCGCATCGTGGTGCGTGCGCACGAGGCCGAAGTCGGCGAGAACGACGCCGGCGTCGACATCTACACGCTCACCAAATACACCCGTTCCAACCAGAACACCTGCATCAACCAGCGTCCGCTGGTGAACGTGGGCGACGTGGTGGAGCGCGGCGACGTGCTGGCCGACGGTCCCTCCACCGATATCGGCGAGCTGGCGCTGGGCCAGAACATGCTGGTCGCCTTCATGCCCTGGAACGGCTACAACTTCGAGGACTCCATCCTCCTGTCCGAGCGCGTGGTCAAGGAAGACCGCTACACCACGATCCACATCGAGGAGCTGACCTGCGTCGCGCGCGACACCAAGCTCGGTCCCGAGGAAATCTCCGCCGACATCCCCAACGTCTCCGAGCAGGCGCTTGGGCGTCTGGACGAGTCGGGCGTGGTCTACATCGGTGCCGAAGTGCAGGCCGGCGACATCCTGGTGGGCAAGGTCACGCCCAAGGGCGAAGCCCAGCTCACGCCGGAAGAAAAGCTGCTGCGCGCGATCTTCGGCGAGAAGGCGTCCGACGTTAAGGACAGCTCGCTGCGCGTGCCGCCGGGCATGGACGGCACCGTCATCGACGTGCAGGTCTTCACCCGCGACGGCATCGAGAAGGACAAGCGCGCGCGCCAGATCGAGGAAATGGAGATCAAGCGCGTCAAGAAGGACTTCGACGACCAGTTCCGCATCCTGGAAGGGGCGATCTACGACCGCCTGCGCTCGCAGATCGTCGGCCGCATGGCCAACGGCGGCCCGGTCGGCCTGAAGAAGTCCGAAATCACCGAGGCCTATCTCGACGGGCTCAAGAAGGACGACTGGTTCTCGATCCGGATGAAGGACGAGGACGCGGCCGAGGCCATCGAGAGCGCCCAGAAGCAGATCGAAGCGCACAAGAAGGAATTCGAGAAGCGCTTTGCCGACAAGCGCGCCAAGATCACCCAGGGCGACGACCTTGCCCCGGGCGTGCTCAAGATGGTCAAGGTGTTCCTCGCGGTGAAGCGCCGCATCCAGCCGGGCGACAAGATGGCCGGCCGGCACGGCAACAAGGGCGTAGTCTCGATGATCAAGCCGGTCGAGGACATGCCGTTCATGGCCGACGGCCGCTCGGTGGACATCGTGCTCAACCCGCTCGGCGTGCCCAGCCGCATGAACATCGGCCAGATCCTGGAAACCCACCTGGGCTGGGCCGCCAAGGGCCTGGGCGAGAAGATCCAGAAGATGCTCGATGCGCAGCGCAATGCGGCCGAGCTGCGTGCATTCCTCGACCAGATCTACAACCACGACGCCGCCGGTCGCGGCGAGCGCCGCGAGGAGTTGGGGGCGCTCAGCAACGACGACATCCAGGCGCTGGCGAAGAACCTCACCGCTGGCGTGCCGATGGCGACCCCGGTGTTCGACGGTGCCGACGAGGCCGAGATCAAGTCGATGCTGCGCCTGGCCGACCTGCCCGAGTCGGGGCAGACGACGCTGTACGACGGCCGCACCGGCGACGCCTTCGACCGCAAGGTGACGGTGGGCTACATGTACATGCTCAAGCTCAACCACCTGGTCGACGACAAGATGCACGCCCGCTCCACCGGCCCGTACTCGCTCGTCACCCAGCAGCCGCTGGGTGGCAAGGCGCAGTTCGGCGGCCAGCGCTTCGGCGAGATGGAAGTCTGGGCGCTGGAGGCCTACGGCGCGGCCTACACCCTGCAGGAAATGCTGACGGTGAAGTCCGATGACGTGCAGGGCCGCAATCAGATGTACAAGAACATCGTCGACGGCAACCACGAGATGACGGCCGGCATGCCCGAGTCGTTCAACGTGCTGGTCAAGGAAATCCGTTCGCTCGCGATCAACATCGAGTTGGAAGAGCACTGAGAGCCGGGATTGGGGATTGGCGATTGGGGATTCGCAAAAGCGACGTCCCGCAATCCCGCCAATCCCCGCTCTGACCAATCCCGAATCTCAAATCCCGAATCCCGGAGTTCAAAATGAAAGATTTGCTCAACCTCTTCAATCCCCAGCGCCAGGCGCTTGATTTCGACGGCATCCGCATTGGCCTGGCGCCGCCGGACATGATCCGCGGCTGGTCGTATGGCGAGGTGAAGAAGCCCGAGACGATCAACTACCGCACCTTCAAGCCCGAGCGCGACGGCCTGTTCTGCGCCGCCATCTTCGGGCCGATCAAGGACTACGAGTGCCTGTGCGGCAAGTACAAGCGCATGAAGCACCGCGGCGTGGTGTGCGAGAAGTGCGGCACCGAGGTGACCCTGGCCAAGGTGCGCCGCGAGCGCATGGGCCATATCGACCTGGCGACGCCGGTCGCGCACATCTGGTTCCTCAAGTCGCTGCCCTCGCGCATCGGCCTCATGCTCGACATGACGCTGCGCGACATCGAGCGCATCCTGTACTTCGAGGCCTATGTGGTGATCGATCCGGGCCTGACCCCGCTCGAGCGTGGCAATCTCCTGACCGAGGAGCAGTTCCTCCAGGCGGTGCAGGACCACGGCGACGAGTTCGACGCCAAGATGGGCGCCGAGGCGGTCTTCGACCTGCTCAAGAGCATCGACCTCAACGCCGAACTGATCCGGCTCAAGGAAGAAATCGCCGCGACCAACTCCGAGACCAAGCTCAAGCGCCTGTCCAAGCGCATCAAGCTGGTCGAGGCCTTCATCGAATCGGGCAACCGTCCCGAGTACATGGTGATGACGGTGCTGCCGGTGCTGCCGCCGGACCTGCGTCCGCTGGTGCCGCTGGACGGCGGACGCTTCGCGACCTCCGACCTCAACGATTTGTACCGCCGCGTCATCAACCGCAACAACCGCCTGCGCCGCCTGCTCGAACTCTCGGCACCGGACATCATCGTGCGCAACGAGAAGCGCATGCTGCAGGAATCGGTCGATGCGCTGATGGACAACGGTCGCCGCGGCCGCGCCATCACCGGCACCAACAAGCGTCCGCTCAAGTCGCTCGCCGACATGATCAAGGGCAAGCAGGGCCGCTTCCGCCAGAACCTGCTGGGCAAGCGCGTCGACTACTCCGGCCGTTCGGTCATCGTGGTCGGTCCGACGCTGCGACTGCACGAGTGCGGTCTGCCCAAGAAGATGGCGCTGGAACTGTTCAAGCCCTTCATCTTCTCCAAGCTGCAGCGCCGCGGTCTGGCGACCACCATCAAGGCCGCCAAGAAGCTGGTCGAGCGTGAAGAGGCGGATGTCTGGGACATTTTGGAAGAGGTGATCCGCGAGCATCCGGTGCTGCTCAACCGCGCCCCGACCCTGCATCGCCTGGGCATCCAGGCGTTCGAGCCGGTGCTGGTGGAAGGCAAGGCCATCCAGCTGCATCCGCTGGTCTGCACCGCGTTCAACGCCGACTTCGACGGCGACCAGATGGCCGTGCACGTGCCGCTCTCGCTGGAAGCCCAGCTCGAAGCGCGTGCCCTGATGATGTCGTCCAACAACATCCTCAGCCCCGCCAACGGCGATCCGATCATCGTGCCTTCGCAGGACGTGGTGCTTGGCCTGTACTACATGACCCGCGAACTGGTGAACAAGAAGGGCGAGGGCATGGTCTTCGCCAATCTGTCCGAGGTGAAGCGCGCCTACGACAACAAGGCCGCCGAGCTGCACGCGAAGATCCGCGTGCGCATCCCGCACTCGGAATTCGATGAGCGCGGCGAGGTCATCGCCAAGACCTCGATCGTGGACACCACCGTGGGGCGCGCGCTGCTGGCCGAGATCCTGCCGGAGGGCTTGCCGTTCGACCTGGTCAACACCGAGCTCAAGAAGAAGGCGATCAGCGGCCTCATCAACGAGTGCTACCGTCGCCTGGGCCTCAAGGAAACCGTCATCTTCGCCGACAAACTGATGTACACCGGCTTCCGCTACGCGACCCGCGCCGGCGTCTCGATCGGCATCGACGACATGCTGATCCCGGACGAGAAGAAGGACATCCTGGCCGAGGCCGAGCAGGAGGTCATGGAGATCCAGCAGCAGTACGCCTCGGGCCTGGTGACCGCCGGCGAGCGCTACAACAAGGTGGTCGACATCTGGTCGCGCACCAACGAGCTCATCGCCGCGGCGATGATGAAGGGCATCGGTACCGAGCCGGCCAAGGATCGGGACGGCAAGGAGATCGACCAGAAGTCGATGAACTCGCTGTTCATCATGGCCGACTCCGGCGCGCGCGGCTCGGCGGCGCAGATTCGCCAGCTGGCCGGCATGCGCGGCCTGATGGCCAAGCCGGACGGTTCGATCATCGAGACCCCGATCATCGCGAACTTCCGCGAAGGCCTGGACGTCCAGCAGTACTTCAACTCGACCCACGGTGCGCGCAAGGGCCTGGCCGACACCGCGCTCAAGACCGCGAACTCCGGCTACCTCACCCGTCGCCTGGTGGACGTGGCGCAGGATGTGGTCATCACCGACCATGACTGCGGTACGCACAACGGACTCACCATGACGCCGATCGTGGAAGGCAGCGACATCGTCGAACCGCTGCGAGACCGCGTGCTCGGTCGCGTCGCGGCCGAGGACGTCTACGCGCCGGGCAACGACGAGGATCCGATCGTCACCCGCAACACGCTGCTCGACGAGCGTCTGGTGGTGCGCCTGGAAGATGCCGGCGTGCAGTCCATCAAGGTGCGCTCCACGATCACCTGCGATGCGCGCTTTGGCGTGTGCGCGCTGTGCTACGGCCGCGATCTGGCGCGTGGCCATCTGGTCAACAAGGGCGAGGCCGTGGGCGTCATCGCGGCGCAGTCGATCGGTGAGCCGGGTACCCAGCTCACCATGCGCACCTTCCACATCGGCGGTGCCGCATCGCGCGCGGCGGCGGTCGACAGCATCAAGGTGAAGACCACCGGTACGGTCAAGTTCACCAACCTGAAGACCGTCCAGCACGCCAATGGCCACCTGGTCGCGGTCTCGCGCTCGGGCGAAATCTCCGTGCTCGATGCCCAGGGCCGCGAGCGCGAGCGCTACAAGCTCAAGTACGGCACCGTGCTGGGGGTCAAGGACGGCGATGCGGTCACCAACGGCCAGGTCGTGGCGAACTGGGATCCGCACAACCACCCCATCGTGTCCGAAGTATCCGGCTTCATGCGCTTCATCGACTTCGTCGAGGGCGTGACCGTGATCGAGAAGATCGACGAGCTGACCGGTCTGGCCAGCGTCGAGATCACCGATCCGAAGCGTCGTGGCTCCACCGGCAAGGATCTGCGTCCGATCGTGCGCATCGTCGATGCGGGCGGGCAGGACATCAACATCCCGGGCACCGATCTTCCGGCCCAGTACCTGCTGCCGCCGCGCGCCGTGCTCACCCTGCAGAACGGTGCGCCAGTGGGCGTGGGTGACGTGGTCGCGCGCATTCCGCAGGAGGCCTCCAAGACCCGCGACATCACCGGCGGCCTGCCGCGCGTGGCCGACCTGTTCGAGGCGCGCAAGCCCAAGGATCCGGCGATCCTGGCCGAGCGTTCGGGCGTGGTCAGCTTCGGCAAGGACACCAAGGGCAAGCAGCGCCTCATCATCACCGATGCCGACGCCAACGAGCACGAGGAGCTGATTCCCAAATACCGCAAGATCGAGGTGTTCGAGGGCGAGCACGTCACCCGAGGCGACATGATCGTCGACGGCGAGCCCAACCCGCAGGACATCCTGCGTCTGCTGGGCGTGAGCCAGCTGGCGGCCTACCTGACCAAGGAAATCCAGGACGTTTACCGCCTGCAGGGCGTGAAGATCAACGACAAGCACATCGAGACGATCATTCGCCAGATGCTGCGCAAGGTCGAAGTGGTCGAGCCGGGCGATACCACCTACCTGCGCGGCGAGCAGGCCGAGCGCCTGCGCCTGATCGAGGACAACGCCAAGATCGAGGGGCGCGGCGAGATGCCGGCTACCTTCGATCCTGTGCTGCTGGGCATCACCAAGGCCTCGCTGGCGACCGAGTCGTTCATTTCCGCCGCCTCGTTCCAGGAGACGACGCGCGTGCTGACCGAGGCCGCGGTGCGCGGCACCCGGGACGGATTGCGCGGACTGAAGGAAAATGTTATTGTTGGTCGCTTGATCCCGGCCGGAACGGGGCTTGCCTATCACAGCAAGCGTCGCGCGGCCGAGCAGTTGAGCGAATCCGATCTGGAAGCACTGCGCGCAGCCCCGGTTGATGTTTCCGAGGCGGCAGACGAGTCGTCCGGATCGTGAAGCGTTCGCCGGGAGGGACTCCCGGTTCGACATAGCGAAAAGAGGCGCAGGACGCGCCTCGTGTTCGGGCAACGGATTGCCGCCAGCATGTGCCGTCACGCGTTGACGGCGTCTGCTTGCACGAATTATACTTCCCTGTCTCGGTGGGCCGGTTTCGGTCCGCCCTCTGTTTCGTACAAGGTTTACCGCTAATGGCGACGATCAATCAGCTGCTGCGCAAGCCGCGCAGCCCCAAGACCTACAAGAGCGCCTCGCCGGCGCTGGCAGAGTGCCCGCAGCGTCGCGGCGTCTGCACGCGTGTCTACACCACCACGCCCAAGAAGCCGAACTCGGCGCTGCGCAAGGTGGCCAAAGTTCGTCTGACCAACGGCTTCGAGGTCATCAGTTACATCGGTGGCGAAGGCCACAACCTCCAGGAACACTCGGTCGTGCTGATCCGCGGCGGCCGCGTCAAGGATCTGCCGGGCGTGCGCTATCACACCGTGCGCGGCTCGCTGGACGCGTCCGGCGTCGCCAAGCGCAAGCAGGCCCGCTCCAAGTACGGTGCCAAGCGCCCGAAGTGAGTCCGCCCGGCCGCCGGAGCCGGCGGCTGCAGCAACGCCGTTTCATCGCAAGTTCTTTCCAAATTCAGGTGCGCACATGTCCCGTAAAGGTTCGCCCGGTACTCGCTCGATCTTGTCCGACCCCAAGCACGACAGCCAGACCATCGCCCGCTTCATCAACATGGTGATGAAGAGCGGCAAGAAGTCGGTTGCCGAGAAGATCGTCTATGGCGCGATGGATGCCATCGGCGAGAAGAACGCCAATCCGCTGGAGCTGGTCGAGAAGGCTCTGGGCAACGTGGCTCCCGCGGTCGAGGTCAAGTCCCGCCGCGTGGGTGGTGCCACCTACCAGGTTCCCGTTGAGGTCCGTTCCAGCCGTCGCGTCGCCCTGGCGATGCGCTGGGTGATCGAGTCCGCGCGCAAGCGCGGTGAGAACTCGATGCCGCGCAAGCTGGCCGGCGAATTGCTGGATGCGGCGGAAAGCCGTGGTGGCGCGATCAAGAAGCGCGAAGAAACCCACCGCATGGCCGAGGCGAACAAGGCGTTCGCTCACTACCGCTGGTAATCCGAGGTACTCCCCGTGGCACGCAATACCCCTATCGAGCGCTATCGCAACTTCGGCATCATGGCCCACATCGATGCCGGCAAGACCACCACGTCCGAGCGCATCCTGTTTTACACCGGCAAGAGCCACAAGCTCGGCGAGGTGCATGACGGTGCAGCCACCATGGACTGGATGGAGCAGGAGCAGGAGCGCGGCATCACGATCCAGTCCGCGGCCACCACCGCGTTCTGGACGGGCATGGACAAGTCCCTGCCGCAGCACCGCTTCAACATCATCGACACCCCCGGGCACGTCGACTTCACCATCGAGGTCGAGCGTTCGCTGCGCGTGCTCGACGGTGCCGTGTTCGTGCTGTGCGCCGTCGGTGGCGTGCAGCCGCAGTCCGAGACGGTGTGGCGCCAGGCCAACAAGTACCACGTGCCGCGCATCGCGTTCGTCAACAAGATGGACCGCACCGGCGCAAACTTCCTCAAGGTGCGCGACCAGCTCAAGTCCCGTTTGGGCGCTGCGCCGGTGCCGATGCAGGTGCCGATCGGTGCCGAGGACGGCTTCGAGGGCGTGATCGACCTCATCAAGATGAAGGCGATCCACTGGGATTCCGCTTCGCAGGGTCTCAGTTTCGAGTACCGCGACATCCCGGCGAACCTCAAGGAGCAGGCCGACGAGGCGCGCGCCTTCATGGTCGAGTCGGCTGCCGAGGCCAGTGAAGAGCTGATGGACAAGTACCTCGAAGGTGGTGAGCTGAGCGAGGCCGAGGTCATCGCCGGCCTGCGTGCGCGCACGCTGAAGACCGAGATTGTCCCGATGTTCTGCGGTACCGCGTTCAAGAACAAGGGCGTCCAGGCCATGCTCGATGGCGTGGTGCAGCTGCTGCCCTCGCCGGTCGACGTGCCGGCGATCAACGGCACCGACATCGACGACGAGACCAAGGTGCTGACGCGCGAGTCCTCGGACAAGGCGCCATTCTCGGCGCTCGCGTTCAAGATCATGACCGATCCGTTCGTGGGTTCGCTGACCTTCTTCCGCGTCTATTCCGGCATCCTCAACGCTGGCGACCAGGTGCTCAACTCGGTCAAGGGCAAGAAGGAGCGCATCGGCCGCGTGCTGCAGATGCACTCCAACAATCGCGAAGAAATCAAGGAAGTGCTGGCAGGTGACATCGCCGCCGCGGTGGGCCTCAAGGACGTCACCACCGGCGACACGCTGTGCGCGCTGGACGCGCCGATCATCCTGGAGCGCATGAGCTTCCCCGAGCCCGTCATCTCGATGGCGGTGGAGCCCAAGACCAAGGTCGACCAGGAAAAGATGGGTCTGGCGCTGGGCCGCCTGGCGCAGGAAGACCCGAGCTTCCGCGTGCGCACCGACGAGGAATCCGGCCAGACCATCATCGCCGGCATGGGCGAGCTGCATCTGGACATCATCGTCGACCGCATGAAGCGCGAGTTCAACGTCGAGGCCAACGTCGGCAAGCCGCAGGTCGCGTACCGCGAAACCATCCGCAAGCCGATCAAGCAGGAAGGCAAGTTCGTTCGCCAGTCCGGTGGTCGCGGCCAGTACGGTCACATCGTGATCGAGATGGAGCCGCAGGAGCGCGGTACCGGCTACCTGTTCGAGAGTGCCATCGTCGGCGGCGTGGTCCCGAAGGAATACGTCACTGCGTCCGACAAGGGTATCCAGGAGGCGATGCAGAACGGTCCGCTGGCCGGCTACCCGGTGGTGGACATCAAGGTGCGCGCCGTGGATGGCTCCTACCACGACGTCGACTCCAACGAAATGGCGTTCAAGATCGCCGGCTCGATGGCCTTCAAGGAAGGTTTCGCCAAGGCCAGCCCGGTGCTGCTCGAGCCGATCATGAAGGTCGAGATCGTCACGCCCGAGGACTACATGGGCGACGTGATGGGCGACATCAGCCGGCGTCGCGGCGTGCTGCAGGGTTCCGACGATTCGCCGTCGGGCAAGCTGATCAACGCCATGGTCCCGCTGGGCGAGATGTTCGGCTATGCCACGAGCCTGCGCTCGATGACCCAGGGCAGGGCCACCTTCACGATGGAATTCGACCACTACGCTGACGCGCCGGCCAACATCGCCGAGCAGGTCATCAAGAAATCGTGATTCGACATGCGTGATCCGTGATTCGGAAGAGTCGCGAATCACGACCTGCACCAATCACCAACCAACAATCTCAAGTTCAGGGTAAAAGACAATGGCCAAGGGCAAGTTCGAACGCACCAAGCCCCACGTGAACGTGGGCACGATCGGTCACGTGGACCACGGCAAGACGACGCTGACGGCGGCGCTGACGAAGGTGGGCGCAGAGCGTTTCGGTGGCGAGTTCCGCGCGTACGATGCGATCGAC
>JACDJB010001841.1_pt1 | contig 16435 bp, 19 predicted proteins | sample 7454121 | NCBI WGS metagenome assembly JACDJB01 (sample SAMN14253290, study PRJNA609438) | sludge metagenome | isolation source: sludge after 25d culture with pyrite | collected 2018-12-20 | reverse complement strand
GGCAACGTCAGCAAGGGGGCAGCGCCGCCGCGGCGTCGAGCTCAGTCGAGGGAATCCATGACGGGGTCCTCGCCGCCGGCGAACAGGTGGCCGTAGCGGCCGAACACGGTGGCGACCGACCGGTGGCCCGCCCACACCTGGACCTGCTTCGCCGAGGCGCCGAGGATGACCAGCGCCGAGAACCGCGCCGCCAGTCGCCTTGTGTTGGAGCTCGGCGATCCACGCAGTGACGAGCCCGTAGTCGATCGCTGCGAGCGGAAGATCACCGATCTTCGACAGCACGTGGTTGCGGTAGTGCGACTCGTCCCGAGTTGCCGTCGACGGTCGGAGGTCGGTTCGTGTCGGCCACCACTCCTCGAACCAGTCGCTCAGCGATCACGGTCCGAGGAGCGCGGATCCATCCGCGGCAGTGGCAGAGGGGATCGAGGAACCCCCGTCAGCTGCCGGCGATGCCGAGGAAGACGACGACTGCGCGACCGAGCCGGACGATGTCGTCGTCGCCAAGTCGGCCGATCTTCTCGCCGAGCTTGGTCCGTGGAACTGTCGTGATCTTGTCCACCATCAGGTTGCTGGGATCGCGGATTCCGTTCGTCTCGTCCGGAGTCACCGGCACTCGGAACAGGGGCGCTTCTATGGGATCGGTGGTGAGCGCGCAGACGGTCACCGATGATGTGGCATCGAAGCGGTCGTCCTGGATGATGACCACCGGCCGGGGCTTGCCGACGTATCCGCTGCCCGCCGCGGTCCAGATCTCGCCGCGCCTCACTCGTCGCCCGAGCTGATGGCATCGATGAACGCTTGGTCGTCGGCCTCGCGGGGGCTCGCCGCGACCGCTGCTGACTGCAGGTGGGCCTGTTCGACAAACTGCGGTGAACGAACGTCGGGAACCCAGATCTGCACGGGACGCAGACCCTGTGCGCGCATGCGCTCGCGGTAGGCGCGAACGCGTTCGGCTGTCGGGGTGCCGGATCGCCGAGTCGGTGCGGTCCGTCGCCGTCAACGGGTGGGTGACCGGATCGGAACCCTGGGGAGCGCCGATCTTGCTGAACTCGACGAGGCCCTTCGGATCCACCTCGCGCTCTGAAGGTGAGCATCCCAGAACGCCAGGACTGCGACGGTAGGGCGCGTGTGGTCGACGGGGAAGCTGCAGGTGAGGTGTGCGACCCGTCTGCCGATGTTGTCCAGGCTCGACGATTCAGGGCTCGATGCGTTCCACGGTGTCGACTCGGTCGATCGAGCGGTCGAACGAGGCGACGCGGTCGACGCCGGTGCTCTCGGCGCACGCCACGAGGTAGGCCTCGGCGAAGTCGAGGCGATCGGTCTCGTAGACCTCGATCGCCCGGAGCAGCAACGCCGGGTCGACCGTCACCACCGATCGCATCGACACCAAGGAGCGCATCGCAGCGGCGACCTGCTCGCGTGGTGCCTCGTAGAACGACTCGAGCACGTAGACCGTCTCGGCGACGATCAGGTCCGTCAGGTACAACTCCGCCGTCTCGGCCAGGTAGGCGGTCGCTCGTGCTGCCATGTCCGCGGGGTCGCCCGTCAGGTGTCGAACGAGGACGTTCGTGTCGACGAACGCGTTCACCGTGCCGTTGCGGCCCGGCTGGTGCGGGTCGAGCGGATGACCTCGTCCCACGCGACGTTGCGCTTCGCTGCGGGCACGGCGACGGTGCCGGCCAGCGACAGGAACTCCGGGGTGCGTGCGAGCACGGCCCGGTCGCCCTCGACGCGGAACACCACATCGTCGCCCTCGTCGAGCCCGAGGGCCTCACGTACGGCCTTGGGGACCGTGATTTGGCCCTTGGAGCTCATCCTCGCTGCGATCTCCATCGGTGCTCCCTTACCGTTTGGTTGATGTAAGGATAGCGCGCGGTGATGGCGCTGGGACCACCCGCCGCGCCGAGCCCCCTGCAATTGCAGGGATCTGGGTCCGCGGCCGTTCTGGGCGCTCGGCCGAAATCCCCCGGGATCGGGTTCACACGGCTGACGCTCGACGTCTCCTCGGGACGATGTGCACAAGATCTTACGCTTGTTAGTATCCGAGTATGACTGCGAGGAAGCATCGTCTCACCGTGACGGTCGACCCAGAGCTGATCGAGGCTGGTCAACGTGCGGTCAAGTCCGGGCAAGCAGAGTCCGTCAGCGGCTGGGTGAGCGCCGCTCTCGAGGACAAGGTCCGGCGCGATCGGAAGCTCGCGCTCCTGGCTGCAGCTGTGGCCGACTACGAGCAGGAGTTCGGCGAGATCAGCGACGAGGAGATCGTGACGCAGCGTCGTGCCGATCGTCGGGACGCAACTGTCGTTCGCGGTCGTCGACAGGCGACACGCAACGCGAAGACCGCGTGAGTCTCGTTCTCGACTCAGGCGCGCTGGTCGCGTTGGAGCGCAACGAACGCGCGATGTGGGTCCGTCTCAAGGCCGCTCAGATCGACGGAGACATCCCACTGACCCACGCCGGGGTCCTCGCACAGGTGTGGCGCGGGGGCGCACGTCAGGCGCGTCTGTCGCAGGCGCTCGGCGGAATCGATGTCCGCGCCTTCGATGAGCCGCTCGGTCGGGCGGCTGGACAGCTCCTCGGTGCCGCCGGGCTTGCAGACGTCATCGATGCCGGTGTCGTGTTGCTCGCAGTGGACGGAGACGAGATCGTCACGGTCGACAGTGAAGATCTTGAAACGCTGGCGGAGGCGTCTGGACGCCACGTCGAGCTGATCCATCCCTGATCGCTGGCTGTACAGCGCGGTCGTCTCCGGCGGCACCAGTCAGAGCAAGCCCGACACCAGAACCAGTACGCCAAGCGGTCGACGGGACTCCAGCCAGTCACGGGCGCGGCGAGCGGAGGCCTGAGTCAGCCAGGCGTCCTGCACGATCTGCGTGAGCTCGTCGACGTCGATCTCGACGCTCGGCAGAGCCAGCGAGGTTCGGGCGGAGGACGAGTGCGATCGCGAGGCACGCCGGCTGCCGTGGGTCCTCCAGGCCGTCCCATGCCGCCGGCTCTGGGTCGTTTGCCTGTGGCCTGGCAGTGGGCCCTCGGACCCGATGACAACGTCACTCCGTCAAGGTAACTTGATGGGGTGGATCCGGTGGTTCTGACGAGCGCTCGAAAGCACGGGATCCCCGACACCGACTGCCCGCACGAGAGAAGTTCCTGAGGTGATCCCGATGCCCCGATCGATCCAAGAGATCCTCGACCACGCCGATGAGCTCGCCGAACGGCTAGAGAACTACGAACCCGCCGACGGCGACGAGCGCCCGGTCGAGGAGTACCTGCTCGAACGAGCGGCCCTCGACCGCGCTCGCAGCGAACGCCAGGTCGTCGACGCGGTGATCGCCGCCCGAGCGGCAGGCGCGTCCTGGCAGAAGATCGGCAGCCTCCTCGGCACCTCGGCCCAGGCCGCCCAGCAGCGCTACGCCTCAGTGGTCGAGTCCGTCTGAGCTCCGCCGACCACGTCTGCTGGTCCGGTGCACGCTTGCCTCGCGGTTGAGCTGTGAGGATCTCGCTCGTGGGGAAGGGGGTCATCCGTGTCGCGTTGTTGGTCGGGCTGATCGGTGTCGCAGTCGCCGCCTGTTTCGTCGGTCCACGAGGTCACTCGATGCCCTGGGACTCCAGCCAGTCACGGGCGCGGCGAGCGGAGGCCTGAGCCAGCCAGGCGTCCTGCACGATCTCCGTGAGCTCGTCGACGTCGACCTCGCCGATCCGACTGGAGCGGACCAGCACCGACGGGTGGCCGTCGAAGTGCGGTGTCGTGAAGAACGGGGAGGAGGGGTCCTGGACGAGAGCCGCCTTCTCGTCTTCTGAGCCGACCCAGATCACCACGACGTCGTCGTAGCGGTCGCCCGTTTCGGGATCGAATGCGTCGGGGCGCGGCGTGCGGAAGAACACGAACGACTTCCTGCCGACCTGATGGATGTGGTTCCCGCTGGGGCCGACCTCCACGCTGACGTGAGGCATCGACTGCGCGATCCGGTGCACGTCGTCCACCGTCGACGGCTGCCCGCTGCTGCCCACGGCCGAGAGTCGCGCCCGGTCCATGCCGGTCAGTGGTGGTATTCCACTCCTACCAGAAGTAGCATCCTGGTATGAAGGTCAGTGTGAGTCTCCCTGATGCCGATGTCGAGTACTTGGACAAGTACGCACGGACGCAAGGTCTCGACTCCCGCTCCGCCGCCCTGCAGAAGGCCGTCAGACTCCTTCGGGCGTCCGAACTCGGTGCGGCCTACGAGGACGCTTGGACCGACTGGGGGGAGAGCGAGGATTCCGAGCTCTGGGAAGCCGCCACGGCTGACGGTGTCGCCTGATGCGCCGCGGAGAGATCCGCTGGGTCGATCTGAATCCGGCCCGCGGCGCTGAATCGAACAAGCGCCGGCCCGGCGTGATCGTCAGCAACGACGGCGCCAACACCACGGCCAGTCGCCTCGGCAGCGGCGTGGTGACCATCGTGCCGGTGACCTCGAACGTCGAGCGGATCCACCCCTTCCAGGTGCTGCTGACCGCCGAGGCGACTGGGCTCGCGATGGACTCCAAGGCCCAAACGGAACAGGTGCGGTCCGTTGCCGTCCAACGGGTGGGGGACCGGATCGGAAACCTGGGGAGGTCCGATCTCGCTGAACTCGACGAGGCCCTTCGGATCCACCTCGCGCTCTGAAGGTGAGCGTCCCAGAACGGGGTCGAGAGGGCCTGACCGGTTCGGAGGCTCACGGTGAGCGAATCCGAAGTCCCCGGACCCTGTCGAAGTCGTTCCGGTTCCTCGTCATCAGGGCGAGGCGGTTCTCCAGTGCTGTCGCAGCGATGAGTGCGTCGGGCATCCGGAGCTGGAGCTCACGCACGACGCGACCTGCTCGCTCGGCGATCGAGCGATCGACCGTGACCTCGCGGAAGGGTGCGAGCAGCTGCGACACGACATCGGTGGCGCTGTTCCCCGCGAACAGCTCTGCGCGGGTGACCACCGAGTAGTGGAGTCGATTGCGCCCAGCCTTGAGTTCGACGGCGCCTCGCAGATGATCGATGAACACGTCGGTGTCGACGAGAACGTCAGCCACGCCGCCAGTCCTCACGAGACGGGGCTGAGGCATCGGGGGCGGCACCGAACGTCGAGCTCAACGCTGCCGAGGCGTCGCCCTCGTGGCTGAGGTACTCGTCAAGGGCCCGTCGGATGACCTCCGCCATCGGAATCCCCTCCAACGCCGTCATGCGATCGATCCGCGTCCGCTGCTCCTCGGTCAGGTAGATCTGGGTTCTCGTCGCCGACATACATCACCTGTATACAGCTGGTGGCGACAAATCCACCATCTCCGAAGTGCCGTGAGGGGACGGTCCGAGGAGCTGCGGGTGCGGCCTGCATCGTGCGGCGGTTGGACATGTGATGCCGCCCGACCGAAGATCGCGATTCGCTGTCGGCGATCCACCCAGCGGTCGGCTGCGGACAGGACGCGGTTGATGCGGTCGAGCTGCGCCAGCAGCGTGTCGCGATCGATGCCCTTCGTCAGGTCGAGCGCTGCGACGTCCTCGGAGGCCCGTCGCGTGAACTCGACCGCTCTTGCCGTGTCGATCAGGCCGTCCCGACTGCCGAAGGGATGGTCGGTCACGGCGAAGCCACACCTCCGCCCGGACGGTCCGATGCGGTCCACGGTGTCGACCCGGTCGGCGCCGCGGTCGCGGCGCTCGGATCCGCTCAACGGCGATCGCGAGACGAAGCGGCGATCACGGCCACGGCCGTTGCCAGCAGGCCGCACCAGAGGACGAGGTGCGTTCGTACCGGCTGGAGTTGGCGCTGCAGGACCGGTGCACCTGCCGAGGTGAACCAGATGAGCGCGAGCACCAGACCGGGGAGGACCGACGCGTTCGTGGGCTGGCGACGAGCTGCCGCAGCGCCGAGCGCGAGCTGGCTCGCCGCGACCGTGGCCCACTCGAGTGCGACTGCCCACCACGGCGCCGATGAGTCCGCTCCGGCAACGGCCACGGTCACGGCCCATGCTGAGGTGACGACCACGAACGGGCCCGACATGAAGGACAGTCGTCGGGCCCACAACGGTGTCGGTGCAGCAGCGGTGAACGCGCTGGCGCCGTCGTCGAACACGGTGCACAACGGCAGCGTCGTGACGACCGCGAGCACCGACATCTCGAGGGGTTCGTCCAGATGCGTCCGGCTCGCCCACGCGACGCCGAGGAGGACGCCGGTGGCGACGACGGTCCACGGTGCGAGCCGGGACACGTAGCGCCAGTAGTGCAGGTTGGCCAGCGCCCTGGGCGGGCGAGTCGGTGTCGGGGTGGCCGACACATGAGCGGATCCGGCCGTCCTCACGTGCACGGGTTCGTCCCCACCGTGGTGGCGTCGCTGGATGCCTCGCCAGGATCGAGTCCGGCGAGAGCGAGGAGTCGGCTCGACGGTGTCGCCGGGTCGGTCAGCTCGTCCCAGTGTGGGGTGACCACCGCTGCGACCTTGGCGGGGTCGATCTGGAGGAGTCGACGAGCGTCGAGCACGTCGGCCCCGGTGCCGGCGGCGCCGACGACCGCCTGGGTGCCGTCGCCGCTGGCCGAGCGATCCTCGTAGTCGACGATCGTGTTGAGCGACACCCGCTGGTGCACGAGCCCGTCCTGTTCCACCCGGTCGGCGTGTGCGCCGAGCGCGTGGCGGGTGGTGTCGGTCGCGTCGCCCGCCAGCCACATGGCGAGGACCAGTCGGGCCTGGCCCGGCGCGTCGCACCCGGCCGGAGCTGACCACGTGCTGGACGGGGGCAGCCCGACCGTGAGCGAGGCGACCCCGAAGGCGACCTCCAGGTCGGGTTGGTCGTCGTTGAGCTCGAGCGACGGGTGCACCGCCCCGTCGGCGCGCCAGGCCCTGGCGGGATCCAACCGCTCGACCACCTCGACGGGGTACGGGTACGAGAGATCGCCGTTGTACTCCACCGGTGCGGAGAGCCGGGGCACGAACTCCCGCTGGAGCACGCGGACGTCGCGAGGGCGCGCCGATGCCGGGACCGCGGCGAGCACGGCGTTGACCGCCGGCGACCACGAATCGATCCAGGCCTCGGAGCCGGGGTACACGCAGTACTGCACGTCGCCTCGCTGTTCGCAGTGCTGGCGGTCCTGTGGTGACTCCAGGTCGGCGACCACTCGCTCGACCTGCGCCGAGGTCGGCGGCCGGGACATGACCCAACCTGAGGCGGCGACCAGCGCGACGCATGACACCGTGCCGACGACGAGCGACCGTCGCCACGGGTGACGCCACAACGCCAGACACGCACCGAGACCGACCAGCCCGACGATGAATCCGAGGCGCCACGCCGGGTGCGGCACGATGTCGTAACGGCCGCCGAGGTCCTTCTCGACCGCGACGCGGAGCCAGCGGAACTGCTCGTGGTGGTTGTCGGGCCCGTTGTTCAGCCAGATGATCGCGGCGATGCCCGCGAGCGCGGCGGCGGTCGTGGGCAACCAGCGGGCCAGGAACACGCCGACCACTGCGCCGCCCACCACGGCCAGCAGCATCGTCATCACGGTGCCGGTGATCGACCAGGGCAGCAGCGGCACCGGCGAGTCCGCCATGAGGTGGATCGCGACCGACGCGACGAGGAGGTAGGCGACGGCGATCGGCACCGGCCCGAGGCTTGCCAGCAGGAACGCCTCGGTGCGTGCCCGAGGGGATGTCGGGGTGGCGGCGAACAGCTCGTCGGCGTCGTCGCGGTGGGCCCGGCAGGCGTTGCGGTGCGCGGCGGCGACCAACGCGAGGGCGCCCAGCGGCACGCCGATGAAGGTGAAGATCTCGACCCTGTCGGCTGCGATGGTGGCGTCGTTCTCGGGGATCATGAACGCCGCGGTGACCGAGGCGATGAGCCCCAGCGTGATGAGGAACGCCGGGTGCAGCGCCAGGCGTCGTGCCTCCACCCGGGCGAGGGCGGTGACCGCACGTGCGGTACCGGCCTCGTCGGTGAAGCGCAGGTGGCGTGACTCGTCCCAGCGCCGGTACGCCGTGCCTGCCACGAGGATGACGGCGACGGTGACCACGAACGACACGGTGATGGTCATGCCACTGCCTCGCCGGCGGGAGCCTGGGCGCTGGAGCCGACCAGCAGCAGGTAGCCGTCCTCGATCGTCGGTTCGATCAACTGCGCGCCCGGCGGTGGGTCACCGACGTTGCGGACCTGTCCCTCGGCGGTGTTCCAAGCGATCCGGGCGTGGGGGTCGCGGCGATCGGACAACCAGACGTGTCCGGCCGCGGTGGATGCGAGCTCAGCGGGGGTGCCGTCGAAGTGGACGGCTCCGGCGTGCAGCACGACGACGCGCCCGCAGAGAGCGGCGACGTCGCCGGTCTGATGGGTCGACAACACCACGGTCGTGTCGGGTCCGGTGTCGGCGAGCATTTCGCGGAACCGCAGGCGCTGTTCGGGGTCGAGGCCGACGGTGGGCTCGTCGAGCACGAGCAGCTCCGGGCGGCCCAGCAACGACTGGGCGATGGCGACCCGGCGTCGCATGCCGCCCGACAGCTTGCGGATCTTGCGGTGCCGCACGTCCGCGAGTCCGACCACGTCGAGCACTCGCCGGACCTCGTCGTGCCGGGTGGCCGTGTCGGTCATCTCCTTGAGGATCGCGACGTAGTCGACGAACTCGAATGCGGTGAAGTCCTGGTGGAATCCCGGCTCCTGGGGTACGTAGCCGAGGCGTCGGCGCACCTCGATGCGCTCGTCGCCGTGTCGCACGTCCCGACCCAGCAGGTGCAGGTCGCCGTCGTCGGGGGCCAGGACCGTGGCCATCAGGCGCAACAGGGTCGTCTTTCCGGCGCCGTTCGGACCGAGCAGGCCGGTGACTCCCGGGTGCAGGTCCAGGGTCACGCCCCTCAGCACGAGCTGTGACCGGTAGGACCGCGTGATGCCCGACATCTGGACGGTGGGTCCCGGGCGGTCGGCGTGCATCCGGCTCATGAGGTCCTCCTCGGGGTGCGTCGCGCTTGGACAGCTCGCGCGGGCTCCATCAGGTCCGGCCGGCGCAGCACCAACGTGATGGCGATCGCTGTGAGCGCCAGGTAGGCCAACTGCGGCGCCGTTCGGAAGGGGGCGAGCCGATCGTGGGTGGTGGCGACCCAGAGGCTGACGCTGCACACCCATGCGACGCCGACCGTCGTCGCGGCGAGGACGGGGTCGATCCGCCCGGACAGCGCCGTCGTGAGGGAGCACATCGCCAACGACGGCAGCAACCACAGGGCGGCCTCGGTCCAAGGGCCAGGGGCGAGAACACCGGTGGTGAGCGCGACCGCGACGGTGGCGGCCAAGGCGACGCTGGCCCGCAGGCCCATCACGTGAACGGCCTCGAGCGGTGCTGCGACGGCGACCTCGGCGGCAGGCTCCGATGCCGCGCTCAACGCCGCGGCGACCGCGGCGAGCGGCACGATCGCAGCGACCGTCAGGTACACCAGCACTCGGACCGAGGCGCCGCCGGGCGCGCCGCGTGCCAGCAGCGCCGCCGTGCCGAGCGCGAGCGCCACGGAGCCCAGCCACGCCAGACGGAGCGGAACCGTGGGAGCCAGCAGGCGCACGTGACGCTCGCTCACCCCCAGTCGACGCAGCAGGCGCGCCGGCCCGCCGACAGGGTCGGCGTCGATGCGCCGCTCGACTCCCTCCCACGACGCCGCCAACTCCTGTGCCGGCGTGCGTTGTGCGAGGCGGTCCCGGCAGTCCGAGCAGGTGACGATGTGGGCTTCGATCGACGCGGCGACCGGGCCGTCGACCCCGCCGTCGAGGTAGTCGTCGATCTGTCCGCCGACGATGTGCCAGGTCATGTGAGGGCTCCTCTGAGCTGGATGCGGGCCCGCCGCATCCGGGTCTTGACCGTGCCGCTCGGGATGCCGAGCAGTCGTGCTGCCTCTCGGGTGGTGAGACCGTCGAGCACCGTCGCCTGCACCACGGCCCGCAGCTCGGGTGACAGGGCGGACAACGCACCGTGCAGGTCGCCGTGCTCGATGCCCACCAGCACAGCGTCTTCCGCCGATCGATGCAGGTCGTCACGGCCTCTGATGCCGGCGAGCGCCACGAGCGCGTCGTCGCTCACCGGCGTCGGAGCGCCGCGCCGTCGGAGCCGTCCGATCAGCTGGCGAACACCGATTCCCCAGATCCACGCCGCCACCTCGCCGGAGCCGTCGTAGCGCCGCGCGCCGCGCCACACGGCATGAAAGGTGTCCTGCACCACTTCGGCCACCACGTCGGGGTCGCCGCAGCGTCGTCGCAACCGGGCGATCAACCAGGGTGCGTGGCGGTCGTGCAACTCCCGCAGGGCGTCCAGGTCGCGATCGACGACCAGCTCGACCAACGCGGTGTCGGACAGCTGTGCCGTCCGGCCATGCGTCGCGTCCCCGGGGATGTCGCCCATGTGACCACTGTCGCGCCGCGACCCCCGAACGGTTCTCGGAGTGGGGATCCGGCTCGGAGAACCGCCGCGGTGACTCGACGCGACAGGTGGAGCAGGGCACGAGACGTGCCGAGACCAAGGAGGATCCCCGTCCACGTGCGGGCCATGACACCGGGGCGACACGGCATCCACGTCCACAACGTCGCGAGCTGCTCGTCAGCGACGGCTTCGTTCTCCGGCGCCGGCAGCCACCACAACCCGGCAGGGGTCACTCACGGCTCGCACGCCGGTGACCTCCCGAACCTCAGGGTGAACCGGGCGTGCTTCGGTCACCTCCACGCCACCACCGATCGCCTCACGCTCTCCGCCGGGGCCCACTCGGTCTTCGACGCGGACGGCAGCGCCCTCGTCATCCACGCAGCTGAGGACGACCTGGTCACCGATCCGACCGGCAACAGCGTGGCTCGGGTCGCCTGCGGGGTCATCACGGCGAACTGACCCTGATAGGGAACTGACCCTGATAGGACTGCGCACGAACCCGGGTCGACCGGACCCGTCAGGACTCTGCAGGGTCCGGTCACTCCCGCGTGGTCGGTGCCGCCGGTCGGTCCGGGGTCGCCGTAGGGTGATCCTTGGTCCCACGCGACCTGGGAAGGGGATGAACTGCAATGACCGGCTCGTCGGCTGCCGATCCGACGGACGCATCCGAGGGCAGCCGGCATCTGGCCGTTCTGCTCGCGATGGCGATGTTCGTGCTCGTGGTCGACACGTCGCTGATGAACGTGTCGATCGCTGCGGTGATCGACGACCTGGACACCACCGCGAGCGGCGTGCAGTCGGCGATCGCGCTCGAAGCCCTGGTGTCCGCCGCCTTCATCCTGATCAGCAGCAAGGTCAGCGACCTGATCGGCCGCAAGCGCGCCTACGTGATCGGCCTGTGCGCGTATGCCCTCGGCGCGCTGGCGATGACGCTGGCGCAGAGCCTGACGGCGATCGTGGTGTTCTGGGCCGTGATCGGCGGTCTCGGCGCCTCGCTTCTGCTGCCGGCGATGCAGTCGCTGATCCACGGCAACTTCAGCGGGTCGATGAGGAAGCAGGCCTATGCCCTGGTCGGCGCGGCTGCGGCGATCGCTGCTGCGGTCGGACCGCTGCTCGGAGGGTTCGTGACCACGTTCCTGTCGTGGCGGGTGGGGTTCGCCATGGAGGTGGTGATCATCGCCATCGTGCTGGCCCGGATCGGTTTGATCCGCGACGTGCCTTACACCGGCTCTCGCAAGATCGACGTCGTCGGTGCCGTCCTGTCGGTCGTGGGCATGGGTGGTGTCGTACTCGGCATCCTGATGTGGCAGGAGGGCGGCGAGCTCGTCGGACTGATGATGTCGGTCGGCGTCGCTGCGCTGGCTGCGCTGGCCTGGTGGTTGGTGCACCGCAAGCGGGTGGGGAAGGTCACGTTGTTGGACCCGGACCTGTTCCGGCACCCCAACTTCACTGCCGGCGCTACGGGCCAGGCGCTGCAGAACGCCACGCTCGGCGGCGCCATGATCGCGTTGCCATTGTTCCTCCAGATGACGCTGGAGTACGACGCGCTGCGAACCGGTCTGTCGATGGCGCCGCTGTCCCTCACGATGTTCGCCGTCGCCATCCTGGCCGGCAAGAAGGCCGGTGGCCGTCGACCCTCGGCGATCATCCGTGCCGGATTCGCGCTCACCACCGTCGGCATGGCCGCCATCATCCCGTTGGTGCCGCGTGTCGAGTCCGGCTGGTGGCTCGCGATCCCGCTGGTGGTCGTCGGCGCAGGACTGGGCCTGTTGGTATCGCAGCTGAACAACTACACGCTCGCCCCGGTACCCGAGGAACGGGTCAGCGAAGCCGCCGGGGTGAACTCCGCCGCAGGGAACTTCGGCCTCTCGTTCGGACTGGCGATGGCGGGTGGCGTCCTGCTCGCCGTGTTGTCGTTCAGCTTCACCCGGATGACCGAGGACAGCGCGGTCATACCTCAGGCCGAACAGGACCAGATCGCCGCGGTGCTCGAGACCGATGCCGAGGTCATGAGCACCACACAGCTCGCCGCCCGCATCGCGGATCAGCCACCGGAGGTCGAAGCCGCCGTCCTCGAGATCAACGAGGATGCCCGGAACCTCTCTCTTCAGGTGGCGCTGGTCGTGCCGACGCTCGCTGCGCTGTTCGGTCTGTTCAACTCCTTGCACATGATCCGCCTGCCCGACTTGAGACGTTACGGTGCTGGCGACAACGGCCCAGTTCGGACGACCGAGGAGTGACCGGTCTTGCGTCACGTCGCAGCGATCTTCGACACCGACGGCGTCGTGACCCGGACCGCGTCGGTCCACTTCGCGGCGTGGAAGGCGGTCTTCGATCGCTACCTGGTGGACCATGCCGCCGGCGAGTCGGCACGACCGTTCACCGATGCCGACTACAGGAGCTTCGTCGACGGCGTCGGCCGCTACGAGGGCGTCGAGGCGTTCCTCGGCTCCCGAGGCATCGAGCTGCCGTGGGGTGACCCGTCCGACCCGTCCGGTGACTCGACGGTCTGCGCAGTAGGCAACTCCAAGAACGAGTTCTTCGCCCGCGTGGTCGCGGATCACGGCGTCGAGCCGTACCTCACCACGCGCCGCTTCATCGAGGCCCTGCACGACGCCGGGATACGCACCGCGGTCGTCTCGGCGAGCAGGAACATGCACGCGGTGCTGGTCGCGGCCGGGATGGACGACCTGTTCGAGGTCGCCGTCGACGGCAACGACCTCGTCGAGCTCGGGTTGCCGTCCAAGCCGGACCCCGCGGTGTTCCTGGAGGCGGCCCGTCGCCTGGGCGTGGATCCGGCGGAGACCGTCGTGGTCGAGGACGCCGTCTCCGGCGTTCGCGCCGGTCGAGCCGGTGGGTTCGGCCTGGTGGTGGGCATCGACCGCTCCCGTCATCGCGAGGCCCTGGCCGAGCACGCCGACCTGGTCGTTGCCGATGCCGCGGACCTCGGGGTGCTCGACGGGGAGATCGTCCGCGTCCCCGCTCACGCTGCGGTGGCCGACCTGGGCGACGCGCTCAGCGGCGCGGACCTCGGGCGCCAGCTCGACCGACGGTCCGTCGCCGTCTTCCTGGACTACGACGGAACCCTCACGCCGATCGTCGACCGGCCCGAGTTGGCGCTGCCACCACCGGGGCTCACCGATGTCCTCGAACGCCTCGGCCGACTGACACCGGTGGCCGTCGTCAGCGGACGGGACCTCGACGACGTGCGGGCGATGGTCGGCGCGTCCCACGTCTGGTACGCCGGCAGCCACGGCTTCGACGTGATGGCGCCCGACGGCCGGCGCACGCAGATCGACGCGGGCGCCGCGGCGCAGCCGGCGCTGGGCGCCGCGGCGACCGAGCTCGAAGCCCGGATCGGGGACTTCCCGGGTGCCTGGATCGAACGCAAGCGCTTCGCTGTGGCCGTCCACTTCCGAGCCATGGACCCCGGCCTGGACCTTGACCTGGAGCGTCTCGTCACGCGGGTCGCGGCAGGAAGCGACGAGCTGCGGGTCACCGGCGGCAAGAAGATCCTCGAGCTCCGACCAGCCGTCGACTGGGACAAGGGCAAGGCGGTGCGCTGGGTGGGTGACGCGGTCGGCCTGGACCGCGCCCGCACCATCGAGGTGTTCGTCGGCGACGACGTGACCGACGAGGACGCGTTCGTCGAGCTGCGCGACCGCGGCATCGGCATCGTCGTGGGCGACGACGGACGACCGACCGCCGCGCACTTCCGTCTGGCCGACACCGACGCCGTGATGGACCTGCTGGAGCGGATCGCGGACGGGGTGGCCCAGCGGTGAACGAGTGGCTGTGGGACTACGACGGCTACGACCCTGCGACCGAAGGCCAGCGCGAGGCGCTGTGCACGCTGGGCAACGGCTACGTGGCCACCCGGGGTGCCGCGTCGGACGTCGATGCCGACGCCGTCCACTACCCGGGCACCTACGCCGCTGGCGTGTTCAACCGGCTCACCGACGACGTCGCCGGCCGACCGGTCGTCAACGAGAGCATCGTCAACCTCCCGAACTGGCTGCCGCTGCGGTTCAGGGCCGTCGGAGGCGAGTGGTTCTCCCTCGCGTCGTCGACCGTGCTCGACCACTGCGTCGAGCTGGACCTCCGGCGGGCGAAGCTGAGCCGACGGTCGCGACTCCAGGACGCGGCCGGACGGATCGTGTCGATCACCGAGCGTCGCTTCGTGTCGCTGCGCGACCAGCACCTGATGGCGCTCGAGGTGACGTGCGTCCCGGAGAACTTCGCTGGACGGGTCGAGGCGGAGGTCGCGCTCGACGGGACGGTGTCGAACAGCGGGATCGCCCGCTACGAGGACCTCGACGGCGATCACCTCCTCGGCGTCCGTTCCGAGGAGCTGTCCGCGACCACCATCGAGCTCGTGGTCCGCACCAACGACTCCGACGTGGTCGTCGCCCAGGCCGCTCGCACCCGCGTCCGCCTCGGCGAAGGGAACGAGGTGTGCCCCGAGCGCAGCACCCGGGCGCGGGACCGCAGCATCTCGCAGCGCTTCAGCGTCGAGGTGGCCGAAGGAGAGGAGCTGATCGTCGACAAGGTCGTGAGCCTGTACACGAGTCGCGACGACGGCATCTACTCAGCCGCGACCGCCGCGGCCGACGAGATCGACGCCGCCGCGGACTTCGACACGCTGCTCGAACGCCACGCCACGTCCTGGGCGCACGCCTGGGACCGCTGCGCGATCGAGCTGTCCGGCGACGTCGGCCACACCGCCCGGGTCCTCAACCTGCACATCTTCCACCTGCTGCAGACCATCTCGAAGAACACGACCGAGCTCGACGTCGGCGTCCCGGCACGGGGCCTGCACGGCGAGGCCTACCGAGGCCACGTGTTCTGGGACGAGCTGTTCATCTTCCCGTTCCTCACCTACCGGGTGCCCGAGCTCACCAGGAGCCTGCTCCGCTACCGCTCACGTCGGCTCGATCGGGCGCGCGACGCCGCCCGAGCGGCCGGCTACCAGGGCGCGATGTTCCCCTGGCAGAGCGGGAGCGACGGTCGCGAGGAGACCCAGGTCGTCCACCTGAACCCCGAGTCGGGGCACTGGCTGCCCGACGCGTCGCACCTCCAACGGCACATCAACGCAGCGATCGCGTTCAACGTGTGGCACTACTGGCAGGTCACCACCGACGTGGAGTTCATGCGGTTCTGGGGTGCGGAGATGCTGCTCGAGATCGCCCGGTTCTGGGCGAGCGCAGCGACCTACAACCACCACCTCGATCGCTACGAGATCAAAGGGGTGATGGGGCCCGACGAGTACCACGAGGGCTACGTCGATCGTGACGAACCCGGCCTCGACAACAACGCCTACACGAACGTGATGGCGGTGTGGTGCCTGCTCCGTGCCGGCGACGCGCTCGAGACCGTGCCCCCGTTCCGGCGATCGGAGCTGCTCGAGAAGCTGGAGGTGACCCACCACGAGCTCGACCGCTGGGCCGACATCAGCTCGAAGATGCGGCTGTGCTTCCACGGCGATCGGATCCTCAGCCAGTTCGAGGGCTACGAGGACCTCCTCGAGCTGGACTGGGAGCGCTACCGGTCCACCTACGGCGACATCGGCCGACTCGACCGCATCCTGGAGGCGGAAGGCGACTCGCCGAACCGCTACCAGCTCGCCAAGCAGGCAGACACCGTGATGCTCTTCTACCTGCTGTCGGACGCGGAGCTCTCCGCGCTGTTCGATCGGCTGGGCTACGAGTTCGACGACGACTTCGTCCGCCGGAACGTCGCCTACTACGAGCAGCGGACCTCGCACGGGTCGACCCTCAGCCAGATGGTGCACGCCTGGCTGCACAGCCGGCTGGACCGGCAGCGATCGTGGGACCTGTTCCGTTCGGCGCTGTCGTCGGACATCAACGACGTGCAGGGCGGGACGACCAAGGAAGGCATCCACCTGGGAGCGATGGCCGGGACCGTCGACCTGGTGCAGCGCTGCTACACGGGGCTCGAGGCCCGGGAGGACGTCCTCCGCCTGAATCCCCGTCTCCCGGCAGGTCTGCACCGTCTGCGCTTCGGGATCACGTACCGGCGCCAGCGGATGCTGATCGAGCTG
>JACDJB010001840.1_pt1 | contig 16438 bp, 10 predicted proteins | sample 7454121 | NCBI WGS metagenome assembly JACDJB01 (sample SAMN14253290, study PRJNA609438) | sludge metagenome | isolation source: sludge after 25d culture with pyrite | collected 2018-12-20 | reverse complement strand
GGATCGCGCGACGCAACGTATTCGCCGGGCGACGATCCGACGAGCCCGGCAACGATCAACTCTGCCGAGACGAGCAGCACGAACGCGACGCACCCCGCAGTGAGTCGCTCGCCACGTGCAAGCGCCGGGTTGCGCCGTGCGAGCCGGCGCGACGCCCAGACGATGACGCCGAGCATGACCGGCATCTCGATGAGTTCGGCGGTGCGCACGCCGAGCCGCGGTACGAGAACCGGAACGCGGACGAGCGCCAGCGCGAAGCCGGTGCCGAACACCACGAGGAAGTACGCCAGTGCGGCTTTCAGTATGCGCATCGGAATCGCTTTCGGACGCAACGACGAACATCGTCGCCGTGTGACCGGACATCACGAGACCGGCCGCTGCTGCACGTTTTACAGCACCCGAGGCCGATTGCGGCTCGAGAAGCGGTGACTGTCGTGGCTCTCGAGCAGGGCGGGCACGACTCTTGCCGCCATCGGAAGCGACGAATCCGCCACTCGTGAGATCGGCGTCTGACGTTCGGCGGAGCTGTTCGAGATACCTTGCACGGAGAACGAAAAAATGAACCAGATCATCTGGCTTGTCGGTGCAGTCGTCATCGTGCTTTTCATCCTCGGATACTTCGGATTCGGCTGAAGATCGCGCGAGGTCTGTCGCGGCCTTGCACGGCGGACAGCGCGAGCAACCCCGGAACTCGTTTCCCGCATTCGCCCCGTCTGCGGCGCCGCATGGCGCGTCCCGGGAGAATCGAAGCGCCTGGTTCAGGTAGCCGGCGAGTGATGTTCCATCACGCAAGCGCGCAGAGCCTTGTCGATCCCGCCTGCGTCGAGCGCCTTTCCGATGAAGACCAGTACGGTTCGCCTCGGCTCGAAGGGGCGCCACATCGTTCCGCCATTGATCTGGACGAGACCCTGGACCCCCTGCACGATCAGCCGGCAACGCTGCTGGCGTGTATTCACGATTCCCTTGCATCGCCACAGACGTGCGCCGTAGCGCGCGACGAGCTTGTCGAGCGTCGCGTTCAGTCGCCCGAGATCGAGGGGGACTTCGGTCGTGAAGACCGCCGCCACGACGTCCTGCGTATGTCGGCCGGAAACCACGCTTCGGAAACGGCCATCGCTACGCGACAGCAACCCGACGCCCTGTAGCGCACGTCGCACTTCCTCCACGGGTACGTAGTCGTTCGAGAACCCGCGTATATCGAAGACATGTTCGAGAAGCTTCTCGATGGAAACGCGATGCAGGTCACAGGAAACGGCAGGTGCGCGCGGGTTCAGCGCTGCGAGCTGCGCCGTGAGCGTTTCATGATCGTTTCCGTTCGCCAGGTCGATTTTGCTGACGACGATCCGGTCGGCGTAGCCGACCTGGCTGCCGAACTCCACGCACTCGGCGTGCTGCTGCACGTTGCGAGCGTCGACGATCGTCACCACGCCGTCCAGGTGGAACCACGCCTCGATCGCCGTCTCGGCGAGGAAGGTCTGAATGACCGGACCTGGGTCGGCAAGGCCGGTTGTCTCGATCAGCACCCGGTCGAATCCGATGTTGCGCTCGCGCGCCCGCTCGACGAGATCTTGCAACGCCTTGGCGAGGTCGCCCCGGACACTGCAGCAGATGCAGCCGTTCGCCAGCTGGACGATGGTCTCGTCGCCGGTCACGCTGAGGAACTCGGCATCGACGCCGACCTCGCCGTACTCATTCTCGATCACTGCGATGCGCGCACCGTGCGGCTCGCGCAGGATCCGGTTGACCAACGTCGACTTGCCGCTGCCGAGGAAGCCGGTGACGATGGTGACCGGAATCGTCAATCGGACGGCCATTGCGGAACCAGCCGTTGTCTCAACGTTGCGACGACGCGTTCGCGCCGCGCACGGCGAGAAGCGGGGTCTTGTAGGCACTCCTTGGCAGGCCACCGCATTCGAGCACGCTCACGCGCACCCGCACCTGCATCTGGCTGCGGACTTCGGCTTCGATAGCGTGCCCGAGACCGGCGAAGTCGTCGGCCCGCAGACCCGGCGAGGCCTCGACATCGACCGCGATCGGATCATCGAACCGTACCTGGTCCTTCGTTTCCTTCCAGACGCGCAGCATCGGCTCGACGCGACCGGCGAACCGGAACGCGATCAGGTCGCGAATGGCCGTCGGGAAGACGTTCATGCCCTTGTAGATCAACATGTCGTCGGTGCGACCGACACAGCGGATGCGCGGCGAAGTGCGACCGCATCTGCAGTCGACGCCGACGACGAGCGCGTGGTCGCGCGACCGATAGCGAACCACCGGCGTCGCCTCGCGGTCGAAGGCGGTGTAGACGATTTCGCCCGAAGCGCCCGCTCGCCACGGCAGCACAGCGCCGGAGGCCGGGTCGATCAGTTCGATCGCAACGTGCTTTTGCGCGTTGAAGTGCATGCCGTCCTGGGCATCGCACTCGGCCCACATCGCGGAGATCACGTCGCCCAGTCCCATCGTCTCGCGCAGGTGCGTGGTCGCCAGGCCGCGGCCGATGCGGTCGCGGATCTCGGGCTGGTTCAACCCCGGCTCGCCGCCGCACAGCACCTTCGTCAGGCGCGAGGTGATGCCGGTCTCGCGACCGATCTCATCCCACTGACCGGACAGATGCAGGCCGAAGGAGGTCGTCGCCAACAGGGCGGTACAGCGTAGCCGGCGCATTTCGAGCAGTATGCGGTCCGTCGGGAAGCCGCCGAGCCACGCCAGCGTGGCTCCGATGCGGCGGAAGCCGTCCGCATACGGCAGGCCCCCGGCGACCATCGGCAGGCCGACGAGATGGGCGACGACGTCATCCGAACGCACGCCGGCCGTGTACCAGGCGTTGGCAATCGCATCGGCGAACACCTCCACGTCGTTTCGCGTCAGTCCGTAGTACATCGGCTTGCCGGTCGTTCCGCTCGAGCTGAGCGTCTGCACGAGGTCGGTCAACGGAGCAGCCTGGTTCAGGCCAAGCGGCGATTCGTCCGTGGCCGCGTCCTGCGCCGCGCGGAGGTCGTCCTTGGTCGTGAGGGGAAGCCTGGCGAGATCGCCGATGTCGGTGATCCGTATGTAGGCCGGCAGATCGGCATGCAGATCGCGGTACAGGCCCGAGCGCCGTCGGATACCGGGCAGGGCCTTCTCGATCTCGCGCGCCTGCCAGCGCTCGACCTCGGGCCACGGCAAGGTCTCGAGGGGCGGGTTCCAGTACGTGCTCCTGTCACCGCCCATCTCGGTGGCCCCGGATGCGCTGGACATGAGCGAGCAGCGCAGGAATGTCGGTGTCGGCCGGTACTTCGGCGACCGTCGTCACGATGCGTTCGCGATCCGTCTCTTCTGGAAGCGCCGGCCACGCCGAGGGGTCGGCCGGCCACGAGCGACCGTGCGGGCGCCGCATCGCGCCGGCGTGCTGCGCCGGCGTCGGGCTCGATACGGCTTGCGGCGGCCATGTCGGAGCCGACGGTGCATCGATCACCAGCAGCGGAGCCACGCGGTGGAAGCGGGCGACATTGCCGGCGGTACCGAGCGCGCCCTTCCAGAGGTCGAGCTCGGCGTCGGCCGGCGTCACCGTTTCGTGCCATTGCACGACGTGCACGCCCGCCTCGCAGAACAGCCGCGCCAATGTCGCGAGCCCGCGGCCCGCGTGATCGAAGAGCGCCTCGACTTCGGAATCGTCGCCCGCTCGGCGCAGCGCCGAGACGATGGTCATCGGCCCGTGCAGCGCAGCGACGATCACCGGCTCGCTCGCGTCGGCTTGCCACTGCCGCACGGCTTCGAGCGACGCCGCGATCCGCGGCTCGCCGGCCAGTCGCGCGGCATCGACGTCGTGTCCCGCGTCCGCTAGTGCGTCGAACTCGGCGTCTCCGGGCGCGCTGCAGAAAACGGCGTCGATCCCCAGCATACGCCGCAGCTCGCCGACGTTCTTGCGCAGCCTCGTCGCGTCGCGCGCCATCGCGTCCGGCTCGATCGCCTCGATACGAGCGGCCACCCCGAACAGAAGCGGCGCGAAGAGCGGCGCATGCGGTTGGCCGACCGCCCGCGAAAGATCCTGCATCCGCTTGCGCCACATGGCATTCCCTCCGGTTCTTCAGGCTCGCAGCAGAGGCGTCACGATCCTCGCGTCGGGCCACGAGCCGTAGTAGGTGAGGATCTCGTCGCGCGGCTTCTGCTCGAGCCACTGAGCCTCGAATTCCGCGTAGGGTCGCCCGCGCTGCTTGCGTGCCTTCAGCTCCTCCGCACGCAGCCGGGCAGTCTCGTCGAAGTCCACCCTTCGCGCTGCGGCATCCCACGCCACCTTGTAGATGCGCCGGGCGGTCTCGGCCGTGATCACGTCCTTCAGCAGGTCGGCTTCGACGGCCTTCGGATCCCGCTCGATCACGTCGCCGTAACCGGTGCCGCCACAGGAGAATCCGATCGTCGTGACATCGCCGTTGGCGTACGGCCGCACGGAGCGACCCTGGAATTCGACCTCGTACTTCCCCTCGATCGGCTTGTCCTCGAGCAGACTATGCAGATCGAGATCGAGACGTTCGTCGCCGCTGGCCATCAACTCCTTGACATTGGCGGAGCGAATGCCGATACCCGGCACGGTGCACGGCGCGTATCCCCCGAACAGCGGCTGAGGCGTCTGCAACTTGCTGTTGTCGGCAATCGCCATCATGTACACGGCCGGCACGTGGTGCGCCACCCACAACTGCGCCGTGCCGACACCGCCGCGGTACTTGCCGTGGCCGCACGAGTCCTTCCAATGGTTGGACAGCGGCACCAGCAGCGGGAACTCGTTTTCGACCGTTTCCGTGTTCGGTGCGCGACCGAAGACGCACCACGGGAAGCCGAAGGCGTCCATGCCGTCCTCGGTCGGCCGGCCGCCCTGGCCTTCGGTATTGATCGAGTAGGCGAGCATGTCGGCGAAGGGTGCACCCCACTGGTTCAGCCCGGCCAGCACGAGCGCGTTGCCGCCGTAGCCCAGCGCAGCCCCTGCCTGCCGCCACAACGGCGTCGAGAACATCGCTTTCGCGCAGGTGTTGTGCACCGAACTCATCACGCCGGTCGAGATCATCACCGAGCAGGAGGTCGCCGCCAGCGGATCGGGCGACAGACACGTCCTCTCCCCGAACTTGAAGTCGATCGGGGCGAACGTGCCGTTGCTGATCGGCAGTGCGTGGAACAGGTATTCGTAGATGTAGTTCGAAAAGTGCGCGATCGCTGCCTGGGCATGCGCGTTGTACGGCGACGGTGTTTCAGGACCCGTCTGCGAAAGATCGACCAGCATGCGCTCGCCCGTCTTCTCGAGCGTCATGTAGCACGAGCGGACCAGCCCCTGCTTGAGCCCCACCGCATCCGCGAAGGTAACGCAGCGGTACTTGCCGTCGGGCCACTGTTCGATCAGCTCCCTGGCGCCAGCCTCGGCGACCTGCAGCATCCTGCGGAACAGCCCACGCAGGTAATCGGGACCTTCGCGGTCGCAAAGCTCGATCAGGCGGGTCCGCACCCGGTCGGCAGTGGTGCACCGCGCTTTCAGGTCGACCGCGATCATCGCCGGCGCCCGGATGCCGAAAGCGACGAACATCGACACCGCGTCCTCGTCGAGCCTGAAATTGCGGCCGATGCGCATCGGCGGCAGGTTCATGCCTTCCTCGAAGCGCGAAGTCGCCGACACCGGCATGCCGCCGGGCTCGGTCGCACCGGTTTCCGTCGTGTGCACCAGCGCTGCGGTCCACGCGATCAGCCGGCCTTCGTAGAAGACGGGCATGCAGACCATCTGGTCGGGGTTATGCACGCCGCCATAGACTGCATCGTTGGCGAACCACAGGTCGCCGTCGCGAACCTCGCTGCCGTAATTCGCCAAAATGTACTTGATGACCAAGGGCGGGATCACCGCGTGCAGGTACGTGCCGCAGCTGCCGTTCACCAGGTCTCCGTCGGCGGTCATGATGCCGACCAGCGAATCGCCCGCGATGCCCATCGCGCAGCGACACGAGCGCACGAACACGTCCATGCCCTCGTCGAGGATGTCGTTGGTGCGCTGAAAACCGATCTCGAACGTCGCCGCATCGATCTGTTGCGCAAGATCGAGCTCTTCCTGGGACGGCGTGGACGGCTTGAGCCAGGCGAGCTTCTGCTCGAGAGTGGGAATGCCCATCGTGATGTCTCCTGATTCCGGTTCGTCAAGCAGCGACGGCGACTCGAGAGGCGACGCGGCGGCGGGGCGGCGGCGGATCGATCGCCTCGAGGATTCCCAATCCGTGCTTGTCGATCGCAAGCTTCTGGCCGGGCGGCACGACGATCGTCGTGAGCTCGGCCTCGATCACCGCGGGCCCGGTCACGACGTTTCCCGGCTGCAATTGCTCGAACTGGAAGATCGGGGTCGTCGTCCACGACTTCGTCTCCGGCCAGTACGCGTTGCGCTCCCCGACGAGCGCAGCAGTCGGGTCCGCGCCCTGCAGCGGGTACTCCTGAATGTCAGGCTTCCACGTCGGCAGGGTCACGCGCAGCACGAAGTTGTCGAGGAATACGCCGCCCGGCTTGTTGACCACGAGCGGTGAGAACGCCTCGCTGAACTCGCGCTCGAAGGCGTCGTAGATCGCCTGTGCGTCCTCCGGACCGCCGATGCGCAGGCGCGGCGACGCTGCCCGCTTCAAATTCACCTGACCACCGTAGAGCATGTCGAGCTCGAGCGCGTACTGCGCGTCGTCGACGTTCAGGCCCTCGCTGGCGAGATCGGCCTGCGCCTTTTCGACCAGCGCCTCGACGGTTGCGTTGAAGGCTCCTGCGTCGACGACGAAGCGCTGGCTGATCGGCTCCATGAAGACCATGCGCCGGCTCTGCTCGTACATGTGGACGATGTCCATGATCGAGCTGCCCATCGCACAGAACACCGGCGCTGCCGGGAACACCACCGCCTTGGGGACGTCGCCGCGCAGGCCGCTCATGTGCGTGGGGCCGGCTCCACCGAAGGCGAACAGCACGAAATCGTCGGGATGGTAACCACGCATGTGGACCTCGCGCTTGATCGCGCTGGCCATGTTCTCGTCGACGACACGGCGGATCAACGATGCCGCCTCGACTGTCTCGATGCCCAGCGGCTGCGCGATCTTCTCGCGGATCGCCTTCTCGGCCTTGGCCTTCGACAGCGGCATGCGTCCGCCGTAATAGGTGTCCGGGTTGATATAGCCGAGAGCGACGTCGGCGTCGGTCACCGTCGGCTCCGTGCCGCCCAGGTCGTAGCAGGCGGGCCCGGGCATCGATCCGGCGCTGCGAGGACCGACGCTCAACCGGCCCTGGTCGATGCTGGCGATCGACCCGCCGCCGGCGCCGACCGAGATCGTCTGCATCATCGTCACGTTTACCATCCACTTGTCGATCACCGGTCGGAACGTGTAGTTGCGCACGCTGCTCTCGACGACCAGTGCAACGTCGAAGCTGGTTCCGCCGACGTCCCCGGCGATCACGTTCTTGAAGCCGAGCTTGTTCGCGAAGTGGGCCGAACCCATCAGGCCGGCGACCGGACCGCCGTTGAAGGTGCGGCTCGCAGGCGTCTTGAAGATGTCGGCCGAGCCGCCGGAGTTGTGGATCATCAGGAACGCGCCGCGGTACCCCCGTTCGCGCAGCTTGTCCCAGGTGGCGCCGATGTCGCTCTGCATCGAGCGTTGCAGGTACGCGTCGAGCACCGCAGTCATCGTGCGCTCGTACTCGCCGATCTTGCTGACGACGGAGGACGAAAGGATCACCGGCAGGAACCCGATGTGGTACTCCTTGTATTCCTCGCGAATGATCTCGCGCACTCGTCTCTCGTGCGCGGGGTTCACGAAGCTCCAGAGCAGCGAAACGACGATCGCGCGCGCGCCGCGTTCCATCAGCAGGCGCAGCTTGCGTCGCACGTCGTCCTCGTCCAGCGGGCGCACGACGGCGCCGGCCGAATCGATGCGCTCCCGGACGCCGGCAATCAGGCTGCGCTCGACCAGCGGCATGGGCTTGTTCTGCGCGGCGATGTTGCGGCGCTCCGAGACTCTCTTGCCGTCGGTCCACTGGGCTCCGCGGCCGATCAGGATGGCGTCCTCGTGCCCCTCGGTGGTCAGCAACCCGATACGCGGCCCCTGGCGCTGAAGAAGCCGGTTCAGCGCAACGGTCGTCGAATACCGGATGATATCGATCCGGGGCAGCAGTTCCTCTACCGACAGGCCGACCTTCTCGCCGCCGGCCTCGATCGCGTCGATGAAGCCGATCGAAAGGTCGTGCGGCGTGGTCGGACACTTGGCGATGATTCGCTCGCCATCGAGCGTCAGCACGAGATCGGTAAAGGTGCCTCCGACGTCGATGTCGATCGAGTCGATCGTATGCTTTGCCTTGGCGGTACTCATGCGGCAGCTCCTTGTAGCGTGCGGGTCATCACCAGCTTGCCGTCCCGTATGACCAGCTCGCCCTTCGCCAGACGGCTCTTCAGGCTGTCGATATCGACTTCGATGTCGTGTGTGATCGGATGACCGGGCGGCAGGTACTCGGTCTCGATCTGCCGTGCGCAACCCGGGCAGTAGAACTCGAGGATGCGGATCCAGTCCTTGTCGGGTGCAAAGGTGTACTCCCCATCGATCACCGGTTCGTGGATTTCCTCGGGCATGCGCTCGGCCACCAGGCATCCGCGCTTGTAGTTGTCTCGCGCATCGATGAGCCGCGTACCGCAATCGTGGCAGTACCAGTGTTCGTCGTTCAGGTCGAGGTCGAGGTATTCGGTGAAGCGGATGCGTTCGTGCATGACGGGTCTCCTGTTCTGTCTTCGCTGGTCAAGCGCGGTTTATCTGCGCATTGCCGTACTCGTCGACGAGCAGGCGCCAGCCCGGTGGCACGGGGCACGTGAACGTCGCTCCGTTGATGACGGCCGGGCCGTTTGCCACATCCCCGACGTTCATCGACTCCCAGCGATACACGTTCACCGCTTGCCGCGCCGCGGCGGTGAAACGCGCCTCACGCTGCTTCGGCTCGGCAGGCGCTACCCGATCGGTGCGCTTGTCCACGGCGTGCGAGCCGACGACGTATCGGGTCGAAAGACGAAGCGCGAGCATCGGCCTGCCGTCCTGACCTGCGCGCGCAACGGCGTCGGCAAGCAAGCCGAGCACGACCGCGCCGTCGGCGGCTGTGCTGTCGACGCGAACGGTAGCCACCTCGTCCTCGCTCGCCCCGAAGTCGGCCTCCCAGGCGAACTTCGCCTGGGCGGGATCGAAGCCCTCGCCGCGCAGGTCTCGCTCTGCCTGAGCGCGCATTTCGACGACGACCGGCGTCAGCGCGGCGGCCGCGCGACCATCCCACTTCATTTCGATGCCCCTCTCGTAGCCATGCACGACATCCGAGATCGCCGAGCCGAACGTGCTGAACACGGGGCCGAGATGAAACGCGAGCGCCGACGGCATTTCGAGCTTGTCCGCCACGAAGGCGGCGAACATCGGACCGTTGCCGCCGTAGGCGAACAGCGGGGTGTCGCGCGCCCGAACTTTCCCCTCCTTCAGCACGTTGCCGATCAGCTCGGACATCATTGCCACTGCCTCGTCGCGGATCGACAGCGCGGCGACGTCGACCGAAACGCCGAGTGGCCTGGCAACGTTCTTCTCGATCGCCGCGCGGGCAAGCTCCACCTGCAATGCGCGCCGACCGCCGAGGAAGTTGTCGGGATCCAGGTAGCCGAGCACCAGCAACGCATCGGTCAGCGTCGCCTTGTCGCCGCCAAGGCCGTAGCACGCCGGACCAGGCGCCGCTCCCATGCTCTCCGGACCGAGGGCTACGGCCGCGCCCTCGACGCGTGCGGTCGAACCGCCCCCCACGACCGCCGAGCGCAGCATCGCGAACGAGGCCTGCACGGGCACTTCCATCAGTTCGCCTCCGCGCTGCAGCACCGGCGCACCGTCGCGAACGATCGAAGCCTTGGTCGTCGTGCCGCCGACGTCGAAACAGACGGCATCCTTGAAACCGTACACGCCGGCCATGTACGCACCGCCGAAGGTACCGAATACCGGACCCGACTCGATCGTGTCGACCGCCTTGGTCTTGCCGATCCGAGCGACCCCGCCGCTGGTATGACCGATCAGCAGAGGGCCGTTCCAGCCATGCTCGTCGCGCAACAGATCCTCGGCCTTGAACAGCGAGTTCGCCAGTTGCGTGTGCGTGTAGGCATTCATCACCGAGTAATGCACACGGGTCTGGTCGTGGCGCAGGGGCGCCATTTCGCTTCCAAGCAGCACCGGGACTGCACCGATGATGTGATCGGGATACTGATCCTCGATCATCGCCTTGATCGCCCGCTCTGCGTGGTTGTCGGGAAAAGCATGCTCGAGACACACGCAGATCCTGCGCACGCCGGCCTCGAGCAACTGCTTGACGCCCCCCAGCACCTCGGCGGCGCTCGGGTCGCTCGGCAAACCGATCACCGCCCCGTCGGCAACGAGCTCACCGAGCACGGGCGAACGCCCCTTGCCATACAGCGACTCTTCCTGGCCGATCGAAACCAACAGGCCGACCTTCGAGCCGCGCCGCTCGCCGAGCACGTTCGTGGTGATCGTCGTCGACCAGCGGATCAGCCCGACCTTGCGCAGGAAGGCCTCCACGCTCGAATAGTCGAGCGCCCGGGACGCCTCCTGGAGGCACGCCAGGAACGAGACGGTGTAGTCGTGGGGTGTGGTGTCGACCTTGAACGCATGGCGCGACTGCCCATCGGACACGAGCGCATCGGTCATCGTGCCGCCGGTGTCGATGTCCATTGTGAGCATGCTTTTCTCCTGTCGGTCTCGTTCGTCGCACGACGCAGTGACGTCGGCCCGAGCGTGGATCATCACCATCGCGAATCCGGTCGTCATCGGGAGCGATTCCCTATGCGCTAAAGGAATTCCGTAGTGCGCCGCAGCAGCGACGAACCACGAACAGTCGGCAATCGATGCTTCGGCGCCCACCTGCTCTAATGGCAGTTCCGGGAGAAAAGCAACGGCAATGAACGTAGCTCAGTCCGAAGCCGTCGAAATTCTCGACGCCATGGGGCGTCCGGGTACCGAGTTCCCCTGGCAACTGGTGCTCGAAAACACCATCGTAGGCGTTGCGTACATGCGCAACCGGCGATTCGTGTGGGCCAACGCTCGCATGGCCGAGATCTTCGGGTACGCACCCGGCGAACTCGACGGCGAACCGGTGCGTCGCCTCTACGTCACGCAGGAGGAGTACGAGGACGTCGGCAGGCTGATGGGCAACGCAGCGCCGGACAACTTCGTGACGCACGAGCGCGCATTGGCGTGCAAGGATGGGTCGCTGATCTGGTGCCGCATGTCGGGCCGCCACCTGCGGCACGGTGACGCCCAGTCTCCGTCGGTGTGGGTCGTGCAGGACTTAAGCGACAAGAAGCGCGCCGAAGACGCACTGCGGCGAATGAATCAGCGACTCGAGCAGACGGTGGAACGCCGAACCACGAACCTGCGCCGGACGAACGAAGCCCTGCGTGCGCAGATCGAGCACGGCCGCGCACTGCAGGCGGCCGTCGTGGCGAGCCGCGAGAAGTATCGAGCACTGTTCCGTCACATGCCGCTGGGCGTGCTCGTGCTCGACACGGACGGAAACATCTCGGAGGTAAACCGCACGCTGCAAAGTCATCTGGGTGCGACGACTCGTGCCCGCCTGGACGAACTGCTGCACGACGCTTCCCGAGCGGTGACGACCGACGGTCACACCACTTCGCTGACGGCACTCGTGCAGGCGAATGCGCCGAACGCAAGTTCGCGGCGCGTCGCGCGCTTCGAGTTCCGCTGGCTCAGGCCCGGCGGGCGTTCGCGGGAGATCGCTGCCATCGGCGCACCGCTGGTCGCATCCGGACAAGGCACCGTGTTCACCTTCGCCGACATCACGGAACAGCGTCGGCGACGCACGCTGGAGCACGAGCAACAGGCGGCTCTCGCGCATGCATCGCGCCTGTCACTGATGGGGCAAATGGCTTCCACGCTGGCGCACGAACTGGGACAGCCCCTGAACGCCTCGCTCAGCTACCTCATCGGCGTGCGCAATCGTCTGGAAGCCGAACAGGCGGATCGACCGGAATGGCTCGCCGCTCTCGACAAGGCTACCGATCACCTGGAGCAGGCGGGGCAGATCATTCGCAACGTACGCGGCTTCGTTTCGAGGCAGCAGTCGAATCTCGAAGCCGTCGAACTGCCGGCGCTTCTAGACCAGACGCTGGCGCTGCTCGATTTTCCGCTGCGCGCCTCCGGCGTCCGGGTGGACGTGCAGGTCGGCGCAGGAGACCGGGCGCCGCCGGCCGCGCGCTGCAATCGGGTCGAGATCCAGCAAGTCATGGTCAACCTGCTCGTCAATGCCATCGACGCAATGGAAGAGACGCCCGCGCCACTTCGCCGCATCGTCGCCCGCATATCCCGCGAAGCGCGCAGCATGGTCGGCGTCGAAGTCAGCGACAGCGGCCCGGGTGTTCCGCCGGAGCTGACCGCCCGGATCTTCGATTCGTACTTCACGACAAAGCGATCAGGACTCGGGATGGGCTTGATGATCAGTCGCACGATCGTGGAGTCCCATGGCGGCGCGCTGCGGCACGCCCGCCAGCGAAGCGGCAGCGCGACCTTCCGCTTCACCCTGCCTGCGTGGCGCGAATCGTGAGCGAATCCGAAACGATCCCAGTCGTGGTCTTCCTGGTCGACGATGAGACCGGCGTCACCGATGCGCTCTGCTGGCTGCTCGATTCGGTGAAGATTCCATCGCGCGCCTTTCATTCGGCGTCGACGTTCCTTGCCGCGCTCGATCGCTTCGACGGACCGGCCTGTGCCGTGCTCGATCTGCGCATGCCCGAAATGAGCGGACTCGAACTACAGCAGCGCCTGCGCGAAGCAGGCCATGACCTGCCGCTGATCTTCCTGACGGCCCACGGCGACGTGCCCGCCGCCGTGAACGCAATGCAGGCGGGCGCGTTGGACTTCGTACAGAAGCCATTCAATCCGAACGACTTCCTGGCGAGCGTGCGGCGGGCGATCCGACAAGCCCGGGCTCGGTACGAAGCGCACGAAGTCGACGAGGAACTACGACGCCGGCTCGGTCAGCTATCGCCGCGCGAAGTCGATGTCCTGCGCGGCCTGCTCGACGGGCGAACCAGCAAGGAGATCGCCCGGGATCTCGATATAAGCCCCAAGACCGTGGACGTGCACCGTGCGAACGTGATGCGCAAGATGGGCGCTGGCACGAGCACCGAACTCGTGCGCATGATGGGACGCGCGGGCGACCTGTCGCCTGTTCGGCAGCGGCGCTGAGCCGAAGTGCCACGAGGCAGGGGGTGGAAGCGGATCAAGTAGCGAACTTCGCGGCCTCCGCGTTGCGATTCGCCCGAGGTGCCGGGCCACGCCGTCGTGCTGGCTTCGTGAGCACGAGCGGCGGTCCACCAACGCCCTGCGCCCCGTCCCTACCCGTCGCAGAACGACCACCACCCAGGCAGCAGCCTTCGCACTTCGCTGCGCGCATAGCGGTCGTCGATCAGGAAGACGGTGCCCCGATCCTCGGGCGTGCGGACGACGCGGCCCGCGGCCTGGACGACCTTGCGCAGCCCCGGGTACAGGTACGTGTGCTCGTAGCCGTGGCCGAGACTCGCGTCGATCCGTCGCCTGAACTGCTCGTTCACTTCGTTCACCTGCGGCAGGCCGAGCGTGGCGACGAAGGCTCCGATCAAGCGGGCGCCGGGCAGGTCGATGCCTTCGGCGAATGCGCCGCCGAGCACGGCGAAGCCGATGCCTTGCGAATCGACGCGGAAGCGCGCGAGGAATTCGTCGCGTTGCGCCTCGGGCATCCGGCGCGACTGCGTCCAGGTGGCGATTCCCGGGTGCAGTTCGTTCAGCCGCGCGGCGGCACGCTGCAGGTAGTCGAAGCTGCCGAAGAAGGCCAGGTAGTTCCCGGGGCGCTCCCGGTATTGCCCGGCCATCACCGAGACGACCGAGTCGAGCGAACGCTCGCGGTGACGAAAGCGCGTCGAAACGTTTCGCACCACCCGCGCGGTCAGCTGCCCGCAGCGAAACGGCGACGGAACGTCGACGAACGCAGTCGATTCGGGCAGGCCGAGCAGGTCGACGTAGTGCGCTGAGGGCGACAGCGTCGCCGAAAAAAGCGTTGCGGAATGGGCGGCGGCCCAACGCGCCTGCAGCAGCGGCGCGGGCACGACGTTGCGGATGCAGATCGTCGGCTCGCGCGCGCCTTCGTCGAGCCGCAGGTCGCAGATCGAATGCGGACCGTGCAGCTCGGCGACGCCCTGGAAGCGCAGCAGCGCGAAATACCAGGCGAGCAGCTCCGGCGTCTCGTCGCCCGGATGCTCGCCGAAGTGTTCGCCGAGGGCAGCGGTGACGCGCGCGAGCGCCGCGTCGAAATCGGCGGGCGGGCGCTCGAGCACGCTGTAGACATCGCCAGGTGAAGGCGCCATCGCCGGCCACGCGCGTTGCAGCGCGCCGATCGACCGGCGCACCGAAGCGGGCGCGGTCTTCCGAACGGCCTTCAGCTCCGACATCGACAACTCGGCGGTGTACATTGCGCGGGCACGATCGACCAGGTTGTGCGCTTCGTCGACCAGGAGGCCGGCGCGCCAGCCTTCCTGCACGCACAGTCCGTGCAGCATCGCGCCACGGTCGAAAAAGTGGTTGTAGTCGCCGACGACGACGTCGCTCCAGCGGACCATTTCCTGCCCCAGCCAGTAGGGGCAGATCCGGTGCGACGACGCGATCTCGCGCAACGCGCGTCGGTCGAGCCACTGCGCTTCGGCCGCCACACGGCGCGCCTGCGGCAGCCGGTCGTGGAAGCCGGCAGCCAGAGGGCAGGACTCTCCGTGACACGCCTTGTCCGGGTGTTCGCACGCCTTGTCGCGCGCGACGAGCTCGGTCACGCGCAGCGGCGTTCCGTCCGCGTGCGCACGAATGCGCTCGAGCGCATCGAGCGCCAGCTGGCGTCCGGGCGTCTTGGCGGTCAGGTAGAAAAGCTTGTCGACCTGCTGCCCCGGCGTCGCCTTCAACGCGGCGAACAGCGTCCCGATCGTCTTGCCGATTCCGGTCGGCGCCTGCACCAGCAGGCAGCGGCGCGACACGGTCGCCCGATAGACCGACTCGGCGAGAAGGCGTTGCCCGTCGCGGAACTCGGTGTGCGGAAAACCGAGTGCGCGCAGCGCTGCATCGCGTTCGGCGCGATGGCGGACCTGATCGCGCGCCCAGTAGAGAAAGCGCTGGCACAGCTCTTCGAAGACCGCCTTCAGCGCTTCGGCCGAATGCCGTTCGGCGAGCACGGTCTCGCGTTGCGAGCCGATGTCGAAGTAGACCAGCGCCACGTCGAGTTCGGACAGGCCGCGACTGGAACACAGCAGCCAGCCGTAGACGTTCGCCTGGGCGCGGTGCAGCGCGAGCTGGTCGGCCGGCACCGGCGCGTCGCCGCGACGATGGGTCTTGATCTCCTCGAGCCGGTTGGCGACCGGGTCATAGCCGTCGGCGCGCCCGCGCACGAGCAGCGCGTCGAAGCGCCCTTCGAGCCGCAACTCGCGCTCGTAGCCGGGGCTGCGACGCGAACCGACCAGCAGGTGGCCGGCGATGCCCTCGAGCGCGGTGGGCGCGCCGCCGAAGCGCATGTCGAGATCGCCGCGGCGCGCGGCGAATTCGCACAGCGTGCGCGCCGATACCGAGAGAAGCGCGGGATCCGCAGGGGCGGGCATCGGATGGTCGAGAAAAGCGGACCGGTATATTACTGTACGCAACAACAGTCCCTATCTCCAAGAGACATGAACCTCACGCGCCGGCACCACCAGCGGCTGCGCGACCTCTACCGGTCGGCGGGGTGGCCGTCCCGCGACATGCTCGAAGTCGAGCTGCTCGCCGCAGGGCTCGTTGCGCGCGTGGTCCAGCCGGACGGCAACGAAACGATGCGCGTCACCGACGCCGGACTGGCGCTGCTTGCGGAAGTCCACCAGGCGAACAAGGCAGCGCGGACCGCGCACGAAGCGCTCGTCGAGCGCGTGGCGCTCGAGATGAGCCGGGCCGGTCGGCTCGCCTGGCGGGGCCTGAGCCTTCGAGCGCGCGTCGCACGCGAAGCCGAAGGGAACACGCCCGCGAAAACGGCCGCCTGGTGCATCGCCTGCCCCGACGTGTTCTCGATCCGCAACACGACCGTCGAGGCGTATCTCGAGCCGATCGTCCACGAGGTGAAAGTCAGCCGCGCCGACCTGCTCGGCGACCTGAAGAAGCCCGCGAAGCGCGCGGCCTACCTCGACGTCGGCGGCCAGTGCTGGTACGTGCTCGCCAGCAACGCCGCAGGCAAGCCGATCGCGCAGCCCGACGAGATTCCGCTCGAGTGCGGTGTACTGCAGGCGTTCGGCGACAGGCTCGAGGTATTGCGGCCGGCGCCGCGCAGACCCGTCGACCGGCTGCCGCTGCACGTGTGGATGGCGCTCGCCAGGGCCACGCCGGTCAGCGGGCTG
>JACDJB010001836.1_pt1 | contig 16457 bp, 14 predicted proteins | sample 7454121 | NCBI WGS metagenome assembly JACDJB01 (sample SAMN14253290, study PRJNA609438) | sludge metagenome | isolation source: sludge after 25d culture with pyrite | collected 2018-12-20 | reverse complement strand
TCCGTAAGGAGCAATCTGACAAAAATAGAATGGTATAGGCTGCTCCTGTTTCCATTGTGCTCTCCATCCGTCGGTCATGGATTTAAACATGGCGGCATAACTTTCATACCGGTTTCTGTTGCTTTCTCCCTGATACCAGATTACACCTTTAATTGCATAACCAACCAACGGATGTATCATGCCCTGGTATAACATGGTGGGTGTTTGGTGCGGGTTTTTAATGTCTTCAGCAGTTTGCGGAATTTTTGCCTGAGGGAAAGCAGCCAGCATTTCTTCGTTCATCCAGGCTTCGATGGCAGAACCTCCCCATGAGCTGGCAATCAGTCCTACCGGTACTTTCAGGGTTTCCTGCAATAACCGTCCGAAATAATAAGCAGTCGCGCTGAAATCCCGAACGCTTACCGGCATCGCTTCTTCCCAGCGACCGGCAACATCTGTCTGAGCGTCGAGTGTAGCCTTGCGGGTAACCCTGAATAAACGGATCTTTGAATTTTCACTTTTCAGGATATCCATATTTCCTCCTTCGATGGGTTGTCCCTGAAATCCTTTCATAGGCATTTCCATGTTGCTTTGTCCGGAGCAAAGCCATACTTCACCCAGCAGGATATTATTAAGGGAAACGGATTTTCCGTCGCTTATAACCATTGTGTACGGACCGCCGGCTTTGGTGGTCGTGAATGAAAATTTCCAGTTGCCATCCTTGTCGGCTGTGGTTTTGTAACGTTTCAGGTTCCAGCTTGTAAAAAGCGTTACCTGTTTGTTGGGTGTTGCTTTTCCCCAGATACTGGCTGTGGTTTGTTGCTGTAAAACCATATCATTGGAGAAAAGTGCCGGGAGTTTGATTTCGGCCCTGAGGGCAGTCAGCAAAAAAGCAAAGAACAATAAGAAGCTTAGTTTTTTCATGATTGGAAAGTAATGATAATTAAAAATTGTATCAGACGAGTGCAAAGATAAAAATTATTTGTAACATTGCACCTCGAAACAGCTCATCATGTTACAGGAAATCGAAAGAAAATTTTTAGTCACATCCGAAGCCTTCAAAACAGAAGCATACAGGAAAACCTATATTAAACAAGGATATCTTTCGGTGACACCCGAAGCGACAGTCAGGGTTCGCATACGCGATGTGCAGGCAACCCTCACGATCAAGGGTAAAAGCAACGAAACAGGAACTTCCCGGTACGAATGGGAAAAAGCGATTGATGTTGCAGAAGCAAGGGAATTGTTGCAGTTGTGTACTTCGGGGCTAATCGAAAAATATCGTTATGAAGTCAACTCAGGTGAATATGTTTTCGAAGTGGATGAGTTTTTGGGAGCAAATGCAGGCTTAGTCATAGCAGAAGTAGAATTAAAAAACGAGGCAGACTTTTTTGAAAAGCCTGCCTGGTTGGGGTCAGAAGTCACAGGAAACCTGCGTTATTATAATGCCATGTTGAGTCAGCATCCTTTCTCTCAGTGGTGATTTGGATCAGGCATCCCGTCGTAGTTAAAAATTTTCTCAGGCATGCCGGCATAATAAAAACTGTGGTTGCGGTGATCCCGTTCGTCCAGCCCGATTCTTCTGAAGATATCGGCATAATTATCTAAATCAGCATATTCTTTCACTACCGGATTAGTCACCGGCTCTTTTTCCCACTGTGGATTTTCCTGTACCATTTGAGCATAAATAATTTCAGCATGGTCTTCAAATTCCGCGTTAAACCGGAATCCGGCTTTGATGTTCGTCCATGCAACGATTTTCGAAAGTACAATGTAAAAAGTTGTAATCAAAAACACCACCGGAGTTGAAAGGAACCAGGGATCTTTCATGTTATCTTCCCTCATTTTTTCCTGAATCACAATTAGATGCATATATTCATTGTCCTGTGCTGCCCTTCCCCAGGCGATGATATCCTGTGCCCAGTCGACTTTCTTCCGGTTAAAATACTTGTAAGTCAGCCGGAAATACTGTCTGATTTCCCATTCTCTGTAAGGAATACAAGCCAATATCTCCAGTAATTTGGCTTTCGCTAAACGGTTCTTGTTTCCGGTGGCCAGATCCATTCCGAAGAAAAAAATACGAGCGGCAAAACTGTAATTTAACCGGGGAGTTTTCAGTGTGTTTAATTGTTCTTTACGTAAATCAATTGTCATATATGTTGTTTTTATAGTTTGAACATGTTTTATGCAGGTGTAAAAAAGATTTCTTACATCAGCAGGGTGTTAATCGTCAAAAAAACTGTGATTTGGTGCAGCATTGAGGTTATCTGCTTAACAGTAAAAGCGTGTAAAATGTTTGAAGAATTTTAGTTAAAAAGAAGAGGCTGAACCGGGAAATATCCATTAGGGATTGTTCAGTAGATCCCGCATATCTACATGGAAATCCATAAGTTCCTGATTTCTATTTACAACAACATGCAGTGGTTGTCCGGAGATCTGTTGAAAGAACCCTCTGATTTCAGAGAGCTTTAAAGTAAAAGTTTTAAATCCTTTGATTTCGATGAGTACATCCCCGGTTTGTAAACCCGCTTTTTCAGCCGGAGAATCTTTCCATATAGTTGTAATTTCATACACCGGAAGAATACCATCAGACTGAATTACTTCAATTCCGGCCACATTGTAACTGAACCTGTCGTTGAATTTATGATTAGGTTTGAGATATAAAGCTTTGTTCCTGATATCGACGATGAGGTTAAATCTCGAAAGCAACTCATTACCAATCGTGCCGTCACGGTCTGATCTGCTGATGATGCCTGCTATGGTTGCTGAATCGGGAAATACCACGACTGGTTTATGAAAGCAGTATTTGTCGAAACAGAGTTGCGGAATACGGGCCATGTAGCCGCGCAACTCTCCGCTGAAACCCTCACCGATACGGGCGTATACACGTCTCTCCGGAATTTCGGCGGCATCTGATCTTACCGTCTGGAACCAGGCATTCAGCATAGCGCCGGTGTCGAGTAACATCTTAATGTTACGGATGTGTGCGCTGTCATCCAGTAAAGTCAGGCTAATATACAACTTGCTGTTTTCGACAATGAGTGGTTTGTAAATATACCTTTTGGGAATCTGAAAATGTTCATGCCGGTACAGGTTCATTCTTTTTCGGGTGTAATCAATTTCCGTAATATAGTCCCTGATCAGATCGATTCCGGCTATCCCGTTCACATTCAGTCCAATGTGATGTGATAAACCCAGGATATCTTCTTCCAGTAAGTAAACGGTTTTTCCGGTAAGCGTAAACTTTCCGTATTGAATGATATTATTCTCACTCACGTAACTTGACACCATTCTGCCTGACCCTAACCCTTGTATTGATTTCAGTATCCCCGGCTTTAAATCAACGGAATCTGCCGCACGTAATTCAGTAATAATCGTATTTCTGACGCCTGTGTCAAACATCAGTCGCAAAGGCGTTGAATTATTGATGGTTGTGTTGATGATGATGTAACTGCCGGCCAGTTCTATGGGAATTGATGCAACCTTTACTGCACGACCGTGAAGGACCCCTGACAACAATGTCATCAGCAGAAGGAGAAGAAGCCTGTATGATGCAGGACTGATAATCATAGTAATAAATTTCAGGAGTTGCCACAAATATAGACAAAGAATTTTAAAAGAAATGTTTAAATTTGTGGATTTTTAAAACCTGAGTAATCTGATTACACTATAATCCTGATTTATGTTATTAAACTCATTCGATTTCGCAGTTTTCCTCCCACTGGTCTACCTGCTTTACTGGTTCCTGTTTCAAAAGCATCTCAAGCTCAGAAATTTTTTCCTGCTGACGGCCAGTTATGTGTTTTACGGTTTCTGGGACTGGCGTTTTTTGTCACTGATCCTCATCAGTTCGCTGATGGATTATATACTTGCGATGCAAATTCATGCAACTCAGCCGGAACAGAAAAATAAAAGAAAGGTACTGCTGGTGCTGAGCCTCGTGCTGAATCTTGGTTTTCTGGGCTTTTTCAAGTACTATAATTTCTTTGTTGAAAGTTTTATCGCCACCTTTACGCTTTTCGGGAAGGAGTTCAGTTATTCACCCATGCATATCATTTTGCCTGTGGGGATTAGTTTTTATACTTTTCAATCACTGAGTTATACATTGGACGTATATTTCAAAAAAATGGAGCCGACTCGTAACCTGATTAACTTTCTGGCTTTCGTGAGTTTCTTTCCTCAATTGGTTGCCGGTCCGATTGAAAGAGCAAAAAATCTGCTTCCACAGTTTGACGAGGTGAAACATTTTGACTATCAGGCTGCCCGAAGTGGTTTGCTGTTCATCTTGTTCGGCCTGTTTAAGAAGATTATGATTGCCGACCGGTTGGCTGTTTTTATCAACCAGACTTACGGCAATATAGAGGAGGCGAAAGGGATAGCCATGCTTACCGGAGTTTTCTTTTTTGCTTTCCAGCTGTACCTCGATTTCTCTGCTTATTCTGATATCGCGATTGGGACAGCCCGTTTGTTCGGGTTTAAATTATCCACGAACTTCAGGAGACCTTATCTCTCAACTTCCTTTTCAGGATTTTGGAAACGCTGGCACATCACCCTGTCGAGTTGGTTTCAGGATTATATTTATATTCCGCTGGGGGGCAATCGCAAGGGGGTAAACCGTAAAATTGTGAATTTGCTGGTAGTATTCTTTCTCAGTGGTTTGTGGCACGGCGCTTCCTGGAATTTTGTAATTTGGGGTTTAATCAACGGACTTTTCTTAATTCTGTTGGATCCATTATTTAAATTAGAAAAACCTTCCGGCGGAATGAAACGTTTTTTCTCGGCTATATTGGTTTTCTCCGGTTGGACCTTATCGCTCATTTTCTTCCGGGCGCAGACTTTCGGAGATGCAATGCTGGTTTTTCAGAACATAGGTTTCGGGGGAGTGCAGTCGCTGTATGAGTTTGGACTCAACAGCCGAGAGTTCACTTTTGCTTTGTGGCTGGTCGTGGGCATGATGATATATGAAGTCATTGCCGAAAGGTGGTCGGAAACCCTGCAAGAAAAGTTTTACTCAGGACATTACCTGTTAAGATGGGGGGTATATCTGCTTCTGACATTAAGTATTATTTATCTGGGAGCCTATGGCGCCGGTAACGACAACAGTTTCATTTATTTTCAGTTCTAAATTATGGCAAAACATCCTGTAGATAAGGCAAAAGGTAAACCGGCTAAAGATGTACGGCAAAAAGTAAAAACGCACCGTGATTTTCTGCTGCGTGTATTCCTGTTCTCAGTAATGATTATAGGTGTGGTTGCCTGGACTGATTACCGGGGATACTTTAATCCGGACTACACTAACGATCATACCCGCCGGAAATGGAATGCTTATTATGAATTGACTCGTAAAGCTCCTGTTGATGTGGTGATGATCGGAAACTCACATTTATATACGGGGGTGAATCCCGAACATCTGTCGAATGCTTTGGGAGCAACCTGCTTTATCCTCGCATCTCCCGGAACTACCATGACAGATGCCTATTTCAGTTTGAAAGAAGCGGTTAAAGTTAAAAAGCCTAAAATGGTTATTCTCGAAACTTTTACTTTGTATGACTATGAATCGCATGAATTGAAAGCCGGCGCCTTGTCGGATCAGTTTAAAAGTTTCGCAGCCCGCAAAGATGTGGGTCAGAAATTGTCTTCGATGCCTGTTTTGTTTCAGTCGGATAATTACTTGCCGGCCTGGTCGAACACCATCCGGAATCACAGCTTTATTTTTACCGATACCACCCAATTGAAACAAAACATACTGTTGGGAAGGCAAAAACCACCCAGAGAGCAGGGTTTGTATTTGGGGCGCTATATCCGGTTTACATCGGGACTGGAAGAAAACACTTTAAAAAGATATGATGAGCCGGGATTTGTCGCTTACAACTATGCTGAAAAACTACCGGGAGATGAGGCTAAGAAATATCTGAAAAAGGCCATTGCTTTGTGTAAAAAAGAAAAAATTGAACTGGTATTGCTCACCTTGCCTATGTATCACCGGCATGTACAGGGCTATGAAACTTACAAAAACGAAATTCTCAAAACCATAGGCGATAAACAATCGTGGCTCGATTTGCAACTGCCCTATGATACTACAGCTTTTACCCCCGAAAGTTTTGAAAATACTATTGCTCCCAATCAGCACATGACTTACCAGGGTTCATTGGTTGCGGCATATAAACTGGCTCATTATCTGCAGAAAAATCATGCGAAAGCGATTCCCAACCGGTCGGAAGAAAGAAAATGGATAGAACTTTTTTATGCCTCCGACGGTTATTTTATTAATAATAGTCCATTGCAGGATGGAGTGAGTAAGGTTTTGATGACCAATGTGCCTGTTGCCGGAGCTTATCAGTTGAAAGAGTTGATTATGGTTCCTGAACGGGGTGCTAAACAGTTGATGTTGAAATTAGTCAAGCCAGAAGAGCAGCAGGTGGCGCCTGATGCCTTTGAGGTGTTAGCTGATATTCAGGTAGAAGGACAAACCGCGATGATGCCGGTAAAACTTGCCAGGTCAGAGGTACACCAGCCAATGGATCATTTGTTGTATGTTTCGGAGTACCTGCATCCCGGAACTAATATTGGAGAGATAAAAACAATACAGGCACAATGATAATGAAAAAATATGAATGAACACATGAAACGAATTGCAGTTTTTTTTCTGGTGCTGCTTGTGCTGACATCGTGCAATACAGCTGGCTGGCGGGTTTATCAGGCTGAATCAGTTAAGATTCCGCTTGATAAGGAAACAGAGCAATATGCGGATAAATCGTTTAAAGTGTTTCTGGAGCCTTATAAAGTTCAGCTTGAGAAAGAAATGAATGAAGTAATCGGCTTTGCCGTACAGGATTTGAAAATCCACGGACCGGAAAGTCTGCTTTCGAATTTCAGTGCTGACGTGTACCGGCAGGTTGCAGTTTCAGCCATCCAGTCGCCCGTGGACATTGCCATCGTGAACCTGAAAGGACTTCGGGCGTCGGTGCCTGCCGGTGAAATTACCGTATCCCGCATCTTCGAGTTGATGCCTTTTGAAAATGAGTTGGTGTTGTTGTGGGTGAGAGGAGAGGAGTTGCAATCTCTGTTCGATTTCTTTGCCTCCATAGGAGGAGAGGGAGTTTCCGGTATGAAAATGGGGATTCGCGAAGGGAGAGCAGTTGAAGTCACCATCGGTGGTGTTCCTGTAGATAAAAATAAGGTATATGCGGTTGCCACCAACGATTACCTCGCGGAAGGAAATGACGGTATGACACAGCTGAAAAATGCGGTAAAACGAGTCAATACCGGTATCAAAATCCGGGATATGCTGATTGAGTATATCCGGAAAGAAAGCGAAGCGGGGAGGAAGATTGATCCGAAGCTGGACGGGAGAGTATATTCTGAAAATGAATAAACCACAAAAGGCACAAAAGAAAGACTAAGGAAACACAAAAGAGCTAATAACGAATAGCTAATAACGAATAGCTAATAACGGAAGTGATGAAAGACACCCTCTATTAATTCATAGTTTATAATTTTTGATTTTCACTTTTGTGTTTCCTTAGTCTTTCTTTTGTGCCTTTTGTGGTTAAAAATAATATAATATGAAACAAATAAAAATACCACTAACAGTATTACTGCTTCTCCCGTTTTTGTTGCTTTTCAGTCAGCAAAACAACAAACTGGTGATTTTACATACAAATGATACACACAGTCAACTTGAACCGACTGCACCTGATGCGGTTCGTTATCCGGATATGGGTGGGTATGCCCGTCGTTTGGGTGTGATCAATCAAATCAGGCAAGAGGAAGCGAATGTATTGTTAGTAGACGCCGGTGATTTTTCGCAGGGTACGCCGTATTACAATTTTTTTAAAGGAAGAGTAGAAGTACAGGGAATCAATAAAATGGAATATGATGCCGTGGCTTTAGGAAATCATGAGTTTGACAACGGGATGGATACGTTGGCAGCTATCCTGAGACTGGCAAAGTTCCCTCTTGTGGTTTCTAATTATGATGTGAGTGAATCGGCTATCGCTGAGTTCGTGAAACCTTATTTAGTTGTTGAGAAGGGAGGCATACGCATCGGTATTTTCGCGTTGGGAGCCGAGTTAAAGGGCCTGGTGATGGAGGAACAGTATAAAGGGGTAAAGTATCAGGATCCGGTAAAGACTGTGAAGCAGTATGAAAAACTCTTGAAAAAGCAGAAAAAGTGTGATGTGATCGTGTGTCTGTCGCATCTGGGTTCAGACTCGACATCCACCAAAGTCAACGATTTCCAGGTTGCGAAACAATCTGAATATGTCGATGTTTTTATCGGTGGTCATTCGCATACCTTGCTTGAAAACGTAAAAACCAGCAACGCAAAAGGTAAACCGGTGTTGATTGCCCAGATGGGAAAGAGCGGATTGTTTTTAGGTCGCGTCGATTTATATTTAGCCAAAGATTAATAGCCATCAGCAGTAAGGTACTTTCATTTTCTTTCAAATTTCATTACCTTTGCGCTGAAAGTTTTTTCAAAACCAAGTCCTGAAAAACGTTTAAGTCCTATGTTACGCCAGACATTAGAACAAAAATTGCAACAGAAGCTATCTCCTGCGCAGATTCAGGTAATTAAAATGCTTGAAGTCCCTACGCTGGAGCTGGAGGAACGTATCCGTCAGGAACTGGAAGAAAATCCGGCATTGGAAGAAGGAAGAGAAGAAAGTGAGACGGACAATGAGTTCGATGACGATCTGAACGACGACGGGGGAAACAACGACGACATGGATTTGGAGGAATATATGGTTGATGATGATATTCCGGATTACAGATTGAAGGCCAATAATACATCGAAAGATGATAAGAAAGAAGATATCCCGTTTTCCATCGGAAATACTTTCCACGAGAACCTGATTGAACAGCTGGGCCTCCAGCAGATTTCGGAGCATGAGCGTTTGCTGGCCGAATATGTCATCGGTAATATCGATGAAGAAGGATACCTGCGGCGTACGGTTGAGTCGATGGTGGATGATATTGTTTTTCATGCGGGGGTACATACCACCGATGAAGAAATGATGGATATAGTCTCTATGATTCAGGAATTTGATCCTCCCGGAGTGGGTGCGACCGACTTAAAAGAGTGTCTTAAACTGCAATTGGAAAGGAAAATTTACAATCCCACGCTTGACATAGCGCTAAAAATAGTAGAGGAGTATTTTGAAGAATTTTCGAAAAAACATTATGACAGGATCAAGAAGGGGTTAGATATTGATGATGATATGTTGCGGGATGCCGCTGCTGAAATCGCTCATCTGAATCCAAAACCAGGGAACGCCTGGGGTGGAAATTTACTTGAAAAATCGATGTCTGTGGTGGTGCCTGATTTTATCCTGGAAAACGATGAGGGAAAGTTATCGGTACACCTGAATAACAGCAATATTCCTGAACTACGGGTAAGCAATGCATACAACGATTTGTTTCAGGAGTATAGTGAGAAAAAAGCAGAGAAGAGCAAGGGATTGAAAGATGCAGTGACTTTCGCGAAGCAGAAAATAGATTCGGCACGCTGGTTTATCGATGCCATCAAACAGCGACATGAAACGCTGCTCACCACGATGCAGGCGATTGTCGAGTTTCAGTACGATTTTTTCATCGAAGGCGATGATGTTTATCTTAAGCCGATGATTCTGAAAGATATAGCAGATATGACCGGTTATGATATTTCTACTGTATCCAGGGTGAGCAATAGTAAGTACATCCAAACCGAATTCGGAGTGTATCCGGTGAAATATTTCTTTTCAGAGTCGATGACCAATGAATCCGGTGAGGAAGTCTCGACCCGGGAGATCAAGAAAATATTGCAGGAATGCATTGAAAATGAAAACAAAAAGAAGCCTTTGAATGATGATGCGCTGGCAGCGGTGTTGAAAACAAAAGGTTATAATATAGCGCGTAGGACCGTAGCCAAATACAGGGAACAATTGAATATTCCGGTTGCCCGTCTGCGCAAAGAAATATAAAACAAGTATCGGATGAAGCAGTTCCATAAAGTTATTTCCTTTGTTTTTCAACCTTTGCTGATGCCTACGTTCGGCATCATTATGTTGTTGTTCACTAACTTAGCACTTTTTTATACAGATATCTGGAAGTGGTTTGCATTGGGAGGTACCTTCCTGTTTACTGCCATCCTGCCCGCTACCCCCATCCTGATGATGATGCGGAAAGGACAGATCAGAGACTTATATATTTCTAAAAGAGAACAACGAACCTTTCCGTATTTGTTCTCTTTGTTGGCCTATATCTTCTGGACCATTTTCATGTGGCGGGTGTTGCAGGTGCCGTTTTTTATTGTAGCAATGGGTGTCGGTTCTGTACTTTCAATCATTATCATTACCCTGGTTAATATGAAGTGGAAAATCAGCGCCCACCTTTCCGGTATAGGAGGCTTAACCGGTGGTGTTTTTGCTTACTGCTATGTGATGGCCGTAAATCCGGTTTGGCTGATGATACTGATGCTGGTTATTTCAGCACTTACCGCCCTTTCCCGCATCGAACTGAAAGCCCACACGCCGACCCAAACGCTGGCCGGATTTACCGTCGGATTCCTGATGGTGTTTTTACCGGGAATTCTTGTTTAGTGGAGCGCGAAAAGCGAGAAACTAAGAGCGAATAGCTAATAGTGAATAATGAAAACCGGCGACTGGCGTCTGTTGACATCAGACCTTAGACTTTAGACATTAGACTAAAACAAAACAAATAAATTATGATTACACAAGACCAACTTAAAGAAGTGTTGGAGCGCGAGGACGCGCTGAGGAGGTATCTTTGACGTCGATACCAAGTTAATACAGATTGAAGAAGAAGAATTACGCACACATGCTCCGGGATTTTGGGATGATGCCAAGTCGGCTGAAGTGCAGATGCGCAAGGTGAAAGAGTTGAAAAGCTGGGTAGAAGGGTACCGTGAGGTGAAAGCTGCTGCCGATGAATTACAGCTAGCCTACGATTTTTATCGCGAGGAGGCCGTGACGGAAGAAGAAGTCGATCAGGCCTACGCACATGCTATTGCCCTGATTGAATCTCTTGAGATGAAAAACATGCTTTCGAAGGAAGAGGATAAATTTGGTGCGGTAATCAAGATAGTAGCCGGTGCCGGAGGTACCGAAGCGCAGGACTGGGCTGAAATGCTTTTCCGGATGTACCAGCGATGGGCTGAACGGCAGGGTTATAAACTCGAAGTAACCAATTATCAGGATGGAGATGAGGCCGGGATTAAAACGGTTACCATGCAGATTGAAGGCGAAATGGCCTATGGCTATCTGAAATCGGAGAATGGCGTTCACCGCCTGGTGCGTGTTTCTCCCTTTAATGCCCAGGGTAAACGCATGACATCCTTTACTTCGGTTTTCGTGGTTCCTCTGGTGGACGATACGATTGATATCGAAATCAACCCGGGTAATCTGAGCTGGGATACTTTCCGGTCGGGTGGAGCGGGTGGACAGAATGTGAACAAGGTAGAAACGGGTGTGCGCCTGCATTATAAGTTTACAAACCCTGTTACCGGAGAGCCGGATGAAATCATCATTGAAAACACAGAAAGCCGTTCGCAATTCGGAAATAAGGATAATGCTATGCGCTTACTCAAATCGCAGTTGTATGAACTGGAACTCGAAAAACGCCGTGCTGCTGTTGCCAAAGTAGAAGCGGGTAAACGTAAAATAGAGTGGGGCTCACAAATCCGCAGTTATGTGTTCGACGACCGCAGGGTGAAAGACCATCGTACTAACTACCAGACTTCCAACGTGAATGCCGTGATGGATGGAGATATAGATGCGTTTATCAAAGCTTACCTCATGGAATTTGAAGGCTGATCTTTTACGCTGAATACTTTGGTGAATGCTTTGGGTGCAGGTACCTCGAAACTAAGTTGTTCCTTCGTGAAGGGATGATAAAAGGCGAGGATACTTGCGTGCAGACAGATTCGCCCGAGCGGACTGCCCAATGAACCGTATTTCTTATCACCGGATACCGGGTGCCCGATGCTTTGCAGGTGCACCCGGATCTGGTTTTTACGACCGGTTTCCAGTTCGAGTTCCAGCAGCGAGAAGTAATTGTTTGACTTCAGACAACGGTAATGGGTGACTGCCTTTCTGCCTCCGTCTGCTTCCTTTCCGGAATGTATCTTCAGCGATTTCTCGTTTTCAGTTAGCCAGCTGGTGATGGTGTCCTTCTGTTTTTCCACTTTCCCTTCAACCAGGGCGATATAGGTCCTTTTGGTTACAATTTCGTGCCAGTTTTCCTGTAGGATGAGTTGGGCGTCTTTGTTTTTGGCAAAGACCAGAACACCCGAAGTCTCACGATCTAAACGGTGTACCACATAAATACGGTTCGACGGACTACCTTTTTTTACATGCGTTTTCAGAATGGAAAAGGCAGTTGTTTCATTTCCTTTTCCGGTACTTACCGTGAGAAGCCCTTCTTTCTTTTCTACTACAATGATGTCGTTATCTTCGTACAACATCCGCAGTTTCGGATGAGTCAGTTCGATGTTGCCACGTGAACTTTTTACTTCCACCGTATCGCCGGGTTTCAGTGGCTGGTTAAACAGTGTTGTGATTTTGCCGTTCACCATCACCTGCCTGTGAGCAAGCAGTGATTTAACCGAATTGCGTTTCATGCCGCCCATTTTGGCCAACAGGAAATCCATCAAATCACCATCGGTGCTTACTTTTAACCGGGTTGATTTTACCGGTGGGGTATAAGTTGTGTTTTTTCTCATCCTTCAATAATTAATGTAGCCGCAAAGTTAATGCATTTCTGTGGTCTTTTGGAGTATTCAAGTTAAGATTGACTTCAGTCCGGTCATTCCACATTGCGTGTTATGAGAATTTTATCAATTCTTTGACCGTCCTTGTCAATGATTTCGAGTGTATAGCCTTCGAAATCAAGTTTATCGCCAATTTCAGGTAATGATTTCATGGTATGTATAAAATAACCAGCAATTGTAACAAATTCACCTTCTATTTCATGATCCGGATCAATATCGAAATAATGAAGAAATTCTACGAATGGAAACTGTCCGTCGGCAAACCAACTGTTCTCATTCCGGGGAGTTATTTTGTATTCGTTTTGGTTATTCTCTGTAACATCTCCTATAATCGCGTCCACAACATCATCCATGGTTACAAACCCTTGCGTGGAGCCATATTCATCGACAACTACTCCATAATGTATTCCCTCGCTTTTGAACTTCTCCAGGAGTTTATAGGCAAAAGTGCCTTCGGAAAGATAAAGAGGCTGCCTGATGTAATTCGATAAAGTGAATCCTTTCTCATCAACCGGGTCGAAAAGATCTTTTAATAATACAATACCGATGATTTGATCCGGATCATTATTTCTGCAAACGGGATAAGCCGAGTGCTTTTCAGTGTAGATTTTCTGACGGATCGTATCCCAGTCGTCTGTTTCGTTAAAAAACACCAGATCGCTTTTATGTGTTATCAGAGAATTTACTCTTCTGTCTCCGAATTCAAACACCCTTTCCACAATGTCTTGTTCAATATCCTGAATCTCTCCTCCTTCAGCGCTTTCGCGGATGATGGATTTGATTTCTTCTTCGGAGACCCTGCTTTCGACTGTGTTTTTTATTCCAAACAACTTAACGAGCAGATTATTGGAAATAGTTAGCAACCAAACAAATGGTGAGGTTAGAAATGACAATAACTTCATCGGACGGGCCAGAAACATTGAAATAGGTTCCGGAAATGTCATTCCCAGTCGTTTGGGGAATAACTCTCCCAAAACGATAGACAAATAAGTTGTACTGACTACAATTATCCCCACGGCCAAATCATGTACGTAGGCTTCACCGACACCCAAACCTGCTAAAAACAGTTGTACATCATCGGCAAGTTGTTCACCACTGTAGACCCCGAGGAGAATCCCGATCAATGTTATTCCAATCTGAACAGTAGAAAGAAACCGGGTTGGATTTTCAGAAAGTTCAAGCGCTGTTTTGGCTCCTTTCTTTCCTCTTTTTTTAGCTGTTTCTAACTTATATTTACGGGATGTGACTATTGACATCTCCGACATGGAAAAAATTCCATTCAGCACAATAAGTGCTATGATAATCGCAATTTCCAAATTTTCAGCAAATTAATAGGTGCAAAATTACAATAAATTTGAGATATTTTATATATGAAACTGGTATGACGCCTGATTTTTATAATGATTCTCCGTTTTTTTATACTTACGGAGGTTTATATCTGTTGTAATTTTGCATCAGAATTAATTAAAAAACAAAAACAGATATGATTGATAGTTTAAACTGGCGTTATGCCACCAAGAAATTTGATAAAAACAAACAGGTATCAGCCGAAAATATACAATTGTTAAAAGAAGCGGAACGATTGACGGCATCTTCTTACGGATTACAACCCTATAAAGTACTTGAAATAAAGAATCCTGAAATCAGGGAGCAATTAAAAACAGCCTCGTTCGGACAGCCACAAGTCACCGATGCTTCAACTTTATTCGTGTTTTGTGCCAACGACGATTTAACCGATGCGCATATCGATGCTTATCTGGAGCTTTCAGCCAAAACCCAACAGATCGACGTTGCAGGACTCAAAGGTTATGGTGATTTTATGAAAGGAGTGTTTGGTAGCCGAACTACAGCTCAAAAACACGAATGGTCAGCCCGTCAGGTCTATATTGCACTCGGAAATTTGCTTACCACAGCAGCATCCATGCAGATTGATGTGAGTCCGATGGAAGGATTTGATCCTAAACAGTATGATGAAATACTCGGAATGAAAGGCAGCGGATATTCAACAGTAGTTATTGCTGCTATCGGATACCGGTCTTCCGATGATGAGGCACAGTACAAAGCTAAAGTCAGAAAACCGATGGACGAGTTGTTTGAAACTGTCTCACGGGCAACGCAGGATTGATTATTCCCTTTTTGTTGCCCGGATCGTTGTGTCCTGAATTCTGAATGTCCCTTTTTATCTCCTGATTGCCGGGACCTTTTCTACAACATAAATAAAACCATTATCAACCTGAATGTTAGAAGTAATTACATAAGTAACATTTTTAGAGCCAGCAAAATTATTTACAACAACCTGATATGGGTTTTGTTGTGTTAATGTTTGAGGTAGAACGCTTAGATACAATGGCACATCTGGCAATAGAGTGGGTATTGGCTCTGCATAAGTAGTTAAATCCAAAGCCCCAAATGATTTGAGTCCTATAAATTGTTTCAATAAATTATCAAGTAAATTTCTATCTGCATTTTTTATTTGATAATACTTATATGAATTTAACCAACTTCTTAATGCAACATCATTTAAAAGTACGTATGTGCGGTCTTCTGCTTCATATTCAGCTTTCAAATCACATGAGTCGATTGCCTCCAGCATTAAACGGCAATCAATTTCTTTTCTGCTCTCAATAAATTTATATGCCGACATTTCAAACCTGTTGTTGGGTGGATTCGATACATATTCATAATCTTGTTGAAGTTTAAGTGAAAATAACTCACAGGAAGTAATTAGCAGAGATATTAATAGATACAATATATATTTAATAATTTTCATGATTCCTAATTTTTAAAGTTTAATCATTCAGGTTTGGATTATCAATCAGGTTTAAATTATAAACAGGGAAGAACTGGTCATCATCTTCTTCGTAAAGATTATATTTGATATTACTTTTAGCACCAATATAATTTTCAAAAAAATCATTCATTACTGCTTTGTATTTGCCTGTTCTAACCAGGTCAAACCACCTGTACCCCTCACCCAGTAACTCAATTTGCCTTTCATCCAGGATAGCATTCTCAAGGGCAGCTTGCGGGTCTGCAGTTTCAGTAAATCTTTCTTTCGGAATAACATCGTTTGGAACAGAACGTCCATGCACTTGGTTTAATAGTGCTACAGCTTCCTCGATTCTGTTTAATTTTGTTAATGCCTCAGCTCGTAATAATAATACCTCTGCATATCTGAAAAGAATAATTGGAATCTCAACCCCGGTCTTTGGCACATACTCTTTAAGTGAGAATTTCCAAATTCCAGAACCATTAACACGCGTTTGTAAATGATTATATGCATACGGAGCCCTAACCGTGATATTGGTTGTTTGTTCAAATCTGGCATCAGGTTTAACATCTGCAGCACTTTGCCATTTCAGTCTTAATGGTTCTGAGATATATAAGGCAGCCTGACTTTGGCACAGATAAACAATAAAACTATTTGTTCCATTGTTGGCGTAGGACCATGGCATTGTCCAAATGTTTTCCGACGTATTCCCTTCATTTAGCATTTTTCCCCAATCAGCAGAGTTAACTAAGGAAAACTGCTTTGAGTCAATAAGTTCCTGAGTTAGAGAGTCAACCTTGTTGTAATCATGCATCCACATGTAATAATGTGCTGCCAGAGTTAAACCTGCTGGATATGTGAAGAAATGCTTGTTTGTAGCGGAGCGGTTAGCTAACCTAAGACTTTCGCTGATGTCATTTTTCACCTGTTGCAATAATT
>JACDJB010001835.1_pt1 | contig 16460 bp, 12 predicted proteins | sample 7454121 | NCBI WGS metagenome assembly JACDJB01 (sample SAMN14253290, study PRJNA609438) | sludge metagenome | isolation source: sludge after 25d culture with pyrite | collected 2018-12-20 | reverse complement strand
CGGGGAGTTGAAGACCCGGTTCGGAACCCATCTGCTGGCCGCCGGCGCGATCGGCGAGTTCGGGCCTATCCTGCTGATCACGCTCGTGCTCTCGACCGTGCAACCGCTGCACGAGGCCGCGATCCTGGCGGCCTTCATCCTGCTCGCGATCGTGATCGCGCTGGTCTCGGTCCGGATCGGCTATCGCGGGCTGGGCGCGCTCGAGCGGACGGTCGACGCCAGCAGCCAACTCGCGGTCCGCCTCGTCACCGTCCTTGTCTTCGGCCTCGTCCTGCTCGCGGGGGATCTCGGCCTCGACGTCCTGCTGGGCGGGTTCGTCGCCGGAATGATCGTCCGCTTGACCCTGCGCGGGCGGGAGATCCGCTCCTTCGAGTCGAAGCTGACCGCGGTCGGGTTCGGGTTCCTGATCCCCTTCTTCTTCGTCTCCAGCGGGATCGACTTCGACCTCGACGCGCTCGGCTCGGCCGGGGCGATCGCGAAGCTGCTCCTGTTCCTCGCCCTGTTCCTGGTCGTCCGCGGCCTGCCCGCGATCCTGCTCTACCGGCGCGAGTTCGGCTCCCGGGACCGGGTCGCGCTCGCCTTCTACTGCGCGACCGAGCTGCCGCTCGTCGTCTCGATCACGACCCTGGCCACCGAGGCGGGCGAGATGCACTCCTCGACCGCCGCCGGGCTGGTCGGCGCGGCGATGCTCTCGACCCTGATCTTCCCCTTCCTCGCCCGCGCCCTGCGCGAGCGCTCGCGTGACGCTAGTCCTCGCGGGGAGGTCGTCGCCGATCCCGCTTGAGCTGCGAGCGCCGGCGCTTGGAGCTCAGCCGCCGCTCGCGCGCCGCCCGCGAGGGCCTGGTCGCGCGCCGGCCCTTGCGCGGGCGCAGTGCCGCGCCAATCCGCTCGCGCAGCCTGCGCACCGCGAGCTCGCGGTTGCGCGCCTGGCCGCGGGCGTCCTGGGCGACCGCCGTCACCCGGGGGCCGAAGCGGGCCCGCAGCCGCCGCTTCTGATCGGCGCTCAGGGTCCGCGAGGCGTCGATCTCGAACACCGCCTCGATTCGCGAGGCGGTCACGTTGGCGTGCTGTCCACCCGGCCCCGACGAGCGGCTGGCCCGGAGCTCGATCTCCTCGCTCGGGATCAGTACCGGTAGTGGTCGGGCTTGTAGGGGCCCTCGACCGGGACCCCGATGTAGGCGGCCTGGTCGGCGGTCAGCTCGGTCAGGCTGACCCCGAGCGCGTCCAGGTGCAGCCGCGCGACCTTCTCGTCGAGGTGCTTGGGCAGGACGTAGACGCGCTTCTCGTAGTCGCTGTTCTTGGTGAACAGCTCGATCTGGGCGATCGTCTGGTTGGTGAACGAGTTCGACATCACGAACGACGGGTGGCCGGTCGCGTTGCCGAGGTTGAGCAGCCGGCCCTCCGAGAGCACGATCACCGAGTGCCCGTCGGCGAACACCCACTCGTCGACCTGGGGCTTGATGTTGACCCTCTCGGCCCCCGGCATCGCCTCGAGGCCCGCGATCTCGATCTCGTTGTCGAAGTGGCCGATGTTGCCGACGATCGCCTGGTGCTTCATCCGCGACATCTGCTCGGCCGTGATCACGTCGCGGTTGCCGGTCGCGGTGACGAAGATGTCAGCGGTCTCGACGACGTCGTCGAGCCGGACGACCTCGTAGCCCTGCATCGCCGCCTGCAGCGCGCAGATCGGGTCGATCTCGGTGACGAGGACGCGAGCGCCCTGGCCGCGCAGCGACTGGGCGCTGCCCTTGCCGACGTCGCCGTAGCCGCAGACGACGGCGAGCTTGCCGCCGATCATCACGTCGGTGGCGCGGTTGATGCCGTCGACCAGGCTGTGGCGACAGCCGTAGAGGTTGTCGAACTTCGACTTGGTGGTGGAGTCGTTGACGTTGATCGCCGGGAACAGCAGCAGACCCTGCTCGAACATCTGGTACAGGCGATGGACGCCGGTCGTGGTCTCCTCGGTGACGCCCGTGATGCCCCGGCCGATGCGGGTCCAGCGCTGGGGGTCCTCGGTGAGCGTGCGGCGCAGCGTGGAGAGCACGACGCCCCACTCGTCGGAGTCCTCCTCGACGGTGTCGGGGACCACGCCGGCGGCCTCGTACTCGGTGCCCTTGTGCACCAGCAGGGTGGCATCACCACCGTCGTCGAGGATCATGTTCGGACCCGTGTTGCCGTCCGCGTCCGCAGGCCACGCGAGCACCTGCTCGGTGCACCACCAGTACTCCTCCAGCGTCTCGCCCTTCCACGCGTACACCGGGACGCCCTTGGGGTCCTCGACGGTGCCGGTCGGGCCGACGGCGACGGCGGCAGCAGCCTCGTCCTGGGTGGAGAAGATGTTGCAGCTGCACCAGCGCACCTCGGCACCGAGTGCGGTCAGCGTCTCGATGAGGACCGCTGTCTGCACGGTCATGTGCAACGAGCCGGTGATGCGGGCGCCCGCGAGCGGCTGGCTGTCGGTGTACTCGGCCCGGATGGCCATGAGCCCCGGCATCTCCTGCTCGGCGAGCTCGATCTGCTTGCGGCCGAGGGGTGCCAGGGAGAGGTCGGCGACCTTGAAGTCGGTGAACGTCATGTGATGTCTCCTGGCCGCATCGGTGCGCGGCCGGTTCAGTGGATGGATCGGAACGTCGGGGCTGGGGTCGTCTGACGCCGGGTTCGGTGCAGCCCTGGCAGCGCAGAGGGTACGCCATCCCCGTTCTGTTCGTCGTTTCACAAGGTTTTCCTTGTGGAACGACGAACAGAACGGGGGGGTCAGGTCGAGCGGAGCCAGTTCTTGAGGTCGTCGAGCACGGCGACGGGGCCCGGGTCGACGCCTGACTGCACCGCCAGGTGCAACGTGACCAGGTCACCCCACATCACGAGATCCATCAGCTGGGCGAACGGACCGTCACCCTCGGCCCGGACCGATTGGATGTCGCCGACCACCTCGTCGCACGCGGTGGCGACGAACTCGAAGCGACGACCGACGTTCGGGTGCTCGAAGTCGTGGCGCAGGAACAGCAGGGTGAACACCTGACGCGTCACATCGCCGTGTTGAGCCCAGCCGGCCAGCTCGTTGTGGGTCAGCTCGGGGATGCGGTTGCACCACGACGGCACCTTGGGGTTCTCGTTGAACTGCCCCTTCCACCGCCACGCCGCGACCTCGCCGAGCGGGCCGCCGCCGTAGACGAGCGGCAACGTCCGACCAATCCGCTCCGCCAGGTGCTCCGCCGGGTTGCCGGGTTGCTGCAGCTGAGCGCGACGAGCCTCCAACTGGACGATGGCAGCGTCGATCTGCTCCGACAGGCCCGGGACGAGGCCGAGCCGCTCGAGCGCGACGAGCAGCGGGACCGTCACCGCACCGATGCCCGCCCTCGGCATGGGGATCGACGCGTCGACGGCGAACAACGGCACACCCCACTCCCCTGCCAGCCGGGCCAGCTCACCGCCTGCCGCGACCACCACGATCCGGGCGCCCCGGTCATGTGCCTCGGTGAGCGCGGCGACCGACTCCTCGGTGTTGCCGGAGAACGAGACGGCCAGCACGAGCGTGTCGGGACCCACGAAGCCAGGGCACTCGTAGTGCTTGGAGACCACGATCGGCACGGCGCAGGCAGGCCCGGCCACCGCAGCGCACACGTCGCCGCCGATGCCGCTGCCGCCCATGCCCAGGATCGCCACGGCGGTGACGCCGTCGGCCGACGGCAGGCCGTCGACGGACCGGGCGGCATCGCGGGCCGATGCGAGCTGCTCGGGCATGGCGAAGGCGACGCCGAACATGTCCAGCGAGTCGAGCACGACGCCCTCCGAGCCCACAGGAGCCCCGGGACTCATGCGCTGAAGGTGGGCTCGATGCCGTCGGCTGCGGCCTTGGAGGTCAGTCGGTCGTGCTCGGTGTCGTCGACGGAGGTGGCCTCGTCGATGAGCATCACCGGGATGCCGTCACGCACGTCGTAGCGACGGTGCAGGCGCGGGTTGTACAGCGCCTGCTCGTCGGGGAAGTAGAGCAGCGGGCCCTTGTCCTCGGGGCAGGCCAGGATCTCCAGCAGGCGCGGGTCCAGGGTCTGGTCGGTCGTCATGTTCGTGATCCTCTCTGATCAGCAGGCGATGATCAGCCGGTGAAGAGGCTGCGCACCTCGTCGACGAGCTTGGCGCACTGGTCGGCGTCGGGAGCCTCGAGGTTGAGTCGCAGCAGCGGTTCGGTGTTGGACGGGCGGAGGTTGAACCACCAGTCGCCGCCGTCGACGGTGAGGCCGTCGAGGCGGTCCTGGGGCAGCCCTGCGAAGTGCTCAGCCACCTCGTCGATGACCGCAGCGGGGTCGGCGACCCGCGTGTTGATCTCGCCCGAGTCCGCGTAGCGCTCGAACGGAGCACGCAGCTCCGACAGCGACTGGCCCGACACCGACAGCTGCTCGAGCACGACCAGCGCAGCGATCAGACCCGAGTCAGCGCGGTAGTTGTCCCGGAAGTAGTAGTGCGCCGAGTGCTCACCGCCGAACACGGCGCCGGTCTCGGCCATCACCTGCTTGATGAACGAGTGGCCCACCCGGGTGCGCACCGGGGTGCCACCGTGCTCTCGCACCACCTCGGGCACCGTGCGGGAGCAGATGAGGTTGTGGATGACGGTTCCGCCCGGGTTCTTGTCGAGGATGCCAGCGGCGATGATCGCCGTGGTCACCGAACCCGAGAGGCCCACGCCCTTCTCGTCGACCAGGAACACCCGGTCCGCGTCGCCGTCGAACGCCAGGCCGACGTCGGCGCCGGTCTCGACGACGCGAGCACGGAGGTCGGCGGTGTTCTCGGGCTGGATCGGGTCCGCGGGATGGTTGGGGAACGTGCCGTCGAGCTCGCCGTACATGACCTCGAGGTCGAACGGGAGCGTGGAGAACACAGCGGGGACCACCAGGCCACCCATGCCGTTGGCGGTGTCGGCGACGACCTTCAGCGGGGCCAGCGCGCTCACGTCGACGAACGAGCGGACGTGATCCGCGAAGGCGTCGAGGACGTCCTGGTGGCTGAGCGCCCCCGCTGTCGCTGCGGGCGCCACCTCACCGGCCAGGGCGGCGTTGCCGACCTCCCGGATGCGGGCCAGGCCGGTGTCCTCGCCGACGGGGCGGGCACCGGCCAGGCAGAACTTGGCGCCGTTGTAGCCGGCAGGGTTGTGCGATGCGGTGAACATGACGCCGGGGGCGTCCATCGAACCGGACGCGAAGTACAGGAGGTCGGTCGAGCCGAGACCGAGGTCGACCACGTCGAGGCCCTGCGACCTCACGCCGTCGGCGAACGCCCCGGACAGCTCGACGCCGGACGGGCGCATGTCCCGGGCGACGAGGACCCTGGTGACCGCGGCGCCTCGACCGGCGGCCTCCTCCAGCGCAAACGTGGCGAACCCGACGCCGATCGCCCGGGCCAGCTCGGCGTCGAGCTGGTCCGGGACCGTGCCCCGGACGTCATAGGCCTTGAAGATGGCGTCGAGGGGCGACATGGGCCGCACCCTAGTGCCCCGCCGATCCCGGTCCGGAGTCCCCGGCAGCGTCCGGCGGCGCCAGCCGTTCGTCGGCATCGAGCTCGTAGTCGCCCAATCGGGCGAGCGTGCGCACCCGGAAGAGGTCGACCACCAGCCGGGCCGCGTCGCGCACCACGTGCACCGTCGACCGGGACGAGTTGAGGACCTGCACCGGCACCTCGACCAGCGTGAGGCGATAGCGCTCGACCAGGTGGAACAACTCCACGTCGAAGGCGAAGCCGTCCACGTGCGAGTGGGAGAAGACCAGGCGGGCCACGTCGGATCGCATGGCCTTGATCCCGCACTGCGTGTCGCGGTAGCGCCCGAGCAGCACCACCCCCGTCGCCACGTTGATGATCCGACCACCGATCTCCCGGAGCCGGCCAGCCCGGATCACCGTCAACGTGCCGTCGTGCTGACGACTGCCCACCGCGACGTCCCAGCCGCCCTCGATGGCGTTCACGAAGCGCTCCAGCTGCACGGGCGGGTACGACAGGTCGGCATCGGTGAACGCGACGGTCCGGCCGCCCGCAGCGAGCATCCCCACCCGGACCGCCGCCCCCTTGCCGCGGTTGACCTGCTGACGCAGCACGAGGTCGGCGCCCGCGGCTCGGGCCCGCTCCGCTGTGGCGTCGTCGGAGCCGTCGTCGACCACCACGACCTGCAATCCGCCGTCCGCCGCGATCCCGGCCAGTTCCTCGCGGATGCGTCGGATCGTGTCGCCGATGCGGTCCGCCTCCCGGAACGCGGGCACCACCACGCTGAGGCGCACGTCACCACGTGGCGGGGCGCGATGCGCCGGCCGCCGCTGGTCGTCGCGCACGGTGTCGTACATGAAGCGTCGGTAGTTGGCGGTCCGCACCAGGAAGGCGATGAGCAGCGCCGGCACCTTGATGACCACGAGCGCCCATCCCCGCCGGGGGTCGAGCGCCAGGTCGAGGACGGTGACCACCGAGACGTCCATCACCAGAGCGAGGGCGGAGGACCCGACGTACGGGCCAGGTCGCCGGTACCACCTGACCCGGGGATCGCCGGGGAACGTGATGGTGGCGTGCAACAGCCAGGAGACGAGGGTCGCTGTCGCGACGGCGACCGCGTCGGACGTCGGGACGGACCAGCCGACGTCCTGGCGGAGCCAGACGAACAGGCCGACGTCGATGATCGTGGCGGCCGCACCGACGAGCACGAACCGCCGGAACAGGCCCACGCGCTACTCCTCGGTCGACCCGGTCCCGGCCGCCGAATCGTCGGGATCGTCGACCGGCTCGCCGGGCTCGTCGGGCGCGTCGGGCGCGTCGGGCGCGTCGGACTCGTCGACATCATCGGCGCCGAAGTCGACATCGCGACCTCGGGACCACGACAGCGCACCGAAGGGCTGCAGCGCTCCCACGCGCTCGATGATGCGGCTGCTGCGCGAGCGGTCGTCCCACACCGCCAGGCCGACGACCGCGACCACGCCGATCAGCGTCAGCAGCCAGCCCAGGCGGTCGACGTTCGTCGTGGCGTAGCTGAGCGTGACCGACTTCTCGGTCGGCACGACGACCATCAGGTTCGGGCTGACGCGGTAGGGGCCCTCCGCTCCCGTCGCCTGCCAGTTCGGGAAGAACGACGTCTTGACGAGGACGGGTGTGCCCGTCCTCGACACGTCGAAGCTCACCGAGTCACCGTCGTCGACCACGTTCGACACGGTCGTCGCCGGCACCTCGTGGCACGGCGGATCGGTGTCGTCGGGCGACACCCGTTCCCAGTCGTCGGGGCCGGAGGTGGCGAGCGGCACGTCCCATCGGCTCTCGTCGAGGTACCAGGTCACCGCCGGTCCAGGGAGCTTGGCTCCCACCTCCTGGCCCGGACCCGGCAGTGCCCGCTCCTTGGCGTACACCCACCCGTCGATGTGGTCGTCGGTGTCGGTCAGCACGACCGGCTCGCAGCTCAACGGCGCGACCAGCTCCGAGTCGGCGACCTCGAACACCACCCACTCGTGCTCCCCGTCGGTGGTCGTGGCTCCGGGGGTGCTCACCGATGGCGCCGCACCGGTCGCTGCTGGCGCATCGACCGATGCGACCTCGGTCAGCCGGTCATCGGCGCGGGCAGCGGCGATGGCTTGGTCCGAGGTGGCCATGTAGTACTTCACGCCCAGCATCTGCAGGTGCGAGATGCCGAGCGGCACGTTCAGCGCCGAGTACGGCATGTCGCGCTGCGCACGGGACGGCTGGGCGGACAGCTCCGACTGGTTCAGGAAGTGGAACGGCGTCGTCGAGCTCGCCTCGAAGTAGAGCCCCTCCATCGAGCCGATGCAGCCGTCGGTGAAGTACGGCAGGAGCATCAGCGCCATGGGCGTGCCGAACCGGGACAGGCCCGGCTCGTACTCCCACATCGCCCGACCGCAGCCGTGCTCGTCGCCGACGTCGGCCATCGTGTCGATGATCCTGGCGAACTCCGGATACGCGTCGCGACCCTCCAGCCCCTCGTAGTTGTACTTGGCCCAGCCAGCCGACACGTTCTGGTCGCGCCAGGTGAGTCCCGCCCACTCGTAGACCTGGTTGCCGGCCGCATCGGTCGAGACCCTCCCACCCGGCAGGATCCGGAGCGCGCCCGACAGCACGACGGCGACGGCCACGACCACGACGGCGGTCCCGATGATGCCGACGAGCACGGGCTCCTCCCGGCGACGCCACAGGTCTGCGACCACGAGCGCCACCGACCGGATCGCGAGCGCCACCGCCACGGCCGCGAGCAGGTAGAGCGCCAGGTAGTAGAAGGGCAGGATCCGGGCGTTCCAGAGCCGCCACTGCGGAGCGAACCGGAACGCCCACGCCATCGCCACGACGACCATCGCCAGGAACCAGCCGATGCGCTCCCGGTGCACGATCGCCAGGAGCACACCCAGGGCGGCGAGGGCGAACACGACGTTGCGGTACGGCATGTCGAACTGCTCGGGCTGGGGCCACAGGTACTCGGCGTACTTCGTGTACTTCTCCCAGCCCATGTCGTTCATGTACGCGCTGTTCAAGAAGAACGGCACGAACCAGAAGCACGCGAGCAACCCGCCGACCGGTCCGGCGATCGACGAGAACGTGACCGTCCGCAGGTCGAGCCCGACGAAGAGCAGGACGACGGCGAGCGTGGCGACCACCGGGAACAGCTCCTGGCGGAACACCAGGGTGAGCAACGTGACCGCCACCAGCGCGGCCGCCAGGGCTCGGGCGACCGGGACGGAATCCCACCACGGCACGCGGTCCTCCCGCCGGGTGATCCAAAGGATGACGGTCGCGACCACCGCGAACATCGCCGGGATGATGTGGCAGAGGACGACCAGCCCGAACAGCGTCGCGGCGAGCGCCATGTCTCGACCGGTGCGCACCCCCTTGACCAGCACAGCGAGGTAGAGCACGCACAACGTGAGAGAGATGGAGAAGGCGAACTCGCCGGCCATCGTCGATGTGATGTTGCCGCCGAGGATCGTGTAGCCGGTCTCGTAGAGGAACCCGGCGGCACCCACCGCCACCAGAGCCGGACCCGGGAACGGCATGCGGAACGACCGGGCGAGCGCGAACGCGGCGATCGGCAGCGTCACAAGGCCGGAGACCGTCACGACCTTGAACGCGACCTCGTAGGGCACCGGCACGCTGAGGATCGCAGCGATGGCGATGAGCACCCAGAGCACCCGCCGGAGCAGCTGGTTGGTGACCCGCTGCTGGACGAGCCAGCCGACCGCCGCCAGGCCGGCCAGAAGGAACGGGCTCAGCCACAGGGGCGGGCCGACGTTGATCATCACGATCAACAGCGACGGGATGACCATGTAGAAGACGTACGCGGGGAACCCGGCGTACCAGTCCGGAGTCCAGCCCGTCAGACGGAAGTTCGGGAGCAGGTGGTCACGCAGGAAGGCGGGGCCCCACACGTGAGCACCCATGTCGCCACCGGTCGGGGTGCTCGTGCTCAGGATGCCCTTGGGGCTGAGCGACACGAAGATGAACAGGCACGTCAAGCCCACGACGACCCAGGAGACGAGGTGGGCCCACTCCCGCCCCGAGTGCCGAGGATCGTCGACCGCGATCAGCGGCTCGCCGATCGACGGCAGGTCGGCGTCGATCAGGTCGGCGTCGATCAGGTCGGCGTCGATCAGGTCGGCGTCGGTCAGGTCGGCGTCGATCAGGTCATCACCGGGTTCCAGCGAGCCGCCGGGTCCGGACGCGCCGGGGCTCGATGGGGGGCTGAGGTCCATGGGGGCCTCATCGTGGCAGATCGCAACGACCGCGACGGGTCATGGCCCATCACGGCTCGGAGGTGCTGCTCAGGACGAGAGCGAGCGGCGATAGCGCGTGGGGACCGAGCTCAGGTCGGTGAGCACCCCGTCCAGCTCGACGGACTCGCCGTCGCGATGCCAGCTCCGGTTGTCACAGGTCGAACACGACCGCATCATCAGGCGTGAGCCGTCGATCGTCAGCCTGATCTCGACCAGCTCGGTCCTGCACGTGGGGCAGCTCGACATCGTTCCTCCCAGCTTCCGACCGCCGACTCGGGGCGGCCGACGCCGGTCCCCGGCGACCCCTCTCCGTCGGCATCGGCAGCACGTTGCGTGAGCGATCCGACGGCGAATGGTCCGATCGGCCCATGCGAAGGGGTCGCACGGCCCAGGTCAGGTCGCGGGCACGAGCCAGCGAGGACGACTCAGCGAGAACGACTCAGGTCGTGAGGTAGAGCAGGACCACGCTCGTGGCGTTGAAGCCCACATGGGTCATGATCGACGGACCGAGCCGTCCCGTCCGCACCGCCAGCGTCCCGAGGACCAAGCCGATCACGAACAGGCCGACGAACTGCAGCGCCTGGAAGTGGATCGCCCCGAACACCGCCGCGCTGATCAGCACCGCCGCCCAGTCCGGCAGACCACGCTTCTGCAACGCCCTCAGGAACAGGCCCCGGAAGAACAGCTCCTCCACGATCGGCGCGCCGACGACGACGATCACGGCGAGGAGGATCCAGCCGGCGGGCCCGCTCGCCTTGTCCGCCAGCGCCCGCGCCGGTGCAGACAGGTCGTCGGACGTGTAGCCCGAGAGGCGCAGGATCGGGAGGTACAGCAGCGGCAGCACCAGCAGCTGCACCGCCACCCCGACAGCGAGGCCGACCGGGACGTCGACCGGACGGAGGCGCAGCCCGAAGTCGTCGGTGACGCCGCCGCCCTTGCGGCCGGCCAGCTCGACCGAGCCGAGGTAGCCGGCCCACAGCGGGATCTGCAGCAGCGCCGCGACCCACAGAGGGATGGGCACCGACTCGCCCGACCCGGTTGCACCCCATCCGCCGATGCCGAGGACGATCACCGACGCCACGACCGCCAGCGCCTGGGCGAGCAGGAAGCCGAGGGCCACCTCGCCGAGGCCCCACTGCTGGAGCGCCGGGTCCATCCAGGCGCGAGGCGAGCCCGGCCGCTCAGGCACCGATGAGGAGTTGCTGCTGCGGCGCCGCCGACGCAGCGCGCTCATCGCTCAGCTCCCAGCCGCGAGGGACGCTCACCCCGTCTGCGTGGGCGCCGCACAGGTCGTGCACCATCGGATGGTCCTCCGCCGCGAGGTCCTGCAGCCAGACGACACCGTCGGCGTAGGCGTAGGACAGCGTGGCGGCCGCGGGGCGGCCGCATCCGGGACGGGCGCAGCTCCTGCTCACGGCCGGCACCGTACCGGCTCGCTGTTCGGGCCACGGGGATGGCCCCGCCGGCGACGGTGGCACGGTTCTCAGGTCGCGGCATGTCGATCCGGCGTCGCGGCTCCTAGGCTGTGTCGATGCCTCCCGAGCAGAACGACCTGCCCACGCCACCCGGCAAGGCCCGCGCCAACGGCCTGCCGTCGTGGCTGTTGTGGGTCCTCGTCGCCATCGTCGGGCTGACCGTCGTGAGCGCGCTCTCGCTCAACTCGGCCCAGCAGCAGCAGATCGCGTTCTCCGAGTTCACCTCTCAGGTCGACGACGGCAAGATCAAGACCGTCACCTGGAACAACGTCGACCAGTCGATCACGGGGACCACCAAGTCCGGCGAGAACTTCGTGACCACCGGCCCGGCCGAGCCCACGCCGGAGCTGCTCCAGACCATGGAGGACCAGGGCGTCGAGGTCGACTTCTCCACCCCGACACCCAACCTGTTCGTGCAGATGCTGCCCCTGCTCCTGCCGATAGCGCTGATCGTCGGCTTCTTCATCTGGATGAACCGCCGAGCGCAGGGCCAGATGAGCGGGATCATGTCGATCGGACGCTCCCGGGCCAAGACCTACACCACCGAACGGCCGGCCACGATGTTCACCGACGTCGCCGGCTACGAGGGCGTCAAGACCGAGATCCGGGAGGTGGTCGACTTCCTGAAGGAGCCCGAGCGGTTCCTGGAGATCGGCGCCAAGATCCCCAAGGGCGTGCTGCTCGTCGGACCTCCCGGCACCGGCAAGACGCTCATCGCCCGAGCCGTCGCAGGAGAGGCCGGCGTGCCGTTCCTGTCGGTGTCCGGCTCCGACTTCATGGAGATGTTCGTCGGCGTCGGTGCCAGCCGGGTGCGCGACCTGTTCGAGTCCGCCCGCAAGCACGGGCGGGCGATCATCTTCATCGACGAGATCGACTCGGTCGGACGCAAGCGCGGCGCGGGCCTCGGCGGCGGCCACGACGAGCGGGAGCAGACGCTCAACCAGATGCTCTCGGAGATGGACGGCTTCGAGGGCACCGACGGCGTGGTCATGATCGCCGCCACGAACCGACCCGACATCCTCGATCCGGCGCTGCTGCGTCCCGGCCGGTTCGACCGTCAGGTCGTCGTCCCCCTTCCCGAGCTCGATGACCGCCGGGCCATCCTCGCCGTGCACGTGCGGCACAAGAAGCTCGCTCCCGACGTCGACCTCGACCTGGTCGCCCGGGGCACGCCCGGCATGTCGGGTGCGGACCTTGCCAACCTGGTCAACGAGTCGGCCCTCACCGCTGTGCGCCGTGGCTCGAAGGTCGTCGAGATGCACGACTTCGAAGACGCCCGCGACCGGGTGCTGATGGGTCAACGGCGTGAGTCGATGGTCCTGTCGGACCGGGAGAAGGAGATCACCGCCTACCACGAGGCCGGCCACGCGCTGTGCGCCGCGCTGCTCCCGAACGCGGATCCGGTCCACAAGGTCACGATCCTCCCCCGCGGCATGGCGCTCGGTGTCACCCAGCAGCTTCCCGAGGAGGAGAAGCACTCCTACAGCCAGGAGTTCCTGGAGGAATCGCTCATCGTGGCCATGGGCGGACGGGTGGCCGAGGAGCTCGTGTTCGACCACCGCTCGACCGGCGCGGCCAACGACCTGCAGGTGTCGACCGAACGGGCGCGCAAGATGGTCACCGAGTTCGGCATGAGCGACGAGATCGGGCCCCGAGCCTGGGGCACCTCCGGTCCGGTCTTCATCGGTGAGGACTTCGGCCACCAGCGGGAGTACTCCGAGGACACCGCCCGGGCGATCGATGCCGAGGTGGAGCGCCTGCTCCGCCAGGGCGAGGACCGCTGCCGGGACCTCTTGACCACGAACCGCACGGCTCTCGACCTGATCACCAAGGTGCTCCTCGAACAGGAGACGATCTCGGGCAGCGAGGTCAACCGCATGATCCGCGTGGCCAACGGGACCGAGCCCGACCTCCCGGCCCCGAGCGCACCGCCGAGCCACCCGGTTCCCCCTGTGGGCGGGACACCTGCTCCGGTGCCACCGCCGGTTCCACCGCACCTGTCGCCCTCTCCGCGGCCGAACGTGCTGCCCACCCAGCCGTTCTTCGGCGACGCCGACATCTGAGCCGCCAGACTCGCAGTTCGGGGGCATCCGGCGCGCTCTTGTGACGCCTCGCATCACCTGAACCCATCCCCGACGCGGCGCGCATGGGCCGAACGGCCCACCGTGGGTCGATCGACTCAAGTTGGATGGGCCGAACGGTCGAACTCCGCTGCATGCACAGCACCGGCGGGACCTTGGCGGAGGATCGGGCGGCACGACCGGTCGAAGCTCCGCACGATCGATCAGCACCAGCACCAGCGGACTCCGGCGACGGGACCGGGTACCGACGGGTCGGAGCTGTCGCTCCGTCCGACCGACGGAGTCGACGGTCGATCCTCGCCGCGGTCGCCACCGGCGGAGTGGCGACCGCCGCCGCCGCGTGCGCTCCGCAGCCCGAGCAACCGACACCGACGACCCCGGCACCGCCGGTCCTGCCCCCCGCACCGGTTCCCTGGCCGCTCGAACAGGCCAGGACCCTGGCGTCTCGAGCCACGTTCGGAGCGACCAAGGCGGTGGTCGGCCGGATCCTGACGATCGGTGCGGAGGCATGGATCGACGAGCAGCTGGCAGCGAACGGCCCGAACGCGGAGGGCCGGCTCGGTGCGAACTTCCCGTCGCTCGGCGCGACGAACGCCCAGAACGACGTGCGGCGATCGACCGACGAGCAGATCCTGTTCCGCGAGCTCGACCATGCGATGGCGCTGAGGGCGGTGTACTCGGAGAACCAGCTCTACGAGGTCATGTGCGACTTCTGGTCGAACCACTTCACGATCTGGCGGTCGGCGAAGTGGCTGACGCATCTCAAGACACGCGACGACGGCGACGTGATCCGCCCGCATGCCCTCGGGCGATTCGTCGACATGATGCTCGCCTCCGGCAGGAGCCCGGCGATGCTGGTCTACCTCGACAACTACACCTCCAACGCCCAGTCGAGCGCGGGCGTGAACGAGAACTGGGGTCGGGAGATCCTCGAGCTCCACACCCTCGGCATCATCAAGGGCCAGCAGATCTACACCGAGGCCGACATGCGCTGCGTCGCCAAGGTCATGTCGGGCCGGTCGATCCGCTGGAACAACGACCCGAACAAGTACAACTACACGTTCGTCCAGGGCTGGCACTCCCGCGAGGCCGTCACGATCCTGGGTGGAGCATGGCAGCGGCCGGCGCGACCCAACGGCGCAGGCGGCGAGGCAGACGGCGACGCGCTCCTGGCGTTCCTCGCCCGCCACCCTCAGACCGCGAAGCACATCGCGTTCAAGCTCTGCCGGCGCTTCGTGGCCGACGACCCGCCGACTGCGCTCGTGGACCGCCTCGCCCAGGTGTACCTGGCGAACGACACGGCGATCCGTCCGGTGCTGCGGGCCCTGTTCCTCTCCGACGAGTTCCGCTCATCGGGCGGCCAGAAGGTCAAGCGCCCGAACGAGTGGCTGAACTCCTCGTTGCGTGCGCTGCGGGCCGACGTGAACTCGCTGCCCCACGGCCACGCGTCGAAGCGCCTCAGGGACGTGCAGGAGATCCTCGGCCAGCCGATCAACGAACGGACCACGCCCGACGGCTACCCGGAGACCGCTCCGGAGTGGGTGTCCTCCGAAGGGCTCCTGAAGCGATGGGAGTGGGGCGCCCGCCTGGCCCGCAACCGCCTGACCGACACGAACGCGGCAGAGAAGGTCGTCGTGGACCTCAACTCACTGCTGCCGGCTCCCCTGCCGTCCACCACCCGGGACCTCGTGGTCGCGGTGGCCGACCAGGTCTTCCAGTTCCCCCTGAGCCCGACCGACGCCGGTTCGATCCTGTCCGCGCTCGGTGTCAGCCAGAGCGCAGCGGCCACCACCCTGACCGGCAACCCCAACAACCTGCAGGCCACCTTCGGCCTGCTGTGCGCCCACCCCGGCTTCCAGCGCCGCTGAACGGAGGACACCGATGACGATCACCGAAGCACACCACGACCCCCTCCCCCCGGCCGACCGGCGCTGCGACTGCGATGAGCACGCCGCCGGAGTCAGTCGTCGATCGTTCATGGGCCTCGTCGGCGCCGGCGCCGCCACGCTCGGCGTCACCAGCCTGGGTGCACGCATGGCGTTCGCCACTCCGGAGAACCCGTCGACCGGTGACGTGATGGTCGTGATCTTCATGCGCGGCGGTTGGGACGGGCTCAACGTGGTCGCCCCCTACCAGATGCCGACCTACAAGGCGCTGCGACCGACCATCCGCATCAAGGAGCCCTCCGAGTTCACCGACCCGACGGGAAAGGCAGGCCTGGCACTGCTCGAGGGCGGCAACGTGGCGTCGTTCCCGCTGTCGGGGACGTTCGCTCTCAACCCGTCGATGACGCACCTGCACCAAGGCGCGTGGTCCGACGGGAAGCTGGCAGTCGTCCACGCCGCCGGCATGCCCGCGACCGAGTCCTCCACCCGGAGCCACTTCGAGGCGGAGCAGTACTGGGAGCGCGGCACCAGGTCGCTCGGCGTCAGCTCCGGGTTCCTCAACCGCTACCTCGGAGGGCTGAGCGGCCTCGACCGCCTGAGCGCCGTCGGGCGGGGCTCCACGCTGCAGACGTCGCTGCAGGGCCCCGCGACGGCGGTGTCGATGGGGTCGATCAGCGGGTTCGGCGTGAGCGGCTTCCCGGACAACACGAGGGCCCGAGCTGCACTCGTCGGTCTGTACCGCCACGGTCCACAGCTGCTCGACGAGACGGGGGCCGACACGCTCGACGTGATCAGCCTGCTGAGTGGACTGGGGTCCGATCCCGGCCCCCAGAACGGCGCGTCGTACGGCACCGACGACCTGTCGCGCAACCTCCGGGAGGTCGCACGACTGATCCGCGGCAACGTCGGGCTCCGAGCCGTCGCCATCGACTACGGCGGGTGGGACACCCACAGCGACATGGGTGCACCAGAGGACCCCGCGTCCTACATGCGCCAGCGCACCGGCGTGGTGTCCCAGGCGCTGCAGGCCTTCTACACGGACCTCGGCACCGCGATGGACGAGGTGAGCGTCGTGACGATGTCGGAGTTCGGTCGCACGATCGAGGAGAACGGTTCGGGCGGCACCGACCACGGCCGTGGCAACGTGATGCTCGCGCTCGGCGGCAAGATCCGCGGCGGGGTCTACGGCGGGTTCCCGACGACGATCGCCGACGGGCCCGAGGGCGACCTGACGGTGATGAACGACTACCGCCGGGTGATCTCGGAGATCCTCTCTGTCCGCTG
>JACDJB010001832.1_pt1 | contig 16469 bp, 24 predicted proteins | sample 7454121 | NCBI WGS metagenome assembly JACDJB01 (sample SAMN14253290, study PRJNA609438) | sludge metagenome | isolation source: sludge after 25d culture with pyrite | collected 2018-12-20 | reverse complement strand
GCACCAGGCATGTGGACCGTTGTTCAGCGGACCTTTTCCGCGAGCCATATTTTTATGAGCGACTGATAGGGCACGTCGCGCTTGTTGGCGGCGATCTTGATCTGCTCCAGCAGGCTTATGGGCAGCCGCAGCGAGATGGCTGTGGTCGACGGTTTCAGGTTTGGAAAGCGGACCGGAACTGCTTTGCTGAGATCAAAGTAATCAGCGGTGTCGTGAGACTCCCAGAAAGCGCGCTCTTCGGCCTCGGTCGCGAACCTGGGAACAGATTTAAGTTTCTTTGGCATAGCGTGCGCGCTCCTTTGCGCTCATCGGGCGTCCCGAAATGACCCTCAATAGCGTTCCGTCTTGCCTTAACGTGAATGCGATCTGCAGAAGGCGACCTGCATGGGTTTTTCCATAAGCATGGAAGCGTGCTTCAACTGTACTGTGCCCCGGATCGTGTAACAGAAGCAGAGGCCTGTTCAGAAACACCTGCTCTGCCTCAGCCGGGCTGACGCCGTGCTTGTCCGCGCTCTTCCGGCCGTCGTCCCAGTCAAATCCGGTGACCTGGCTCAAGTCGATCATGCGAAACCTTGTTGTATATGATTATAATATACACTTCCTGGGGCCGCAATAGAGCGCTAAACGTGCTGGCAATATGACGGTCATCGCTGGTTTCGCTGCGATGAATGGCCGCTGCGGCGCGGCTCGACAGAATCGGACATTCTCCCTAGCTGAGTACCGCCTTTAGACCTGCCAGCCGGAGCCCTTTCCGCATGTCCCTGACCCCTGAAACTCCCCTGCCGTCGCGCGGCGATACCTCGCTGCGCCCGATCCCGATGCTGATCTTCGGATCGCGCTGGCTGCAGTTGCCGCTCTATGTCGGTCTGATCGTCGCCCAGGGCGTCTATGTCGTTCTGTTCCTCAAGGAGCTCTGGCATCTCATCGCGCATTCATTCGACTTTACCGAGCAGCAGATCATGCTGGTGGTGCTCGGCCTGATCGACGTGGTGATGATCTCCAACCTGCTGGTGATGGTGATCGTCGGCGGCTATGAGACCTTCGTGTCGCGCCTTCATCTGAAGGGCCATCCGGACGAGCCGGAATGGCTCAGTCATGTCAACGCCAGCGTGCTGAAGATCAAGCTCGCGATGGCGATCATCGGCATCTCCTCGATCCACCTGCTGCGGACCTTCATTGAAGCGGGCAACCTCGGCGGCGCGGGCCGCACCACCAACTATACCGAGGCCGGCGTGATGTGGCAGACCATCATCCATGGCATGTTCATCCTCTCCGCCATCGGCATCGCCTATGTCGACCGGATATCCAACGGGCCGGTGATCGAGAATGGCGCACATAACGGGCATAAGAACGGACACGGCAAGCATTGATGTAGCCACGCGAAAGCCGTCATTGCGAGCGAAGCGAAGCAATCCGGTTTTGGAGACTATCCGGATGAAACGCTGGATTGCTTCGTCGCGAATGCTCCTCGCAATGACGGTTTTGCTGCTGGTTGCGTCCGCTCCATCCTTCGCCGCCGATGCCGGCTTCACAAACTTCATCGCTTCGCTCTGGCCCGAGGCGCGCGAGGCCGGCGTCTCGCGTGCGGTGTTCGATCGCGAGACACGCGGGCTTGAGCCCGATTACAAGCTGCCGGATCTGCTGCTGCCGGGCCGCCCGAAAACCGGCGCGCCGTCGCAGGCGGAATTCGTCCAGGTGCCCGCGGACTATGTGAAGGAAGCGAGCATCGCGCGGCTCGCCGCCCATGGCCGCAGCCTGATGCAGAAGCATGCCGCGACCCTCAAGGCCATCGAGCAGCGCTTCGGCGTGCCGGGTCCGGTCATCCTGGCGATCTGGGGCCGCGAGACCGACTACGGCCGTTATGCGCTGCCCTATGACGGATTGCGCGTGCTGGCGACGCAGGCCTATGTCGGCCGCCGCAAGGATCAGTATCGCGGCGAGTTCATCGAGGCGCTGAAGCTGATTCAAAATGGTGACGTCACCCGCAAGCAGCTCCGCACCTCCTGGGGCGGTGCGACCGGGTTGACGCAATTCCTGCCGTCTGAACTTGCCAAGCACGGCGTCGATTTCGACGGCGACGGTCACATCAATATCTGGACCTCGGTGCCGGACGCGCTGGCCTCCGCCGCGCAGCAGCTCAAGAACAAGGGCTGGGTGCCGGGCCTGCGCTGGGCCTATGAGGTGCGCGCCCCGCGCGGTGTGGACTGCACCCAAGGCGTGCCGGAGGTGACAAGGCCGATCTCGCAATGGCTGCGCGACGGCTTTGTGCCGGTGCGTGGCCTGCGCCTGTCCGCCGCCGAGCAGGCGCAGGAGGCGTCGCTCTTGCAGCCGGAGGGAATCTACGGGCCGTCATTCCTGACCACGAAGAACTACTTCGTCATCAAGGAGTACAATTTTTCCGATCTTTATGTGCTGTTTGTCGGTCATCTCGCCGACCGCATGACCGACGGCCAGCCGTTCGCGACGCCATGGTCGGCCTCGACGCAGATGCGCAGCGCCGATGTCGAGTCGATGCAGAAGCATCTCACAAGGCTTGGTCTCTATTCATCGAAGCTCGACGGCAAGGCCGGGATGCAGACCCGCGCCGCGCTCGGGGCGTATCAGAAGAAGGCCGGGCTCAAGGTCGATTGCTGGCCGGGCGCGGATGTGCTGCGCGCGATGAGCGCGGGGCGGTGAACCATCAATGCTCACGATTGTCATCACCGGGCTTGTCCCGGTGATCCCGATGGATTGAGCATTGTGCCTTGATTGTCGGGATGGCCGGGTCAAGCCCGGCCATGACAGGAGGATAGTTCTGAATCGTAGCAGAAACAAAAACCCGGCCGCGAGGCCGGGTTTTGAAACTCATGTCTCGCGGTGATCGCGAGCGATATTCATTGATTGTCTGTCGTGTTTTCAAGCGAACCGGTGACCACTTCGCTTGAAAACACTCCGGATCAATCGCAGACCTGAACGCGGCGGACGCGCCAGCCGTAGCCATCCCAGAAGCGCTCGCGCACGAGGCGGCAGGCGGGCTCTTCGACATAGACCGGGCCGGGCGCGTAGCCATAGCCGTAAGCCGGGCGGCTGGAGGCGATCGCGCCGCCGATCAGGGCGCCGCCGATCAGGCCGCCGGCAACACCGGCAGCGATACGGCCGCCGTCAGCCTTGGCGGCAGGCATCGCGGTGGCGAGCGAACCGGCGACCGTGGCGACCGCGAGGAACGCTGAAAGAACCTTCTTCATGTTGTCTCTCCTCAGAACACGCCAAAGCCTGGCGCAAGGCGATTGGTCGGCAAGGATCCAATGACGGTACTCTAATAGCCCGATTTGGCCCCTGTTTAAAAGGTCCGGCGGCTCTGCCGCCGAGCCTTCAGCGAGTGTCCCCACGCAAATATAGCGGGATTCCGGCGTTTTGACCGCAGTAAAAAACGCTCCGAAGGCTCATTTTGCCCTCCGGAGCGTTACTTTTTTCCAAGCTGTGGCGGCTAAAAAATGGCTGACCGCCAAGGATTTGCGTTAATCGCAAACCTGAACGCGGCGCACCCGCCAGCCGTAGCCGTCCCAGAACCGCTCGCGGCGCAGATGGCATCCGCCGCCGTAGTAGACCGGAGCCGGGCCGCCGTAATAGCCGTAGCCGGGGCCGTAATAGCCGCCGCTGTTGGCGATCGCGCCGCCGATGATGGCGCCGCCCAGGAGGCCGAGGCCGACGCCTGCCGCGACACGTCCGCCGCGCGCTTCGGCCGGTGCCGGGGCTGCGAGTGTGGTGACTGCGAGTGTAGCGGCCGTGGCTGCCGCCAGAATGATTGTCTTCATGGCTTTCACCTTTTGTCTGCTGACCCGTCAGATAACGGATCGTGACGGTGAAAGTTGCACATGTGCCTTGAACCGGAACTGAATGGCGAGGCCGGATTTGGGCCATGTTTGCGGGCGGACCGATATCTCTCCTGTCATCACCGGGCTTGTCCCGGTGATCCCGATGGACTTGGCAGAGTGCCGAATAGTCGGGATGCCCGGAACAAGTCCGGGCATGACATTGGTTATGTGTCGGCGCAAACGAAACGGCGCCTCGCGGATGCGAAGCGCCGTCGGAAATTTTTAGCGATGCGGACGTGTCCGCGGAACAATCAGAACAGCGAAGCGTACTGCTGCAGGCCGGCCTGCTGGACGAGGCCCATCGCGGTGCGCTTCTGGTCTTCGTCGAGGCGGGCAAACAGTGCGGAGGCGGCCGGAGCGAAGCGGCGCACGGCGGCTTCGTTCACTTCCGGTTCGCGGGCGAGGGCGCGGAGCGCGCTGGCGACGGCGGGCCAGTACTTGACCTGCTCGGCCTTCAGCTTCAGCGCGGCGCGATAACGCATGATGGCGACTTCGCTCATCGCCGACTGGAGCATCGACAGCTTCTTCTTTGGCGCGGGCGCAGCTTCGGTGCTGAACGATGCCGTCGTGACATCCTGGGCGCGGGCCGGTGCAGTGGCGGAAATTGCCAGCATGGCAACAACGGACGCAATCGCGATTGGCAATCTTCGCATTTGTCTCACTTCGATGTGTGGAATGATGGTCGCGAGGTACGGGCCATATGTGACGAAAATGCGATGCGTTGGGTTAATAAATCCGGAAAATCGGGCGTAACGCGTTGTTAAGGTTTAGGGGGCGGATTTGTTCCGCAAAAACAACGTTGTTTTTCACGCCGTAACATTCGCTCATCAAAGGTGAAGCGAGTTCCGTGGTTAATCGCAGGAACCGGAATCACTGATTTTACCGGGACATGCGGGATAATTCACATCGCTGCGATTCGATGCAGTTTGGTTCAGCGCACCGCGCCAATCGTTTCGGCGAACAATTCCATCGCACGAAGCGCAAACGCGCGCATGTTCGCAACACGGTCATCGCTGCCGGTCTCAAGCGTGATCACGCGCATCTGCGGTCCTGCAATTGCCATGCATGAATGCCCGGCGGCATCGCCATAGCGATTGCCGGAGGGACCTGTCGCGCCGGTTTCGCTCAGCCCCCAGGTGGTGTTGAGCAGGTCGCGCGCGCGATTTGCAAGCAGCGTGGCGTAGGGCTCGGTCGCGCCGCGATTGCCGATGGCTTCCATCTCGTCTTTCGTGATGTTCACCAGCGCGGCGCGCGCACGCGGTGTGTAGATCACGCCGCCGCCGCGATAGTAGGCCGATGCGCCCGGCACCGCGAGCAGCGCCGCCGAGATCAATCCGCCGGTTGAGGATTCTGCGACCGCGACGGTTTCCTTCCGCGCGATCAGGGACGCGGCGATCTTTTCCGCGAGGGGAAGCAGGGTGTGCATGATGGATCCTGAGCGATGTGAGTTTATCGAGCCGGTATATCCCACTCGTCATGCCCGTGCTTGTCACGGGCATCCACGTCTTGGTGTCAGTTTTAAAGAAAGACGTGGATGGCCGGGACGCAGCCCGGCCATGACGGGTGATTTTTCGGAATCTGAAATGCGCGGTGAATCATCGCAAGTCGCTAAAGCTGCGTCTTGTAACGCGCCTCGACGGCGTCCTGCGACTCCGGCGTGCCCTGTCCGGTCTGTTCGTGAATCACCTCGCTGATGCTCGGCTGCGCCGAGCGCGCCACGCGCGAGTCCGGCGACCACAGCTTCGAGCGCATCAGCGCCTTGCCGCAGTGGAAATAGACCTCACGCACCGCGATGTCCAAAACAGCGCGCGGCGGCTTGCCGAATTCGATCATGCCGGCCAGCAGATCCGCATCCGCCGAGAGCTTCGCGTCGCCGCCGACGCGCAGGGTCTCGTCCAGACCGGGCACGAAGAAGATCAGTTGCACATAGCCGCTGCCGGACAGCACGTTGCGGAAGCTGTCGATCCGGTTGTTGCCGGGGCGGTCCGGCATCAGCAGCCGCGTCTCGTTCTCGATGCGGACGAAGCCGGGATTGCCGCCGCGCGGGGAGGCGTCCACGGTGCCGTCGGGACCGGAGGTGGCCAGCACGCAAAACGGCGACATCCCGATGAAATGGGCGGCGTGGCGGTCGATCCGCGCGAGCTGCTTGGCGATCACGCGGTCGGTGGGTGGTGCGTAGATGGTGCCGAGATCGTCGAGGCCGATGCTTGTCACGCCGTGCTCCTTCATTCCCATGCCGACATTTAGCCCAATCCGCCCGGCCGTGCATTTGCAGCTACTTTAGATTGATTCCAGACTGACACGCAGGCCGTGGCCAGTTTGGAATAGCTTGAAAGTGGCTGTTTTCCTTTTGCATCCCGGCGTCCGGTTCAATACCTGTTGGTCAACAGTCCTTACAGGTTCTCCGGGCATCCATGATCGTTTGTTCCTGCAACGTCCTGACCGACCACGACGTGCGTAACGTTGTGAGCCAGGCCAAGGATTTTCCGCGCACAGCCGGGCAGGTCTATGGCTGTCTGGGCTGCAGCGCCGAATGCGGACGGTGCGCCCGAACCATCAAGAAGATCATGGACGAAGCCCTCGGCGCCTGCGCCAAGGCCTGCTGCGCCGGATGCCCCCACAGCGAGCAGCATCAGGACCACGCCGCCACGGATCATCACCATGCGGTGATCCTGACCGCCCAAGCTGCTGCCTAAGTCATTCCATCGGCTTGCTTTTCTCCCTTCGTGGCGGCCTTTGCCGCGAGGGGTTGTACTTGTCGTAAATCTGATTTAGAACGTTTCTAAAGTAGATTCTGGTCCGTCGGACGACGGTTCCGCAATGGAGTGCAAGATGAAGGGCGACCCGAAGGTCATCGACTATCTCAACAAGGGCTTGCGCAGCGAACTGACTGCGATCAACCAGTACTGGCTGCATTTCCGGCTGCTGGACAACTGGGGCCTGAAGGAAATGTCCAAGGTCTGGCGCAAGGAATCCATCGAGGAGATGCACCACGCCGACCGGTTCACCGACCGGATCCTGTTCCTGCACGGCTTTCCCAACATGCAGGTGCTGGACCCGCTGCGGATCGGTCAGAACGTCAAGGAAATCATTGAGTGCGACCTCGCCGCCGAGCACGGCGCCCGCGACCTTTATCAGGAGGCGGCGACCTACTGCCACGGCGTGAAGGATTACGTGTCGCGCGACCTGTTCGAGAGCCTGATGAAGGACGAGGAGGGCCATATCGACTTCCTCGAGACACAGCTCGACCTGATCGGCCGTATCGGCCTCGAACTCTATACCCAGAAGCATATGGGCAAGCTCGCCGAAGACGATCACTGAGCGTCGCCTCAGTGGCGGACGCCCGTACGCGGGCGTGATTTTCAACGGGTCGCCGCCGCGAAAGCGGGGCGACCCTTTGTCGTTTGTGAGGCGCTTGCGTCATCCTGAGGTGCGAGCCGCGCTTGCGGCGAGTCTCGAAGGATGCGCGTCACGCCGTCGTCCTTCGAGGCTCGCAAGTGCTCGCACCTCAGGATGACGGCGATCATGTTTTGCCTCACGTTCGGTGGTTATGGATCCCCGCTTTCGGGACGCATGTTTTCCCGCCTTTGCAAAAAAAAGCGATGAGCGGGTTTCCACTTCGCTGGAAAACGCTCTAGCCTTGCGAACAACAAGAAACATCCGGGAGAAACGCGATGACCCATAATCCCACTTACGACTGGCCTGCGATTGTCGACGACCTGAACGCGCTGTTGAAGCTGCGCTCGATTCCCTTCGGCATGAAGATGTTCGCGCGGCGTGCGGAGATGGAGGCGATCCCGAAGATTCGGCGCCCGCAGGCGGTGCATACGCTCGATCAGGTGGTGGCGCAGGCCGCGCGCATCGGCTGGACAGTCGGCATCACCAGCGACGATCTCGTCGGCGCGCAGTGCCGTGCGGTGGTCGGTCTCGGCGGCGCCAAGACAGATACGTGGCAATCGGGTCAGCACATGACGGGGGTGTGGTTTTCAACGCAGCAGGACGCGCAGGCGCATCAGGAGGCGATGCATTGTGTGCCCGATGGCAAATACGACGCGCTCGCGGTCGGCCCGCTGGCATCCGGCAAGCTCGATCCGCCGGACATCGCGCTGTTCTACGCGACGCCGGGCGCGATGATCTATTTCATCAACGGGCTGCAATGGTCCGGCTACAAGCGGTTCGACTGGAGCGTGGTCGGCGAATCCGCCTGCGCCGATTCCTGGGGCCGCGCCCTGACCACGCGGCTGCCGAGCCTGTCGATTCCGTGTTTCGCCGAACGCCGCTATGGCGGCGTGCTGGACGAGGAAATGCTGATGGCCACGCCGCCGGAATATCTCGTCAGCGCCATTGCCGGCATGAAGGCGCTGTCGAAGAACGGTTTCCGCTATCCGTTCGCGCAGTACGGCGTGCAGCAGGACGTGCGCGCCGGCATGGCGGTGAGCTATCCGGGCAGGGCGTAATCCTGCTAACTGAGGATGCAGTGGGTTGCGTGATATTTCCACGGGTCGTCCCCGCGAAGGCGGGAGATCCATAATCACAGTGTATATTTCAGGTTTCGATGTTGGACACTCTGTCTCTCACTCATGCGGACTGAACGATAATTCAGGGAGCATGGGTCCCCGCCTTCGCGGGGACGACCGGAGTGAGATCGTGCTCGCACCTCAGGATGACGACGGGTTCAGTCGCGCGGCTCACGATCCGTCAGCAGGCACGAAGCACGTAATCATCAGCTTGCCCTGATAGGTCATGTACCAGACCACGGCGCCGCCGGTGGGATTGCCGCCGGTGCGGATCACCGCTTTCTCCGGCACCTCGCGCCAGACGCCGTCGATCGGCACCCAATAGACTCCGCCGCGCACGTCGTACTCGGTGCGATAGCCGTCCGAGACATCGCAGCAGGGCACGCCTTCCGGGCTGCGCGCATCCTTGAACCATTTCCTGATGTGCTCGGGAACATCGCCGAACTGCCCGCGGTCCACCGCAAGCGCCGTCGCGGCGGGCGCGATCAACGGAATCATCAGGGCAACGCGAGCCGGCCACCTCATGCGATCCTCCGTCATCGGAAATCGTGGGAAGTGTCCGCGAGACTCGCGCAAGCGTCCAGACACGGCCGCGCGAGGCGCAGCGCCCGTCCCGCACATAGATGAGGCACGATGCGCCGCAGCATGCTTAACGCGAAGGAGCCGGAACCCTCATGGTGAGGAGCGAGGCGAAGCCTCGCGTCTCGAACCATGGGGGCGATATCGGCGCCGTCTCATTCATCCTTCGAGACGCGCGCAGAAGCGCGCTCCTCAGGATGAGGGTTACGGTTGTCGCCGCCTGCCGTTTATCCCCGCGCCACGCGCTTTTTCCTTTTCGTCTCCGGCGGCGGAGGCGGCGTCAGCGGACACCCGGCGAAGGCGGCTTCAATGGCGGCGGATGCACCATCGAGCTTGTATTCAGCGGTGGTGCGGCCTGCCGTAAGCGAGCGGATGCGGACGACAAGCGTGCTTGAGGATGCAAGCTCGTTGACGAATGTCGTGATCGCCGTGCGGTCCTCGATCACCACCGTTCGGTATTCCTGAAGGAATCGCGCAGCGATATTGTCGTGGCCCGGCTTCTCGTCGAAACGATAGCCGAGCGTCGAATTCGGATCGGTGCCGACCTTGAACGAGAAAGCAAAGCGGACCAGCGGCGCGCCATCGAAGCAGGTGAGCTGCAGCGAGGCAGGCTGCGCGTAATCGGCAAAGGTGTTCGAGGCGTTGTTGATGATGAGCGTCGCGCTCGGGACCGGCACGCCTGTGATGCGGTCGTTCTGCTTCTCGATCTTCCAGTTGCCGGACGTCGTGGTGGCGGGAGCGGCGACATAGGGATCGCGCATGGCGCAGGCGCCAAGGCCCGAGCCCAGCAAGACGGCCATCACGGCGAACGCGACACAACGCACCACGCAATCCCCAGCCCACCCTTATCCTGCAGCCGGAGCGGGTGCTGCGCAAGCGGCTTATGCGGGGGCGGCTTCCTCGATCCGGATCACCGAGGCGGCGAGGCCGACAACAACCGACACGGCCAGACACCAGAAGCCGACATAGACATACATCACGGCGGCGACCGCGCAGCCGAGCGCGAAAAAGCAGATCGCCAGCGCGAGGCGGCTGAAGCGGGTGCGCACCTGCGGGCGGCTTTCGGGCTTGGCGCCGGTCATCAGGTCGACGGCATCGAGCGTCACCTGAACGGTCGAACCGGTCATCATGGTGGAGGGCGGCAGGCTGGCCATATGCACGCGCTGCACGGCGTTCTGCATCGCCATCGCGGCGACGCCGGCGAAGCCGGTCAGCAGCGCCATCGGCGTGTTGGCGTCCGGAAACGGACCGAACCGGACCGCGAGGAGAAAGAAGGCCAGCAGCAACGCGACCTTGATGCCGAGCAGGATCTGCATCGCAGGCAAATTCAGCGCGCGCAACGCGGTGCCCGCGAGGCGGGCCAGCGCGATCACCGCGATGAATTCGGGCAGCGCGAGAATCTTGCCGACTATCCCATGGCTGCCATGGACCAGCGCCGCACCGAGGGTGACGAAGTTGCCGGTGACATGCGCGGTGAAAAGCCCCGCGAGGCCGAGATAACCCGCGGTGTCGACAAAGCCGCCGTTGAAGGCGAGCAATGCCGCGACAATGGTGGAGTTGGTGATTTTCGTCATCGGTGTGCCCCCGCCTGATCCCGGCATGACGCCAGAGCGTTTTTGCGCCGGACGGAATCCGGTTGAACGTCAACCGGGCAATCCCACAGCTTCGCGCACCGCGTCGATCGGCTGGATCGCCGCCGCCCAGAAATTCCAGTCGGGGCCGAACAGGTCGAGCGTGGTGTCCTCGCCGCGCGCCCAGGCGTAGAAGAATTCTTCCGGCTCGAACGCGCCAGTTGCCGAAGCGCCGGTCTTGTCGAGCGGAATGCCGAGATGCCAGTTCAGCAGCGCCGGCAGGACATGCCCGGACATGGCGTGACTGCGGTGCATGGTTGCGCTCAATGTTGCGGTGAGCAGTTCGCCGCTCGGCGAGGTGTCGTATCCCGCAAGCACATGGACTGAATCGTGCCGAACCGCGAACTCGAAGTTGAGCGCCGCCGGTTCACCCGGATAGACGTAGTTGTTGTCCTGATAGAACGCCGCAAATGCATAGCCGAACGTGGTGTCCGGCAGGCGCGAGAGGGCGTGAAAGCGCGTCGCCAGCGCGGCATCGGGCTGCTTGTCGTAGGGCCGCAGCCACGGGCCGATCTGCGCATTGCTCCATTCGCGGCCGGTGATGCTCTCGATATTGGCGCGAAGCATGTGGTCCCGCGCCTCCTTGAGGTCGCCGAGCGCCAGCCGCGCCAGATCGTTGACGAAATCGTCACGGACGCCGAGCTGGTCCGCCAGCCTGACCGTGGCGCTGAGTCTGGCCTGATCGAGCGTGCCGCCGACAAAGGCCATGATCGCCGCGAAGCTCACCGCCTGCCGCGCCAGTTCGGGGTCTTCCATCATCTCGGCCTGGCGGACGGGACTGAGCGGCGTCAGCCCCGCAAGGCCGAACTGCGGCTCGAGATGGAAGATATAACGTGTCGCGGCCGCGATGGCGGCATGGTCGATATCGGCGGGCATGCTCTCGGTCGCGGCGATGCCGAGCATCACGGCAAGTGTGTTGCGGGCCTGATCGAGAGTTGCGGGAATATGCATGAACCGGTCGCGCTTACCTGAACTGTGTCCGGCACAGAGGACTGAGCTTGCGCACGTTCTTTTCCATGCACGCGGTGATGAGCTTCACGTTCGGAACGAAGTCGCGGCAGAACTTCATCGCGTCCTTGCGGCAGGCGCGGCGCTGGTCCGGCGTTCCCTGCGATTGCGCCTGCGCGGCGGACGGCGCCGCCACAAGCAACGCGGCGGCGGTGAGGGCAGTGCGGAGTCGGACGTGCGATCGGGTCATGGTTCGGATCCTCGGGATGGAACCGTAACCTGATCGTGATCGTCCATCAAACGGTAAACCGCCGCGCGGCCATGCCCGGGCATTCCACCGCGCGGGCGCGTGACGGTGCCTTGTCCTCAGTGATGCGCAGGCACATTCATGCCTTCGGCGGAGTACAGCCGGATCTTGTTACGCAGCGTGCGGACCGAAAGGCCGAGAACGCGGGCGGCGTGGGTGCGATTGCCGCCGCAGCGGGCCAGGGTTTGCAGGACAAGCTCGCGCTCGATATCTCCGACCGTCGCGCCGATCAGCAGCGGCACGATTTGATCGGGCGCCATGGCGGGTCCCTCGATCAGCGGTTCGGCAGGCGATGGCACGTTTTCCCGGATCATTGCGACCTCCGTAAAATACCGTACTGCAAAGGCAGCATGGTCAAGTCAGCGATCCCAGCCCCGAGATGGATCAAGGGTGGGCCGATATGGTTAACGAAATCCTAATTTCCGGCTAACCCGTTCAGGAGCCTCGGAAAAGGAACTTTGACGGAACCGGAGGAGATCGCTGCGGAATTCAGGCTCGCCGTCACGGCGTGCCCAGAATTTGCTCGTGCTCTTGTCCGAAATTCGCTGAAATGCGCGCCTGCACCGCGCCAGTCTTGGGAAGGAAAGCACCATGTGCCGCAACATCAAGACGCTTTTCAATTTCGAGCCGCCCGCCACCGAGGACGAGATTCACGCCTCGGCGCTGCAGTTCGTGCGCAAGCTCTCCGGCTTCAATGCGCCGTCGAAGGCCAATGAAGCGGCGTTCGATCTTGCCGTCGCCGAAGTTTCCGCCAGCGCACAGAAGCTGCTGGCCTCGCTGCACACCCATGCCCCGCCGCGCGACCGCGAAGTGGAAGCGGAGAAGGCCCGGGAGCGCAACCGGGCACGATTCGGATAGGGACGACGAGTCCTCTGGCGATCCTGCGCCAGGAAAGCGGATCAAGTCATCCCGGCGAGGCGGTGGTTTGTCAGTGCGGCAGTGCAACCGCAACAAACCGCGGATCGTCTGATGCCGCGCGCTGTTCGCTCGCTTCAACCCGCATCAGCGCCTCAAGCCTTAATAGAAAGATTTCCGCCAACATTGTCACAATCCACTTCCTGAGTGTCTGGATATGTCTGGCAGTCGGGCTCCGGCTGACTGCCAGTGCCTTTCATGTCTATCCTTCAAGCTATGCCTGGCGGAACGGCTGCGCAATGGCCTTGCCGCCGCTCAATGGCAAGTTAACCTGACGGCGGCTGTTCGCGCCGGAGGCATTCGTTGAAATTCGCCGCTGCCCTCTTTGTCATACTGTCGGCTGTGCTGCCGTCATCTGCCAGCGCCGACACCTCCGACCGTTTTGCCATGGGCGGCTGGATCGAGAAATTCCAGCCGGCGATTGATCGTGCCAACGCCACGGGCGAACTGTTTCGCATCCGCGGCCACTGCCAGTCGAACTGCACATTGTTTCTCGGCGTCCGCAACGTCTGCGTCGAGCGCGGGGCGCGGCTGCTGTTTCACGCCGGACACGGACGCGGACCCAACCGTCATGTCATCAACGCCGGTTCCACCCAGCGGATGCTCAACGCCTATAACGCCAGGCTGCGGCAGTATGTGGTCGCGAACGGCTATCTCACGAGGCTGGAGTTCAGCACCATCTCCGGCGCGCGGATGATCGACGAATTCGGCTACAAGGAATGTCCGCGCGGCGGCTGATGCCTCACGCCGCGCGCTGCGCCAGAAAACCCCAGTCCCATGGCAACTGCTTCGAGCCGCGCGGCTTGCGCAGGCCGTCCACCGACCAGGGATAATACACCTTCGCGATGCGCGTGATGTCGAAGCCTTTTTCCGACACCGTGGAGATCAGTTCATCCCGCTCGTAGAACTTCTGCCAGACGCCGTCGCGGCTGACGAGGCCGCCGGCCTTGATCTTGTCGGCGGATGCGCCGAGCTTGTTGACCATCAACTGCGATTCCATCGACGGCACCACCACCAGCGCATGGCCCGCGGGCTTGGTCACCGCGGCCAGCGTCGCCCACAGCGCATCACGCTTGGCCTCGCGCGGCGAGGTGATGACATTCAGGCAAACCGCGAGATCGGCGACGCGGCCAAGAACATCCGCGGACTTGCAGACATCCATCGCCAGCCATGTCGCGTTCGGCATCTCGCCACAGCGCTTCTTCGCGCGCGCGACGATGCGCGGCGCGAAGTCGATGCCGGTGATTTTTCCGAAGCGATGCCCGAATGTCTTGATGAAGCTGCCGACGCCGCAGCCGAGATCGACCAGTTCGAGATTCTTCCGCGAGCGGCAGGCCGACGCGACGAAGCGCGGCATCTGGCTGCCGGTTTCATCGGTGACGATGTCGCACACCATCGACTCGAATTTGGCGGCGTGCAGATCCCATTCAGCGCGATTCACAGAAACCTCCCGTTGGTCGTTCTGAAACCGAATCGATTTAACAACAGAATGACGCGTGGTGAAACCTGCGCCGCCGTCAAACCTGTTGACCGATTTCACGCCTTTCGAGTTCCGCTTGCGTCATGAGCGTTTTCCGAATCCGCGTGATGCGCTAGAGTTGATTCGGTTGTGCCGCTTCATTTGCAAACATTTGCCCGCTCACCTCGTCTGTCACATCAATATCTGCCACATCAATCCGGAGAGATATCATGCGTTTGCCATCCGCCATTCGCGCCATGCTGATTGCTGTCGCCGCTGTTATCGCAGCGGGCCTGTCGCCGGCTCATGCTGACAGCGGCAGCGTCTCGCTCGTGATCTACAAGGCCGGATGGTTCATCGGCGGCTCGGGCGGAACGGGCACGCTGAACTTCCGCGGCCGGAACTATGCGCTGTCCACCGGCGGCATCGACTACGGCCTGGTGTTCGGCGGATCGAAGACGGTGCTGCGTGGCCGCGTCAGCAACATCAACCGGCCATCGGATGTCGCCGGTGTTTATGGCGCGGCGGGCGCGGGAATCGCGGTGGGCCGCGGCGCGCGCGCCATCGTGCTCACCAACCAGAAAGGCGCGGTGCTCGAACTTTCCGGCCAGCAGACCGGCCTGATGGCGAACGCGGACCTCAGCGGCCTCGCGATCACGCTGAAGTAGCAGCCGCAATCCGGCTTCCGAAAACGAAAAATGCCGCATCGTTCGATGCGGCATTTTTTATTGGATTGTGTTAGGGGCAGAACCAGAGCGGGCCGACCATCACGCAGCCGCGCCTGTGCCAGTTATACGGCCGGGCGTGATAGCGCCGCCAGCCGCGATAACGTTCGTAGCGATTGAAATGCGGCCGGTTCCAGTGATGATGGCGCCGCCAGTGATGATGGCGGTGATGCCGTTTCATTTTCACGAGTTGCGGTGTCTGCGCCTCTGCGGGGGCGCCGATCGACGGAGCGGATGCCGCCGGAGCCGGAAGCGCCGCCGCCGATCCGTATCCGCCGAGCACGATCGCCGCGGCCAGCAATATTTTCTTCATGGCATGTCCTTCCCAAACGATGACTTTGCCGTCGTGGAGGCGAATGTTCGAGCGCTCGTCAGGCTGCCGTCGGAGGTATCGACGAACCCTTCCGCGTGAAATTCTCCTCTCGTGAGCGTCGCGCAACATTTGAAATGTTACGCGGGTCAACAACAGGCGGATGCCATCGTTCCTGATGTGAAGGAATGGTAAGACTCATGGCGGGGCATGCGCGGAATTGTCGCGAGATGTGAGATCGCGGCGCAAAGAATGCAGCGCGGTCCCAAATGCTCGGGCTGCATTAGACTTGCCCCGGCCAAGTGAGGCGAGCAGACATCAACGCGCAGCCTAGATCCGCGCGCCGCGATTGTAGGCGTCGATCAACTGGTTGTAATCGCGCAGCAGCCTTTCCGGCGTTCCTTCGATCATCCAGCCGCTGCCGGCGTTGATCATCATCCTGTCGCCCTGGCTGTAAGGCGTCTTGTCGCGAATCCGGCGCATGAGCTGCTTCGCGGAGGTCAGAAAGGATTTCGTGCTGCTGATGAACATCGAGCCGATCTTCTTGCCGTCGTCGGCGCTTGCCGCGCTTTCGAGATCCTTCGCGGCAGCTTCGTAGTCGTTCAATGCCTGCGTCAGCGCGGCGAGATCGGGTTTATCGACATTCTGCGTCCGCAGCACGCGCTTGGCCTGGATCATGGTCGCTTCGACATGATAGCGCGCCTTGCGGCCCTCGCTCTGCTCGATCGCGGCAAGCCGCTGCAGCGCGCGCTTGTCGTTGATGAGTTCGACATTCTTCCGCAGGTCCTTGTCGGCCTTCGCGAAGGCGTCCCATGCCGCGACAAGCCGGGGATGCATCGCCTTCCCCTTGGCCATCTTGTCGTCTTTATAATTTTCCTGTGTGTAGTAGTCGTCGGCTTCCTTCAACAGCGGTTCGAGCTTGCTGACCGCGTCGGCGTAAGCGGAGCCTGCGGCTTCCAGTTCGGCATCGCGCGGCTCAAGCGCATTGGCCTGCTCGACATTCTTGCGGCAGTCGGAGGTGTCGTAGATCGTATAGGTGCCGTAGATGATCCGCTCCTTGCCGGTCGGACCGCTCGGCCTGGCCCAACTGAAATAGCGGCTGCGCGAACTGTAGGACCGCTCGGACAGGCGATTGATGCAGCCCACATAGGCGTTCATCTTCTCGGTGAGCGTCGCTTCCGGGTTGGGCGCGGGAGGCTTGGTTTGCGCAGGAGCCTGCGAGGT
>JACDJB010001828.1_pt1 | contig 16488 bp, 9 predicted proteins | sample 7454121 | NCBI WGS metagenome assembly JACDJB01 (sample SAMN14253290, study PRJNA609438) | sludge metagenome | isolation source: sludge after 25d culture with pyrite | collected 2018-12-20 | reverse complement strand
TCGACGCCGACAATCTGCCCGGCGAAGAACAGATCGGCCCGGCCGCGAAACTGCATGGTTGGCTGCAACATGGCCGTTGAGTTGATGTAAGTGTTGCGATGCATCATCCCGTAACGGGCAAATTCAGCCTGCGCCAGACCGGGGATCAAGCGCAACACACGCTTCTGATCGCCCCACTTGAGATTCGTCTGGAAGCCCACCATGTTATAGAGCGAGCCGATCAAGTTGTCCTGTCGCAACTGGACAACGGCATGGGGCCGTCGCCCGGTGCGCGGGTCAGTCAGCCCAACCGGCCGCATCGGGCCAAACGCCGGCGCCTCGTGCCCACGCGCGGCCAGGGCTTCCACAGGCATACATCCCTCGAAGAAATGGGGGTCTTCGCGCTCGAACTGCTTCAGCGTGATCGTCTCGGCCGCCAGCAAAGCCTCGATAAACGCTCCATACTCCTCGCGTGACATGGGGCAGTTGATGTAATCCCCCTCCGTTTGCTCGCCTCGCTCGTAGCGCGACTGGCGAAATGCGATTGACATGTCGATGCTGTCCGCCTGCACAATGGGCGACACGGCGTCATAGAAATAGAGATATTCCTGTCCGGCCAACGCAGCGATCTGCTCGGCCAATGCGGCCGACGTGAGCGGGCCGCTGGCAATGATGGCCGGGCCGTCAGGGATAGAAGGCATCTCCTCCGGCACCAATGTGATGCGGGGGTGGGCGGCAACGCGCTCCGTCACGCGCCGGGCGAATCCCTCGCGGTCGACGGCCAGCGAGGAACCGGCCGGCACGGCCGTTTCCTCGGCGCAGGCCAGAATAAGCGAGCCGAGTCCGCGCAGTTCGGCCTTGAGCAATCCTGGAGCCTTGTGGGCCAAATCGGAGCCAAGCGAATTGCTGCACACCAGTTCGGCCAACCAGGGTGTTTCGTGGGCCGGGGTCATGCGACCGGGACGCATCTCGTAAAGGCGAACGTTGACACCCGCCTCGGCCGCCTGCCAGGCCGCCTCGCTGCCCGCCAGTCCGCCGCCGATAATTATCAGTTCCTGGGTCATGAGGATATTTTATCATATTGGGAGCAAGGGAGATTGCTATCGTCCCCAGTCTCCCGGTCTGCTGCTATAATTCCCTCCACAAGACAGGTGCCCCATGATTGATATGACTTCTGTACCCGACGAACACGGCAGATTCGGCCCCTTTGGCGGCCAGTTCGTGCCGGAGACATTGATGCCCGCGCTGGAAGAGTTGCTGGCCGCCTATGAAGACGCACGACAGGACCCCAGCTTCATCGACGAGTTTGAATATCTGCTGCGTAGTTACGTCGGCCGCCCCTCGCCGCTGACTCACGCCCGGCGATTGTCGGAAAAGCTGGGCGGGGCGCAAATCTATTTCAAGCGCGAGGATCTGAACCACACCGGCGCGCACAAGATCAACAATGCCCTGGGCCAGGCGCTACTCGTCCGGCGGATGGGCAAGCAGCGCGTTGTGGCCGAGACGGGGGCCGGGCAGCATGGCGTCGCCACCGCCACGGCCTGCGCCCTGCTCGGACTGGAGGCCGTCGTCTACATGGGCGAGGTCGACATCGCCCGCCAGCAGCCCAACGTCTACCGCATGCGCCTTTTGGGGGCGGAGGTGCGGCCGGTATCCTCCGGCAGCCGCACGCTGAAGGATGCCATCAACGAAGCCATCCGTGACTGGGTGACAAACGTAGCGGCCACCCATTATCTGCTGGGGTCGGTGCTGGGGCCGCATCCCTACCCGCTCATGGTGCGCGACTTCCAGAGCGTCATCGGCCGCGAGGCGCGCGAACAGGTACTGGCCACCTGCGGCCGGCTACCCGACGCGATCGTCGCCTGCGTCGGCGGCGGCAGCAACGCAATGGGCATCTTCCATGCCTTCCGCGACGACGAGGCCGTTGATCTGATCGGCGTCGAGGCCGGAGGCGAGGGTATCGCCGGCGGCCGCCACGCCGCTCGCTTCGCCGATCCCGACGTGGCCCGCATCGGCGTGCTCCACGGCACCAAGAGCTACGTCATGCAGACAGCCGACGGACAGATCAGGGAGACCCACAGCATCAGTGCCGGGCTGGACTATCCCAGCGTCGGGCCGGAACATGCCTGGCTGCGCGATCGGGAGCGAGCGTTCTACACTTACGCCACCGACGACGAGGCGCTGACCGCCTTCCATGAACTGTCGCGAACTGAGGGAATCATCCCGGCTCTGGAGTCGGCCCACGCCGTGGCCGAAGCGATCAGGCGCGCGCCGACGATGGGACGTGACCGGATATTGCTGGTGAACCTTAGCGGCCGGGGGGATAAAGACCTGGATACGGTGCTGCGGTTGATGGAGGAATAAGCGGCTAGCCCCGCTTCCCGATCAATCGTTCCCTGCGGTGGAGAAGCTCCGCTCGAGTCAGGCGTGTATTAGGCGTCAGCGGCAGCCGCTCCAGCAACGTCAGTGCCCGCTCCGTCCACTCCAGAGCCGTGCCGGCGTCCTTTTCCTGCCACTCGAAATGTTTCGCCAGCTCCACGTGGGCCGTAATGTCCCCGGCACTGGTGAAGGCGATTTGCTGCCAGGCAATCACCGCCTCGGCGCGACGGTCACTTTGCTTGTAGAGCGTCGCCAACCGGTAGAGCGCCTGGTGATACGCCTCAAGCGGCAGGTCACCATCCAGCGCCCCGCGCAACGTCCGCTCCGCTTCTTCGTGGAAGCCCAGGTCGGCCTGCCACCGGCCCAGACTCACCTGGTCGAGCGCGTCGTCGCAGCGCGAGGTGGATAGGTGGCGGAAGATGCGCCCGGCCAGTGTCACCATCGAGAGCATGTCCATCTCGTTGTGGTAGAAGACGCGGGTCAGCTCGCTTGCGTCGCCGGTACGCAGGTAGTTGTGATAGAGGGACGGAATCAGCCAGCCGGGCACATCATCCTGCGTTCGATGCAGACCCAGCAGGTTCTGCTCAAGCGCGCCCAGGGCGCAAGAGCCAAGCCGCGACCGGAAGAGGCGACGAGCCGGAGGCAGCAGGTCGATGTGGGGCAGGTCGGGCAGACGGCCGCGCCGTCGGTTCATCAGATAGCGGTTATCGAGCAACGGCACGTCGAACGAGCGGCCGTTGAAGGTGATCAATCCCGCCTTGCCGTCGAGCAGCGCGTCGAGCTGATGTAACATCTCCGGCTCGTCGCCGTGGTCGCGCAAAAAGTATTGACGCACGACCAATACATCGCGCGAAGTCGTTTCATCGCCGCCGGCCGGCGGATGTGGTTCGAAGAACGCAACGCCGACCATAAAGGCCAACGCTCCCGCCCCGGCCAGACCGGTTGTCTCGGTGTCGAGGAAGAGGAAATCACGAAAGCTGGACCCGGCCAATCGATCATCCATGGCATAGCGTGCGCCTTCGTCGGGACGAAGCGCCAGCAGGTCATCCAGTGTGTCCTGCCCGTGACGATGGTGCGTCGGGTAGACGCGATCGACAACAAAGCAGGCGCCCTCGTCGGCCTCAATCAGGCGACCGCCGGGCAACAGCGTTTCCAGGGTTGGTGGAACGTGGGGATCGAACCGCGCGGCAGCCGGCTCCGCGCGCAAAATGTGGGGCGACGCCGGCCGGATATGGCGCGCGCCCTTATTGACCCCCAGGCGACGAAGGAGCGAAGCAACCTCATCGTTCATTTGTTCGATTGTACGTGCGCAACAGGGCAATGACAAGAGCACGGCGTCGTCTTATTGGGCCTGTTCCCCGTATCTACGCAATAATAAGGCAAGCATGATTACGGGCCGCGGGAGATTACCCTTTCGACCCTTTCGGGATTACAATAGAGTGGTATGGGTGTGGATAATCCGTTTTTCCATCGTGGGGCCATCCGGCACGCTGAGGACTTTATTGGCCGCGAAGCCGAATTGAACCAGATGTTGGGGTTGCTGCGCAACGGCCAGAGCGTATCCCTGATCGGGCCGCGGCGAATCGGCAAAAGTTCGCTCTTGCTGCACCTGAGCGACCCGGACGTGCGACGCTCTTTTCGTCTGGGACCGTCGCACTCGCTATTCGTCCTGCTCGACTGCCAGGAACTGGCCGACTCGCCGCCCGAGGAAGTGTATGAGCTTCTTCTCGATGGACTGCTCGACACTGCCACCGCGGCAGACCTGAAGCTCGACACTGCCACGCAACCGGGAACCTATCGCGCGCTTGACCGCGCTCTGCAACAGGTTTATCAACAGGGGAACAGCGTTGTCGTTCTGCTGGACGAGTTCGAGTTGCTCGCGGCCAATCAGCATCTGACACCATATTTCTTCGCCCGGTTGCGTGGATTGACGACCAAATACGGCCTGGCGTATCTGACGGCCAGCCAGCGCCCCCTGTTCGCCATTACGGCCGAGGAAGCAGTACTCAGCTCTCCATTTTTCAACATCTTCGTCACCATGCCTCTGGGACTTTTCAACGTAGCTGAGGCGAACGAGTTGTTCCAGGAGCGATTGGCAAGGACGACGGTCACGTTTACGCCCGAACTTATAGAGTACTTGCTCGATCTGGTTGGGTCTCATCCGTTTTTCCTCCACATCGCCGGATACCATGCAGTCCAGGCACTCATCAGCGGAGAATTACATCTCAACGCGGATACGACAGTCACCGATTTCTACGTCCTGGATGGGCCGATTGAACTGGAAGCGGATTCGCATCTCGGTTATCTGTGGCAAAACCTGACCCCCGAAGAGCAGCACGTACTGGCAACGGCCGACGGCCCAATAGAAACTCTGCGCCAACTGGAACAGCAATGCCTGTTGCAGCGAATCGACGGAGCCTATCGCTACAGTAGCGACATCCTGCGGCGATTTGTGCGACGACAGAATGTTTCCGGCTTGGTGCAGGGCGGGCCATTTGTCATCGATGAACAGCGGCATCAGGTCTGGGGCAATGGGCAGGAGATGAGCCTGACCACCTCGCAATTCAGCATTCTCGTGCAGCTGTGTCGACATGCGGACCAGGTCGTGCGGGGAGAAGAACTGGAGATGGCGGTTTGGGGTGATGTATTGGTAGACGACCCGGACAGGTTGAAGACGTTGATCAAACGCCTGCGCCGGGCGGTCGATCCGTTCGGCAATTGGATCGTCAGTGAGCGCGGTGTGGGGTATGCCCTGCGGCCGCCGGAAGAGTAGCCGCCCGCCGATCGGCGCGCACAAACCGTTGAGACGCATCGTCGCTTTATTACATTACATGCCCTCTGCGTTACGCGGCCGGCGCCTTGGCATTCTCCGGATGCCCGCCTTGGCGGTTGCCATTCTGGTTCTGTTTGCCTCTTCGCGCACGGCACACGCCCAGGGCCAATCCCGCTCACAAAGCTACTGGCAATATGCCGCCTCCGGCCGGCTCAATACCGTCGTGACGGCCGACGTTAACGGTGACGGGATCGATGAGTTCCTCGTTCTCGACGAAAACAGCCAATTGACCTTGCTGACGGCCAATGGGCATCAGGAATGGTCCTATCTCAGCCCTCGACCCATTTCCACAATCGGGGCGCTGAGCGGATCAGACGCGCTCAACCCTGTCCAGGACATCGTTATGGCCGGGTTGGGCCATCTTATGCTCCTCGATAGCGAGGGCAATGAGTTGTGGCGTGTGCCGTTACCGGACACCGCCGTACCTGTCGAGACAGGCTCCTATGACTTCGATCGGGATGGAATCGAAGATATTCTGGTCCTCCTGGCTTCCGGTCAACTACTCGCCTATAGCCCGTCGGGAGACAATCTGTGGCAATTCGCGGGGCAGGAAAACCTGACAACTAACGTCAATCCACATATGATCGTGGATGATTTTGACGGAGATGGCGAGGACGAAATTGTCCTGGGCCTGTTTACACCACGTCGGTTCAGCGAGATCCTCTATCTGGACGACGGTTCAATTCAATGGCGACAGGCGATCTCGCGGCGCATTACGACCCTTGTCGCCGCGCCGTTCACCACTGCCGCCGGCAACTTGATTGCAGTGGGGACTAATTTCGGACAACTCGCCCTCTACTCGCCTACCGGCGAACTGGCCTGGTTCCGCACGGTTAATCGCGCCATCACGAGTCTATCCTTCGTTGGGCTGCCGGATGAGCAGGTGCTTGCCGTGGGTACAGAATCCGGTAGCGTAATCGCCTACACGGCCGAAGGGCGGCGACTATGGACGAACAATCTGGCCAAGGATGCCAACCGGCGAGTGCTGGCTCTGCTTCCGGCAGGCGGGCGCACCGCCGCCGGACGGGTTCCGTTGGCCGCCATTCTGGAGCCAATCTCCGAATCGAGCGAGTTGGCCGACATCTTGCTTCTGGGCAACAACGGCCAGACGCTGGCCAAGCTCAACGACACCGATCTGCCCGATCTCACTCGTCTGGTGGACGTTAACGGCGACAGTCACCACGAACTGCTGCTGGCGCGGTTCGCCACACTGCAACTAATTGGTCTGGGCATTGGCGACAGTGAATACATTCAGGAATGGGAATACGCGCTCGATGCTGCGCCCACGGCATCCCTGGTTGTCGATCTCGACGAGGACGGCGAAGAAGAAATCATCGTCGGCACACGTGACGGACGGTTACACAGTCTGGGGGTCGATCGCATGATTCGCTGGCTCAACGCGCCGGGCGAAGAGATTGCCTATTTGGGGCGCATCCGTTATTCGCTCAGCGAACCGCCTCGTATTGCCGTCGTTCGTCGCCAGCGACTGTCGATCAACGATGTCGCGGATGAGGAAGTGCCTAGCGCCAGTTGGCTGGAACTGCGAAATGCAACCGGTGAGAGATTGTGGGAAGTTACTATCCCGGCGCGAGTGACTGCCCTTACGCTTGATGACCGGCTGGGATCAGGTGAACCATCATCCATCCTGATCGGCACGCTGGAAGGCCGGGTATTGGCCTACAGCCTCGACGGCAACTTGCAATGGCAATATGACATTGAAGAGTTGGCCGGTGGGGTTCGAAGTCTGGCTGTCTTCAATGAAGGCGTCGGCAAGCCCAACTCGATTCTGGTCGTCGGCTCAAATCACATGATCCGGCTGTTGCCTCTGGGCAGCGGGATCATCAGGTACAATCTGGTTTCATTCGAGAACGAGATTGTGGCCGTTTATCCGGTACAGACGTCGGTTGGCCAATTGCTTTCTGTCGGACTGGTCGTGTTCACGGCCGACGGTTACGCACACGGTCTCAATCAGCGTGGTATCGAGATGGCGCAATGGGCATGGCCGCAAGCACTTACCGGCCTGCCAAGCGTTATTGAACCATCGGGACAGAGTTTCGTCGAGGTCTTCCAGGAAAATGTGACCGCTTTCCTCATTGCTACCGAAAGTGGTGATCTGGAGCAACTCACAATCACCGATAATCAACCCGTCGTCACGTGGAGCCTGAAGGGGGTCGGCCCCATTCTAGCCATCAGTTGGGATGATCTCGATAAGGATGGGCGGCCGGATACCGGGGCGATCGGCGCGCGCGACGGCAAGGTGTGGCTCTACGAGCAAATCCAGACCCCGAACCCGCGCCGCATTCTGGAGCTTCCGCTCACCAGCAGTGCATTCGACCTGGCGCTGCTGAAGCGCACCTCGCGACAATCGCCCGATCTGCTCGCCATTACGCAAAACGGGTTGATCAGGCTATTTCGGGAAGAAGAAAATCGACCGCCACTGCTCACCCATCCCGAGGTGGAAATGGATCAGAACCAGTTCTCTATCGGCGTCCAGGTGAAAGATGTGGAGAACGATAGTGTGGCCGTGCAACTGGAGTTGCGCGATGAAGTCAATAACACCTGGCTCCCGCTGTCGGAGCAAAAATTGGCATCGGGTAATGGACAGTTGTTCTGGCCCGGGGTTACAGTGCCGGACGGTACAACACAGATCAACTACCGTTTCCGGTTCAGCGATGGTTTCTACCGCGGTTACGTGACGCCGCCCCCCGGTCCCGAAGTCGCGCCCGGGGCAAGCAGAGAGATAGTGCCTGTGTTGGCCGGATCAGTCGGTCTTCTCCTGTTGGTAGGGTTTGTTGCCTACCTTCGCCAGGCACAGACACCCGCGGCTCAGGCCGGCCGCTTTTATGGTCGGCTGACACAGGAAAGGGCAAGAACCCTGCCGCTGCTGGAGCAAAGATATGCATCCGTCAGCGGCTCGCCCGATTTTCTATTGCAGCTTGCCAATAGCGCCCGGCGTGCCGGCGATGCGAATCTCGCCAACCTGGCCGACGGACTTTTTCTGTTAGGTAACCGGCCACAAGCGGGATTGCCGATCATCACCCACACCCTGGATGACATCACTGCTACCGGCAAGGAATGGGAAGGGCTTTCGCAGCATCAGCTTATCTACAAAACCTGTCAGGCCATGCTCGAAGCGCCCTCCATAACCGAACTGGTGCTCGTGCGCCCGCAGTTCGTTCATTTGCTTGCCGCGCTGGAAGAGAAAAAGGAATGGTCGCCGATCCTGGAGACGCTTCTACCGGTACTGACCAATATGCGGGATAGCGAGCGGGTCGAGGCTGCCAGCGATCGACTGGTCTATCTCAATCAGGCGGCCGTTCGCCTGCGACAAGTGCAGGATCAACTCCCGCAATTCACTCCCAGCGTCGAACGCACGCTGGTTCGGGCCATAGCCCGGCGCTGGGCAGGCCTGCTGACGGCGGAAATCGAAGAGCAACGCGGACGCGCCGAGTTAGAGGTGTCATTGTTGACCAAGCGGCTGGCTCCAAACGGACAGACCCACGTCGCCATGGAGATTCGTAATACCGGCCGCGCGGCCGCGGAAAATATCGTTGCAGTTCTGGACGATAACCCATCCTATCAGGTCCGCAGCGAGCCACAAGTGATCCCGTTTTTACCGTCCGGCCACTCGCGGCAAGTGCGCTTCCTCATCGAGCCGCAAGCCGAGGAGCGATTCCGGGTCGGGCTGTCGCTAACCTACGACGATCGCAACCGTCACGACAAGACAGCCGCGTTCGGCGACATGGTTCACTTGCTGCCGCCAATCCGGGAGTTTGTCCCGGTTGCCAACCCCTATTTGCCGGGAACACCGCTGCGGAAGGATAGTCCCCTCTTCTTCGGACGTGAAGACCTGTTCGATTTTATCGCCGAACATGCCGGCTCACACAGCCAGCGCAACGTCTTCATGCTGGTCGGTCAGCGGCGAACCGGCAAGACCTCCCTCCTGTTGCGTCTTGAGGAATATCTCCCCCCCCAACTCTTGCCGGTCTATATCGACTGCCAATCGCTCGGCGTTTCACCGGGTATGCCCGCCCTGCTCCAGGAATTCGCCTGGCACATCGCCGATGCTCTGAACGCGCGAGGGATTGAATTGGCCGTGCCCGAATTGACGTCATGGCAAAGCGACCCGACACGTGTCCTCCAGCGGGAGTTTCTTCCGGAAGTGCGCCGGCTCTTGCCACCGGATATAACCTTGTTGCTGGTCTTCGACGAGTTTGAGGCGTTCGAGTCAATGGTAGCCGACGGCATCTTGCCGCGTACTTTCTTCCCCTATATGCGCCATCTGATGCAGCATAGCAACGGATTGGGTTTCGTATTTGTCGGCACACGCAGGCTGGAGGAAATGAGCGCCGATTACTGGTCAGTGCTCTTTAATATTGCCCTCTATCGCAAAATCGACTTTCTCAGTCCCGATGCAGCGCAGCGGTTGATCTGTGAGCCGGTGGCCCCCCACCTGATATATGACGATCTGGCGCTTGACAAGATATTGCGCGTCACGGCCGGGCACCCTTACTTTCTCCAACTCGTCTGCTATACGCTCGTGAAGCAGGCCAACCAGCAAAAGACCGGCTACGTGACAATCTCCGACGTCAACGTGGCACTCGATGAAATGCTTCGTCTCGGCGAGGTTCACTTTGCCTATCTCTGGCAGCGCTCCAATCCGGCCGAGCGCGCCGTACTGGCCGCGGTCTCCCGTCTGATGGACCGCAATGAGCCGCTCCATCCCGAGGAGATCATCGATTACCTGGAATCGTACAGCATTGAACCGAACCCGGCCGAGGTGACTCACGCTCTCAACTCGCTGGTTGAGCGAGATGTGATGCGCGAGGTGACCGAAGAAGGAAAGTCTTTATACGAGCTTCGCATCGGCCTGGTTGGTCAATGGGTGGCGCAAAATAAAAGCCTGAGCAAGCTGCACGTGCATCTGGAGAGCTAAAGCTCCTTCGGCCGCCATACCCCAATCAATTCGTAACTCCCTTCCCGCCTCAGCCTCTGCCATGTATCGATTGGCAGGCGAAATGCGGCCAGCGCCGCCGTGGGCATTCGCTCATCATGGCCACTAAGGCGACCGACCAACTCCTCAAGGCCCGGGTTATGCCCCACGAGCATCAGGGTCGTCACGCTGTCGGCCACCCGACATGCTACGTCCAGATACTCATCAGCCTCAGCGAGATAGAGCGCGTCAGTGTAGCGAATATCCCCGTCGTAGGACGACGATAGCGCCACTAATTCGGCCGTCGTGGCGGCCCGTTTGGCTGCCGAGGAAATGATCAGGTCTGGAGTCAGATCAAGCCCGGAGAGTAGCCGGCCCATGCGCGGTGCGTCCTCGCGCCCTCGGTTATTCAACGGCCGCTCGAAATCCGACAATCGATCGTTATCCCAACTTGATTTGGCATGTCGAAGCAGCAGCAAGGTCTTCATGGGAATATCCTTCTATAAACAGCCGGCGCTCGCAACACAAACAAAAAGGGGCGCTCCATTCGCACCCCTTCCACTTGCTCAATCTATCTAACCCATCGCCAACTTCATTCCAGAGCTACAACTCGTCCACGGATTCGATGATCCGCCCAACCAGGCCATATTCTCTGGCCTGGACTGCCGACATCCAGAAATTCCGATCCGTATCCTCTTCCACCTTCTCAATCGACTGGCCAGTCTGACGGGCGAAAATCTCATTGAGACGGCGGCGCATCTTGATGATCTCCTGGGCCTCAATGGCGATATCCGACGCCTGGCCGGTGGCCCCGCCCGCAGGCTGATGCAACAAAAAGCGGGTATTGGGCAGGCTGTAGCGGTTTTCCACGTCGGCCGCGGCGTAGATCAGCGCGCCCGCGCTGGCAACCCAGCCGGTGCCGATCACCTTGACCGGCGACTTGACGAAGCGGATCATGTCAAAGATGGTATCGCCCGATTCAACGTGACCGCCCGGCGAGTTGATGAATATCCGAATTTCTTCGTTCGATTCGGCATCCATCACCAGCAGTCGCTTGGTGATATCCATCGCCACATTCATATCGATTTGCCCATAGATCAGGATGGTGCGGTTCTTCAGCAACCGATCTTCCATCGAGCGCGGGCCGTTATCCTTGTTTCCGGATTTTTCCGGGCTTTCCTCGTCCGGCTCCACGACAGGTTCCACTTCAGGCAGATCCTCGTCATCGTCTTCGTCATCCATCAGGGGATGGAATCCTTTGTCGTTCATCATTCGTATTGTTTCTCCTCAGGGTTGCCGGAGCAACCTTTACCGGATCAATTATAGGCATAACAGGCAACTCGAGCATCCGTCGAACGGGTAGCAGGAAACCAGCCCGGCGTCGGACGGATGCTCGATGTTAGCGGCGTACTCAGCTTGCGCAATCAGCGGCGCAGGTTCGAAAACGCCTTCATTCCCGGGTAGATGGCCGCGTCGCCGAGGTCTTCCTCGATGCGCAACAACTGATTATATTTAGCGATCCGGTCGCTGCGCGCGGGAGCGCCGGTCTTGATTTGCCCGGCGTTGAGCGCCACAACCAAATCAGAGATCGTAGCGTCTTCAGACTCGCCGCTGCGATGCGAAACAACGGCCGTCCAGCCGTTGCGCTGAACCAGGTTGACGGATTCGATGGCTTCGGTCAGCGTGCCGATCTGGTTGACCTTGCACAACAAACTGTTGGCCGCCTTGTGATCGAGAGCGGTCTGAATGCGTTTCACGTTCGTCACGAGCAGATCGTCGCCGACGATTTGCAGGCGGTCGCCCAGCCGTTCCACCATGAGCGCCCAGTTGTCCCAATCATCTTCGTACAAACCATCCTCGATGGAGATGATCGGGTACTTATCGACCCACGATTCCCAGAAATCCACCATCTCGCGACCGGTCAGCGACTTGCCCTCAACCTTCAGATGGTACTTGCCGTCTTCATAGAACTCGGATGCGGCCGGATCCATGGCCAGCATAATCTGCTCCCCGGCTGTATATCCGGCTTCGCGAATGGCTTCCAGGATCAGATCAAGCGCCTCACTATTGGCCGACACGCGCGGGGCAAAACCACCCTCGTCGCCGACGGTTGTGCTATACCCCTTCTTGCTCAGAACCTTCTTCAGGCTATGATAAATTTCGACGCCCCAGCGCAGTCCTTCGCTATAGGACGACGCGCCGACAGGCATGACCATGAACTCCTGCATGTCGGTCGCCCCGGCGGCGTGCTTGCCGCCGTTCATAATGTTCATCATTGGAACCGGCAGCGTCCGGCCGCCGACGCCACCCAGGTACCGGTAGAGCGGCAGCCCCTGCCCGGCGGCCGCGGCATGGGCCACAGCCAGCGAGACGCCCAGGATGGCATTCGCACCCAGACGGCTTTTGTTTTCCGTGCCGTCCAGCTCGATCATCGTCAGATCGATGCCCGCCTGATCGATCGCCTGCCAGCCGACGATGGCTTCGGCGATTTCATCGTTTACGGCATCGACGGCTTGTAAGACACCCTTACCGCCATAGCGTTTCTTGTCTCCGTCCCGCTTCTCCCATGCCTCATGTATGCCGGTGGAAGCGCCGGAAGGGACAATGGCCCGTCCCATGGCGCCATCATATAAAGTCACCTCAACTTCAACTGTCGGGTTGCCGCGCGAATCAAGAACCTCGCGCGCGTGCACTGATTCAATGTAGTCCATTGATATTCTCCTTGGAGTGTAAAACCTGGATTGTAAACAAGCTGAAAATTCGTAGAGGTAGCTCAAACTATACTTAATCTCCCATCATCCCGCAAACATCATTTGCTGCCTGCCTGGGTAATAAGAAACGGGGCGCCCCTATTGCGCATGAGTTGACCGACGGCTATAACTGCCGGTATGATCCGTGATGTGCAGTCCCAACACAGCCTCGAATATCTCGCATTGTGGCAGGACGTACTGACTGATCTCCAGGACGTCTTCGACGTTCACTTCGTCTGCGCCAGTTTCTCGTCCCACCTTGCCAGGCATGCAGGCGCGCGCGCACTGGTGGCCGTGGCCGACAGTGAAGCCAAGTGCTACGACCTGTGGATCACAGACCCTGACGGAATTACAACCCAGCATCGCTGGACGAAAGAAGAAGCCGGCATTGAACCGCTGCTAGCGCATACACGCCCAACACGCATCGACAAACTGGAACTACCCGCAATCCAGATTATCTCAGGCCGGCTTTGGCTGGAATCGAAGCAGCATATCCTCATTGCGCCGCTATTGCAGGAACAGCGCCCCTATCAGGCTTTCCCCCCCACACTATTGGCGTTACTCGACCCACCCGATTCCACACCTTTCGATGGCCGGACCATCCAGCAGATTGCCGATCTGATGTGTGTCTTTCTGGACCGGGCCGCGCTACGACAGGAGGTTGACCGCCGGACAATTGAGTTCGCCGTCATCACCGACATCAGCCACGCACTCAGTTCGACGTTAAACGTTCAGCAGATCTATCAACTACTAACCGGACCGATTCGACGAACCCTGAATGTGGAAACCCTCTCCATCGGCCTCATCGAGCCGGTCACGGGGGACATCGTATTTGTCGAGAAGCTGCTGGGGCCGATGTTCGAACAGCTGCCGCCTGTGCGCCTGAAGCGTGGCCAGGGCATCGCCGGCTGGGTAGCAGAGCATCAGGAACCGGTGATCATCAACAACACCTATTCCGACCAGCGTTTTTTCTCGGGCGTTGACCGACGATCCGGCTTCCGGACAGATTCCATGATCTGCATTCCGCTGATGGTGGACGAGCGTACCATTGGAGTGCTGCAAGCCATCAACCGCCAGTTCGGTAAGTTCACCGACCATGATCTGCAATTGATGCAAGGCCTTGGCGGACCACTGGCCGCAGCCATCGAAAACGCCAACCTCCACTCCGACGTCCTGGCCGAGAAGCGGCGCATCGAAACCCTGTTTGCCAGCATGTCGGAAGGATTGATCACTGTTAATCGAGACGGCATCATCACCCGGGCCAATAGCGCATTCTCGTCCTTGCTCGTGGGCCGGATAGAGGAGGTTGTGGGCAATCCCCTGCACAGGCTCGTGCGGACAAAGAAAGGGGACGTGGACGAGTTAATCGCGCAGGTACTATCCACCTCGGAAGAGAGCGTGCAATTGGCGGCCGATATTCCCCGACCGGATGGTCATTTTCTCCCCGTACTCATCAGCGGCGCACCCGTGCATAGCGAAACCGGCGAAGCAGAGGAAGCCATCCTTGTCTTCAGCGATCTGACCCAGATCCGCGAGGTGGAGCGCATGCGCGACGATCTGTTTCATGGCATTATCCATGAATTGCGCACGCCGTTGGCAACCATCCTGATGTACTCCCGTTTGCTGCGCGAAGGGAAGGCCCGTCAGCCTGATAAGGCCGAGCGCTTTTTGGGGGTCATCGAGCGGGAAAGCGACCGTTTGCAGCGCATGGTCCGTCAGATGCTTGATCTGGCCAAGCTGGAAACCCGGGAGTTGCGACGCAGCCCGGAACCGGTCTCCTTGAACTCGGTGATCGACGAGGCGTTGCCGCCGCTGGCCGACCGCGCTCTCCAGAAAGGCCTCTTGTTCCGGCAGCGCATCCAGGCCGATCTACCGCTCGTCATGGGAAGCAACGAAGTCTTTGACATGGCGCTCAAGAACCTGGTGGATAATGCCATCAAATTTACGCCATCGGGCAGTATACAGATCGCCGCGTGGAGCGATCAGGACGTGGTAATTATCGAGGTGAGTGACGAAGGCATCGGCATCCCTGTTGAGTCGATGAACAATCTGTTCAAGCGATTCTATCGGACCCAGACGGCGGTCGAGCGCGGCATCGCCGGTACAGGTCTCGGCCTCTACATGGTCAAAGAGAACCTTCGGAACTATAATGGGCAGATTGCGGTGCAAAGCACCCTCGGCAAAGGCACGGTATTCACCATTCGCCTGCCGATCGCCCAAATTTAGCCCGCAACAAGCCATGCAACAGAACGCTATTTATCTGGACCATGGCGCCACAACTCCGGTACATCCGGCAGTCGTGGCGGCCATGGCTCCCTACTGGAACGAATCATTCGGTAACCCCTCGTCCCATCACCGGACGGGTTATGCGGCTGCGCGCGCCGTGCAATCCGCGCGCGAGACGGTTGCCGACCTGCTCGGAACTACGCCGGAATCAGTCGTGTTCACCGGCTGCGGGTCAGAAAGTAACAACCTGGCCCTGCGCGGCATCATGACGGCCGCGCGCGCCGCCGGCCGCGGTAATCACCTCATCACCGACGGCATCGAACATAGCGCCGTATTGCAGACCGCCATCCAGTTGCGCGATTACTTTGGTTTTGACTTGACGATCCTGCCCACCGACGCGTTCGGGCGGATCCGCGTAGCCGATGTGGAAGCGGCGATGCGGCCGGACACCGCGCTGATCAGCGTCATGGCAGCCAATAACGAAATCGGTACGATTCAGCCTTGGGAAGAGATCGGCGAATTGGCGCGTTCGCGCAGCATCCCGTATCACACCGACGCCGTCCAACTGGTAGCTTCACGACAATGGGATCTCGGCCGCGAACCGATCGACCTGATGACGCTCGCGCCTCACAAGTTCTACGGCCCGAAGGGCGTCGGTATCCTGGTCGTGCGCCCCGGAATCGATCTGGTCCCCGCTCAATCGGGCGGCAGCCACGAGGGCGGACTGCGGGCCGGCACGTTGAACGTACCGCTCATTGTGGGCGCGGCCGAAGCATTGCGACTGGCAATGGCCGAGCGGGAAGAGCGCCTGGCCCACGTCCTGCCTTTGCGCGATCGGTTACTGGCCGAGCTGCCCGCCGCTTTGCCGGATCAATGCCTCATTACCGGTCATCCCATCGAGCGGCTGCCGCATCACGCCAGTTTTGCGTTTCGCAACGTCAGCGGAAACGATCTGCTCATGCACCTCGACGTGGCAGGTATCGCCGCCGGCAGCGGGTCGGCGTGCAGCAGCGGCGACCCAAAGCCATCGGCCGTCTTGCAGGCGTTGGGCCTGAGCCGGGAATGGACTACAGGCGGGCTGCGCCTGACGCTTGGTCGCCGGAACACGGCCGCCGACATCGATTTTGTCCTGGAGACGCTGCCGGTAATCGTGCGCGATCTGACCTCGCTGGAAGCCGAGTTCGCGGCTGCAATTGCCTGATTCAAATGAACAGCCTGATCGAATCCGCTAAACACTCCGATCGGCCGCGCGTCGTCGTCGCCATGAGCGGCGGCGTCGATAGCTCCGTCGCGGCCGCTCTGCTCGCACGACAGGGGTACGACGTCATCGGCATGATGATGCGCCTGTGGAGCGAAACGGGGGTCGGCCCGGCCGCACCGGCCAACCG
>JACDJB010001825.1_pt1 | contig 16503 bp, 16 predicted proteins | sample 7454121 | NCBI WGS metagenome assembly JACDJB01 (sample SAMN14253290, study PRJNA609438) | sludge metagenome | isolation source: sludge after 25d culture with pyrite | collected 2018-12-20 | reverse complement strand
TAAAGTTGGACTGGGATTACCGCTTTTGAGGCAGAAAGCCATAGGGGCAGGCGGCACTTTCAGTATTGATTCGGTACCCGGAGAGGGCACCAGGGTTCAGGCTGCTTTTCAGCTTGAACACCTTGACAGACCGCCATTGGGAGAAATCTGGGAAACCTGGTATCTCACTCTGGCAGGAAACGCCGGAATCCGGCTGATATACCAACATGCGGCAGACGGTAAACTGTTTGTGATTGACTCGGAAGAGGTGCTCGAAATGCTTGACGGCATTTCGCTCCGGCACAGGGAGGTGAAACAGGGCATTGAAGAATTGATTAAAAACAGTCTCTTGGAAATAGGAGCAAAAAAATAGAAAACCAAAAATTTTCAACTATGACAAAAATCAAAACATTAGCAGATCTTCGGAAAATGAAAGAGGAGGTTCAGCAGAGGATCAAACTGCGCGAAAACAGCAACCATCCCGAACAGATTGTGCAGGTGAAAGTGGGCATGGCAACCTGCGGAATCGCATCCGGCGCAAAAGAAACAATGAAATATTTTATGGATGAGCTTGAATTGCAGGCTGTTGATGCTTTAGTAACCCAGACCGGATGCATGGGCTATTGCTACGCCGAACCTACAGTGGAAATCACGCTTCCCGGAAAAGAACCTGTTCTGTTTGGTTATGTGGATACGAAAAAGAGCCGCGAAATCATTGATGTTTACATCAAACGCGGTGAACTTGTTGACGGAATACTTCCCCTGACATTCAAATCAATTGATGACTAAATAATTAACCGTAAACTTTATGAATATGCTTGATCACAGAATTCATATACTGATTTGCGGCGGAACCGGGTGCAAGGCAGCCGAAAGTGATGAGATAAAACGATCGCTGAGCCGCTGGATTGAAGATATGGACATGGAAGACGAAGTGCAGGTGTTGCTTACCGGCTGCTTCGGATTTTGCGAAAAAGGTCCGATTGTGAAAATAGTGCCCGATAACACTTTTTATGTGGGGGTTAAACCGGAAGATGCAGAAGATATTGTAAAAGAACACCTGATTAAAGGACGTCAGGTGCAGCGGCTGCTCTACAAAGATCCGGTAACAAATGTGCAGATTAGTGATTCGGAGAAGATGGATTTTTACAAAAAGCAATTTCGGATTGCGCTCAGGAATTGCGGCTTTATCAATCCTGAAAAAATTGAGGAGTACATCTCCCGGGACGGCTATCTGGCTCTGGGAAAATGCCTGACTGAGTTCACCCCCGAGAAGACCATCGCAGAAATAAAAAAATCCGAATTGCGCGGGCGTGGCGGTGGTGGTTTTCCTACCGGATTGAAATGGGAAATTACCCGAAAAACAGAATCCGATCAAAAATATGTGGTTTGCAATGCCGATGAGGGCGACCCCGGAGCGTTTATGGATCGCTCGATTCTGGAGGGCGACCCGCATTCGGTGATTGAAGCCATGGCAATTTGCGGCTACTGCATCGGCGCCGACACAGGACTTGTCTATATCAGGGCAGAATATCCGCTGGCAATCAATCGGTTAACTACTGCAATAAATCAGGCGCGGGAGTATGGCTTGCTTGGTAAAGATATTTTGGGCACCGGTTTCAACTTCGACATCGATATCCGTTTTGGAGCCGGCGCTTTTGTGTGCGGCGAGGAGACGGCGCTTATCCATTCTATGGAAGGACTTCGGGGCGAACCCACATTTAAACCGCCATTCCCGTCTGTCTCCGGCTATTTGGGAAAGCCCACCAATGTGAACAATGTGGAGACTTTTGCAAATATTCCGGTCATTATAAACAAGGGGGCGGAGTGGTTTACCAAAATTGGAACTGAAAATTCAAAAGGCACGAAGGTTTTTGCACTGGCAGGAAAAATCAATAATGTCGGTCTGATTGAAGTGCCAATGGGAACAACTCTCCGGGAAGTGATCTACGATATTGGTGGCGGTATCAAAGACGGCAAGCAGTTTAAATCCGTGCAGACCGGCGGTCCGTCGGGCGGCTGCCTCACCCGCGACTTTCTGGATACGCCCATCGATTTTGACAATCTGCTGGCGGCAGGTTCCATGATGGGGTCGGGGGGTATGATTGTGATGGATGAAGATGACTGTATGGTGGGAATTGCCAAGTTTTATCTGGAATTTACCTTAGAGGAGTCGTGCGGGAAATGCACACCCTGCCGGATTGGCAACAAAAGACTTTACGAGATACTTGATAAAATTACGATGGGCAACGGCGAGGAGGCAGATATTGAGCGCTTGCGGCTATTGAGCAACGTAATTAAAGATACTTCGCTTTGCGGATTGGGGCAAACTTCTCCCAACCCGGTTTTGTCAACCATTGCCAATTTTGAAAATGAATATCTGGCACACGTGATTGATAAAAATTGTCCTGCCGGACAATGTAAGGAGCTGCTCAGATATGATATTATTGAAGATATGTGTACCGGCTGCACACTCTGTTTCCGCTACTGTCCGGTGGGTGCAATCACCGGCGAGCGCAAGCAGCCCCATTATATTGACCAGTCATTGTGCATCAAATGCGGCGACTGCTTCGATAAATGTAAATTCAATGCAATTATTCTTTCATAGGAAAAATCAAACAGATGGAAACACTACATTTGACCATAGATAACAAGCCGTTAATCGTAAAAAAAGGAATAACCATTCTTGAGGCTGCATCGAGTGCGGGAATTCACATTCCCACATTGTGCCACATGAAACTCGATGATCTGAATATTGAAAACAAACCCGGAGGCTGCCGTATATGCGTGGTAGAGGTGAAAGGGAGAAGAAACCTTGCGCCAGCCTGCTGCACCGAAGTAACTGATGGCATGGAAATTAACTCTCATTCCATCCGGGTGATAAATGCACGGCAGACCGTACTGGAGCTGATTTTATCGGATCACCCTGCCGACTGCCTGATTTGTGCCAAATCGGGGAAATGCGAATTGCAGGATATGGCGCATCATCTGGGAATCCGGGAGATTCATTACAAAGGTGAGCAGTCTTGCTACCGCGAAGATACTTCTCCAGCCATTATCCGTGATGTGGACAAGTGCATCATGTGCCGCCGCTGTGAGATGATGTGCAATGATGTGCAGACGGTGGGAGTGCTTTCTGCCATTAACCGTGGTTTTAACGCGGTGGTTTCGCCGGCGTTTGAGATGAACCTCGACCACTCGGTTTGCACCTATTGCGGACAGTGTGTTGCGGTATGCCCCACGGGAGCGCTGACGGAAGTTGACCATACCGCCCAGGTGGTGAGAGCGCTTTCAGACCCTTCCAAAACGGTAATTGTGCAAACTGCTCCGGCGGTGCGCGCCGCATTGGGCGAAGAGTTCGGTCTGGAACCGGGAACATTGGTTACCGGAAAAATGGTCTCTTCCCTGCGTAGGTTGGGGTTCGACTATGTTTTCGATACTGATTTTGGCGCAGACCTGACTATTATGGAGGAGGGAACAGAAATTCTGAACAGATTGTCGCGGTTTTTGGAAGGAGACACCACCGTGAAGTTGCCGGTTCTCACTTCTTGCTGTCCGGCATGGGTGAAATTTTTTGAACACCAGTTTCCTCAGCTCATGGATATTCCGTCAACGGCGCGCTCTCCACAGCAAATGTTCGGTAGCATTGCAAAAACCTATTTTGCCGGAAAACTTGGAGTTAAGCGCGAAGATTTGGTGGTAGTTTCCATCATGCCCTGCGTGGCAAAGAAATATGAGTGTGGGCGCGATGAGTTTAAGGTGAACGGAAACCCGGATGTGGATTATGCACTAACAACAAGAGAGTTGGCGGCTTTGATTAAGCTTGCCAACATCAACTTTAACCGGATGCCAAATGAAGATTTTGACTCTCCGTTAGGAGAATCAACCGGAGCGGGTGTGATTTTCGGAACCACGGGCGGCGTTATTGAAGCGGCGGTGCGCACCGCTTATGAGCTTTATACCGGACAGACTTTGCAAAGACTCGATTTTCATGAACTGCGCGGCATGGACGGAATCCGTCAGGCTACGATTGATTTTGGAGATTTTCCATTTAAAATTGGAATTGCACACGGATTGGGAAATGCACGCAAGCTGCTTGAAAAAATTGAATCAGGAGAGAGTGAGTTTCATGCCATTGAAATTATGAGCTGCCCGGGCGGTTGCATTGGTGGCGGCGGACAGCCCTATCACCATGGGAATGTAGAAGTTTTGAAAAAACGACAGATGGCAATTTATCAGGAGGATCAGAACAAAACCATCCGGAAATCACACGAAAATCCATATATCATCAAATTGTATGAAGAGTTTTTGGGTGAACCCATGAGTGAAAAAGCGCATAAACTGCTGCATACCGTATATTTCGACAGAACTTAAAAAAACATTGGCTATGTCAAAAATAAAGCTTTCAGAAAATACCATTCAGACGATAAAAAGTATTTGTGCCGAATTTCAAAACAGGGAAGGCGAGCTGATTAATGTGCTGCACAGAGTTCAGCAGAAATTGGGCTATCTGCCTGCGGAGGTTCAGGAACTGATTGCAAAAGAGCTGCATACATCAGTGGCAAAAGTGTATGGCGTGGTAACATTTTACTCCTTTTTTACCATGATTCCCAAAGGAGAATTTCCCATTTCGATGTGCATGGGAACCGCCTGCTATGTTCGTGGGGCAGAGCAGGTTTTGAATGAGTTTAAGCGGCAGTTGAAAGTTGAGGTCGGGCAATCCACCTTAGATGGAAAGTTCTCGCTCAACTGCTTGCGATGCGTGGGAGCATGCGGACTCGCGCCGGTGGTTATGGTGGGTGAAAAAGTGTATGGCAGAGTTGCACCTGCACAGGTGAAAAAGATTATTGCTGAATATCGGGATGCTTCTGCTGCTGAGCCGGCAAAATCTGCCTGATGTCTTAGACCATATTCCGCGATTTTTTGATATTCTCATAGGCGCTGTGAACCATCTGAAATTTTTCCTTTGCCACATTTTGAAACTCTTCGCCTAAATGGCTCACTTTGTCGGGATGGTACTTCATTGCCATGCGGCGGTACGCCTTTTTAATATCTTCGTCAGTTGCTCCGGGACTGACCTCTAATATTTTGTAGTCGGAATCTGTAACTTTGATGAACATCGCCTGAATGGAAGTGAAATCGTTTTGGGAAATTCCCATTTCATTGGATATATGCTCAATCAGCCACCGTTCAGTTTCATCGATGGTGCCATCGGCATTTGAGATGCCGAAAAGAAAATGGAGCAGTTGCAGACGAGCCGAATAGTTCATGTTCTGTTTGATCTGGCGGCTCACTTCATTTACCGGAATTGTCTGCTTCAATATGTCGCGCAGTAATTTTATCGCTTCAGCGGCAGTATCTTCCCCAAAATTCTGGATCATGAATTTTTTCACATAGCTCAGCTCCGATTTCATTATTTTTCCGTCAGCTTTCATCACTGCGGCAACCAATACGAGCAGGCTCATCATGTAGCCGCCGGCAGTTGTTCTGCCTGAATAGCCGGTAGTTTTTTCCGGTTTTATACCTGTTGAGCTTCTGTCAATCAATGAACCCAATACAAAGCCCAAAATGCCGCCAATCGGTCCGCCGATTGCCCATCCCAAGCCGCCTCCAATCCATTTACCAAATTGTCCCATTTTTCTTTAAATTTCTGTCAATGCCGATAATCTCCGGTAAAATCAGGTTTTTATTATCGTTCAGCAACACTATATCTGCAAGTTTTGCCTTTTTTTCTTCGCTCCACTGTTTTCCCATTCTTTGGAGAACCATTTGCCGGCTCACGCCGTCACGTTTTACAACCCTTTCAATGCGTTGCTCCTGACCGGCGGTTACAAGTATAGTGAAATTCATCATCTTATAAAATCCGCTCTCAAATAAAATGGCTGCTTCGTGAATAATATAAGGTTTGTTTAAATGCTCTTTCAGCCATTGCTGATAAGCTTTGCGCACGGCAGGATGCACCAGCCGGTTCACATTTTCTAAATGATTGTCGTTATTGAATATCAGTGATGCAAGTTTTTTTCGGTTCAGAAAACCTTCGGTGTCGTATATAGATTCCCCGAACAGCTGAATAAGTCCGCTTCTGAGTTCATCATCTGTGTCGTACAGTTTTTTTGCAACCGCATCGGCTTCAAAAACCGGTGCCCCCAAAAGCCTGAAAACTTTGCAGACAGTTGTTTTTCCACTGCCGATTCCTCCTGTTATCCCGATGGTTACTGTCATTGTATTTGTTACTTCTCATTTCTCACTTTCCACTTCTCACTTCTCACTTCTCACTTCCCACTTCCAATTTCTCACTTCTCACTTCTCATTTCTCACTTCTCATTTCTCATTTCTCCATTCTCCATTCTCCATTCTCCATTCTCCATTCTCCATTCTCAATTCTCACTTCTCACTTCTCATTTCTCATTTCTCATTTCTCATTTCTCTGTTTCCACCAAATATTCAACAGATGCCGGCGAAACCCTGATGGAGTGGATAAACGGGTTTATCGACTCAATTTTTACGTCAAGCGTGCTGTTTTCCGAAAGCGTCTCCCGGTAATCAACGGTTGCAGAAAAATCGGATACTCCAATGTTCTCATATTCGCTGAAAGCAACCAGAAACGAAACGGAAACATGTGACGGAAACAGCTTTAAATCAATGTCCTCAGGATGATTAACAATTGCAACCGGAACAGAAATATTTTTTTCGGTAAACTTTTCCACCGGAAAAGTGATGGCAATTTTTTCTTCGGAAAGGGTAGTGTTTTCAGGATGTGCAACTGCAATTGTCTTTTTTGTTTTGGCATCCAACTCCGTAAAAGCCTGAAATTGGGTTTTCAGGAAGTGAACAGTATCTATAATATGTGCAGGTCCGGTGATCTTCAGGCTTTCAGGTTCTATGATGATTTCACTGTTCAGATAGTATTGCGCCTTGAATTCCATCGTAACATCCGGAATTATCGGGACATTTTTTGATTTCAGATTGTCAAATTTCAAAGTTATGGATTGCGGCGTGATTTCGTCAACGATTATCTCCTTGCTGATTTGCGTACCAATTTTTTTGATCAGCAAACCGGAAGAAACCACCATTTCCGGCAGCAGTTCCCCGTTGCTTTTGCTCACTTCGGACAGGTCAACCACAAGCGGTGATAACGAAAAATTGAGTTTGTGACGAAGCAGGGTAAAACCGTGTGCATGAACTTTCAAGTCAAATTTTGATGGGGGAGTGTTTGCAAGAAACAGCTCTTTCGGCGGATTTACATATTTGACGGGATAGCTGAGTGTTGCAGAATAATCTTTTCCCAAAGCGTTCAGAAGCCACAAAGCGATTGCAATGAGCAGACAAATTGCAAAAACAATGATTCTGCGGTCTTCCTTCAGTTTTGCCGGATTAAAATATTTTAAAATTGCTGAAACTTTTTGGTTCATGGATTAAAATTAAAGCGTTTCAAAGATAATCACACGGGATTTGCAAAAGGCTTAAATATACATATTTGTGAATAATCTGTTGAATAATTGAACAAAAATTTAACCCGTCAGCTTCATTTCGGTTTTTTTAAACGATTGATCGTTTTATTCCAAGTAGTCTTGGTTTTTCAAAAAAATCAGGCAGAATATACACTTTTTAGTACACTCTGCCTGACCTGTTGACAGTGCAGTATTTTCGGGCAAGAAAAAGAATTTCCCGAAAAACTCATAAAAATTGAATTATCCCTTTTTTTTAAACAGCAGATAATCTAAGGAGAATTTTCCGCCACCCATGAAAATTAATGCAACAAAGGTGAAAAGATAGAAAAATCTGGGTTCAAGAATAACGAATCCGTCGCCAATCATAAAGGCATGAAAAATAAAAATAACGATAAAGTTCATGGTCAGAATCAATGCGGAAAGCCGGGTAAATAATCCTAAAAGCAGCAGGATCGAGAAAATGCCTTCTGCCAATGTGGCGAGATAAAAGGAGAGTTTTGGACCGATGCCGATCGGATTCATAAACTGGATTTCCTGTCCGCTGAAAATAACACCTAATTTTTCAAATCCATGTCCGTATAACAGGACAATAGCAAAGACCAGACGAAGAATAAGCAGTCCGATGTCGTTGCCGTTCTTACAATTTTTGGTACAAAAGTTCATAATAAAGTTTTTTAAATTACAGTAATTAATATAACCAAAAATCAGCTAAAAAGTTTTGAATGAGCTTGATTCACAAAAACTTTGCGTTAAACTGCAAAAGCATTGTTGTTTCTCGCAGATTTCCGCAGATTTGGGGACGCTGATTTTTGCAGATCATGGTTATTGAAAAAATTCTGTGTGAATTTGCGAAGCAATCTGCGCTTATCTGCGAGAACTCTTTTTATTGCAGATTATTATAAGAGTCAGGACTTCAACGCTATTCCTTATTTCAGCAGCTCTTTTGCGGTTTTTAAAGTTGTGTCGGTGAGACTATCGCCGCCAACCATTTTTGCTAACTCCTCAATCCGTTCGTTTTCATCCAATTTTCTGACGGAAGTATAAGTTTTCCCCTCATCTTCATATTTATAGACAAGAAAATGCGCATCTCCCTTTGCCGCTATTTGCGGCAGGTGCGTGATATTAATTATCTGTGTTGATGTGGAAAACAGCTTCAGGATATTTCCCATTTTCAATGCAATTTCACCGGAAACACCCGAGTCGATTTCATCAAAAATCACAGTTGGCAGGGCTTTGGAAGTGCGAAGCAGATTTTTCACGGCAAGCATCAGTCGCGACATCTCCCCGCCCGAAGCAATTTTGGAAATTTCAGCCGGTGCAATATCCACATTGGCGCTAAACACAAAGGATACTGCATCCTTGCCAACGGGGGTATATTCGGGCAGCGCTTCGTGAATCACTTCAAATTTCGATTTCGGCATACCTAACTGGTTCAAATCTTCAAGTACTGCCTTTTCAATCTTCGCAAATGATTTCAGCCGGCGTGAGCGCAGTTCCATTGCCTGGGCTTCTAACTTTTCCACCAGCTTCTTAAGCCCGATTTTCATTTGTCGGATTTCATCATCGTAACCGGTAACCTGATTGATTTTTTCCTTAAAGTTTTTCTGAAGTTCGATAAGTTTCGCCACTGATGAAACGTGATGTTTCTGCTGCAAACCGTAAATGAGATTAAGCCGGTCGTTAACTAATTCGATACGCTCCGGGTTATGCTGAATATTTTCGCTCAACCGTGCAGATTCATCCAGAATATCTTTCAGCTCCAGCAGACAGCTTTGCAGGCGTTCAGCCAATTCCGACGCTTCAGGAAGAAAATGCTGAATGTTCAGCATCTTTTTGTGGCTTTCGTTCAGATTTTGAATCGCTGAAAGGCTCTCATCGTCAAGTAGCTGTTCAATTTCTGAAAGGTTGCTTTTGATATCCTCGGCATGACGCAGCATCTCCAGTTCCGTTTCCAATTCCTGCTGCTCATTTTCCTGCAAATTTGCCTCCTCTAACTGATTCAGCTGAAATTGCCAGTAATCCAGGTCAGTGCTCTCTTTTTCGCTTTTTTCAATGAGTTCTTTCAGCTTTTTGCTCAGATGGATATATTCGTGATAAAGCTCCCGATAAGCCGAAAACAGGATTTCCGTGCCGGCAACGGTATCTACCAGCGTGAGCTGAAATTGCCGGTTACCCAATTCGAGATTTTGATGCTGCGAATGGATGTCAATGAGCTGTAACCCCAGATTGCGCATGGTTTTCAGATTGACCGGCGTATCGTTGATAAATGCACGCGATTTCCCTGACGGTGTTATTTCGCGCCTCAGGATAGTTTGCATGTCATAATCCAGATCATTTTCCATGAAAAATGGTTCCAGCGAATAACCTGCAATATTGAAAATTCCCTCTACAATGCACTTTTCGTCTCTGTTTTTCAAAACGGACAAATCTGCCCGATTTCCGGTTATCAGCCCTAAAGCGCCTAAAATAATAGACTTGCCCGCTCCGGTTTCACCGGTTACTGAATTTAAGCCGGAATCAAATTCCACTTCAAGTTCATTTATCAGCGCATAATTGGAAACAGCAAGTTTGATTAACATAAAAAGCGCAAGTTACAAATCCTGATTATCTGAAATTTTCTTGTATTTACTGCCGTTGGAAGGGTCCACCTCATTCAGAATGGCGAGCACCCGGTTTCGTTCATCGGGGAATGATTTGGAAAAAACATTGACCAATTCATCAGATTTCGCATCAAAAAACATTTGAAGAATATAGACGGATGGTCTTCTGCGGAAAACTTTCTGAATATCGCGCAGTGATTCTGCAATGTTTGCTCTTCCCTCCTCGGTTTTTTGCACCAAGAGGTCAAGTCCCTGACGGTGATAGGTGTACATGCATTTCCTGTAGTCGGAATAGGATTTATTCAGTATGTTTTCTGTGAGCCAGTAGCGGTTTCGTTCGCTTTCAAAAGCTTTCCACCCTTTTTCGCGGGCATTTTGTGAGTTGTTCACGATTGCCTGCGCTTTTTCAAAAAAGGAAGTGCCTCCTTCCATCGAAAAAGTGTCGTAGTCAAATCCTAAAATCACATAGGCATAAAAAGCGAGCACGTTGGTCAGGTTGTCTTTGTTGAAGGATTCATTGAACTCCAGCGGCTCAAATTCAGCATATCTGCATTGGAAGTCGTTGTCCTTGATATTCAGAATGGTAGTTTCATAACTTGAACCGAAAACCGGTCTGGTGAGCTGCACTTGAATGGAGCCTTTAAACTCGTCTGTTGAAATTTGCTCATCCAGACGGATAAGAATATTGCATTTTATTTTTTCATCGTATGTATAGACATGTTCCGTCCATTTGCGGTTGTTCATAAATTCATAAATATCCGCCTGCATGGTTCTGAACAACTGCCGGTTTGCTCCCTGAATCTGTTGTGCCGTAACGGTAACATTGCAGCGCAACTCCTGTGCATACAGTGTAGATACTGTAAAAAAGAGAAGCAGCAAAAAATATATTCGTTTCATAGATACGTTCTATTTCAGGTAAAAATATAAAATTTTTAAATAAAGGCGCATTTATTCAGGCAGAATGGAAATTATCATTTCCACGATGTCTGCCGCCACCTCTGTTTTAGATTTTAACTCAAAAGGGTTAATTTTATTGTTTTTACCGATGATGGTAATTTTGTTGGTATCTGTGCCGAAGCCTGCACCCGGGTCATTCAGCGAATTCAGAACAATAAAATCCAAATTTTTCTTTTCGAGTTTTTTCTGCGCATTGGAAATTTCATCCTGCGTTTCGAGCGCAAAACCTGCTAATACCTGATTTTCTCTTTTTATCTCTCCTAACGCTCCGGCTATGTCTTTTGTCGGTTTTAGCTCAATGATCAGATTTTCGCCTTTGCGCTTTGTCTTTTGTGTCGCAGGATTTGACGGAGTAAAATCCGCAACTGCTGCCGTCATAACTGCGCCGTCGCACTCAGGAAAGTGAGCCATGCAGGCTTGGTACATCTCTTCTGCCGATTCTGTGCGGATAATTCGGATTCCTTTTTCACGGGCTGAAATGGAGACCGGTCCTGAAACAAGCAGAACTTTCGCACCTTGCCGGGCTAACTCTTCAGCAATGACGTATCCCATTTTTCCTGAAGAATAATTTCCAATAAACCGGACGGGATCAATTTTTTCGTAGGTGGGACCGGCGGAAACCAGAAAGGTTTTATTCAGTAGTTTTTTTTTTGGTTGAAATAATCAACCACCGCTTTCAGAATCATTTCAGGTTCCTGCATTCGTCCTTTTCCCTCCAAACCGCTGGCAAGTCCGCCAACGTCCGGGTCTAAAATGGTGTTTCCATACTCCTTGAGTATGGCGATATTGCGTCGGGTTGAAGGATGCACAAACATATCCAAGTCCATTGCAGGAGCAATAATAACCGGGCATCTTGCCGAGAGATAGGTAGCAACTAACATATTGTCTGCAATGCCGTTTGCCATTTTTCCCATTGTGGTTGCGGATGCGGGGGCAATGAGCATGATGTCTGCCCACAAACCTAAATCAACGTGGCTGTGCCATGTGCCGTCGGCAGAGCCGAAAAATTCGCTGATAACCGGTTTCCCCGATAGCGCCGAGAGTGTTACGGGAGTTATAAATTCTTTTCCGGCAGGTGTGATAACCACCTGAACCTCTGCACCCCCTTTCACAAGCAGCCGGAGAAGAAAAACAGATTTGTAGGCAGCAATGCTCCCGGTTATACCAAGTACTATTCTTTTTCCGCTGAGTTTCATGGCTGCTGTGTGGATAGGGCTATTTTACTTCACGTGCAGGATTCCGGTGATAAATCTGACTCTCTTCCAGCTCTTCAAAAGCAATCAGGGTTGGTTTTGGAAGCCGTTCGTAAAATCGTGAAATTTCAATCTGTTCCCGGTTCTCAAAAATTTCCTCAAGGTTATCTGTATATGAAGCAAATTCCTGAAGTTTCTGATCCAACTCCTCTTTCAGCTCGGAAGATATCTGGTTAGCCCTTTTGGCTAAAATCATAACCGTTTCGTATTCGTTTCCGGTCTCTTTCGATAAAATGTCCAGATTTCTCGGAATTGTTGTCTGAGAAGCCTTTGTTTTTTTGTAATCCATTATATTCTAATTGATATTTGTTTCTTGTCCTTCGTCGTAATTAAGCAATTGCGCAACGGTGTTGTAAAATCTGTCAACCTCGCGCCTGTACTGGCTTGCAGGATACTCGTCAATGAACAGAAAGTATTCATCCAAAGCATTTGAAAGCCTTTCTGTTTTTTTGTCTTCAATGCTGTTGATGGCAAGCAGATATTTTGATTTCAACAGCATATACATCAGTTCCTCGCGATACTGGCTTTCAGGATATTCCTTCAGGCTGTTTTCAAGAGAAATTACGGCTGCCTTATAGTTTTCGAAATCATAATACAATCTGGCATTGAAATAGGATTTCTGAATAAGTTTAGCCCTTAGCTCGTCAATGAGACGGTGTGCTTCGTCCACCCGTTCGTTATACGGATAGATGTTTATGTAGAGCTGCAATGATTCAATGGCATCACGCGTTACCGACTGATCCAACCGCGGTTTTGGCGAAAGCAGATAACCACAATAGCCAACCATAAACTGGGCTTCCTCGGCATATTGACTTCCGGGAAACTCTTTCAGCAGCGATTTAAAATAGTGGGTAGCCATTGCGTAATCTTTCTGCCCCATCATGCTTTTGGCATAGTAATAATAAATCATGTCTGCACGGCTTGTGCCGCGGTAAATACTCACCAACTCCTGAAACAGCGTGCCGGCACGGACGTATTCACCTCCCTCGTAATACTCAACTGCTTTTTTCAGTTTATACTCGTAATCGGTGCTCTTCAGGATTTTATTGTAATCGCCACAAGACGAAGCCAATAAAACAACCAGTAATCCTATGGTGAGAATTCTTGTTTTCATAATTAGTGTGCAAAAATAACCTTTTTTTAATAACCTGTGAATTCGGTTAGGCGAAATTAACACATTTGCCGAAGTTTTAAAAAATATTAATTTTGTAGCTGTAAAACTTTAATCTTTCAAAAGTGGATATATTTCAAAAGTTCAGAAAAGACCAGGGAGATATTGGCAGACACATGAGCCAGATTCACGGCTATTTTGCGTTTCCGAAACTGGAAGGCGAAATTGCGCCACGCATGAAATTCAGAGGCAAAGAGGTGCTGACCTGGAGCTTAAATAATTATCTGGGACTGGCAAACCATCCCGAAGTGAGAAAAGCGGATGCCGAAGCTGCCGCCGCGTATGGTATGGCTTATCCGATGGGCGCCCGAATGATGTCGGGACAAACCACAAAACATGAGGAATTGGAGAGGGAGTTAGCCGATTTTGTCGGCAAGGAGGATGCCTTTTTGCTGAATTACGGCTATCAGGGTATGGTTTCAATAATTGATGCTATCTGCGGAAGAAACGATGTAATCGTTTATGATTCTGAGTCGCACGCCTGTATTCTTGACGGAGTTCGCCTGCACATGGGTAAACGCTTTGTTTATCCGCACAACAATATGGAAAATCTGCGCAAACAGCTTGAGCGGGCAACCCGGCTTGCTGAAAAGCAGAATGGCGGCATACTGGTTATCACCGAAGGAGTTTTTGGAATGTCGGGTGATTTGGGAAAACTGGACGAAATCGTTAAACTCAAGGATGAATTTAATTTCAGACTGTTAGTTGATGATGCGCACGGTTTTGGAACCATGGGAAAGACCGGTTCAGGTGTCCCCGAGCATTTTGGAGTTTCCGATCAGGTTGATCTCCATTTTGCTACTTTTGCGAAATCAATGGCTGGAATCGGCGGCTTTGTTGCCTGTGATACAGATATCTGCTACTATTTGCGCTACAACATGCGCTCGCAGACTTTTGCAAAATCGCTGCCCATGCCGATGGTCATCGGTGCGTTGAAACGTCTGGAATTGCTCAAAACAAAACCGGAGCTAAAGGACAATCTTTGGAAAGTTGTGGATGCCCTGCAATCGGGATTGAAGAAAGCCGGATTCAATTTAGGGGAAACCATTTCCCCGGTTACGCCTGTCTATATGCAGGGCGGACCGGCTGAAGCAACCAATATGGTACAGGACCTTCGTGAAAATTACGGCGTGTTCTGCTCCATTGTTGTTTATCCTGTCATTCCCAGGGGAGAACTCATTCTCCGGCTCATCCCGACAGCCGTGCATACACTTGAAGATGTCGATTATACGGTTGAAGCTTTCAAAGCTGTTCGCAAAAAACTGGAAGAGGGGCAGTATTCCAAAACGGAGTTTGCAAAAGTTGATGTTGATATGTAATCACAATAAAAAAAGAGGCTTTTCCAAGCCTCTTTTTTTATTGTGAGAAATATTTTAAGCATTTTTTTCCGACAGATAGCGCTCGGCATCTATTGCAGCCATGCAACCAGTGCCGGCAGCGGTAACTGCCTGTCGGTAAACAGAGTCCTGCACATCGCCGCAGGCAAAAACTCCTGGAATATTTGTTTTTGATGTTCCGGGAATGGTCTTAATATAGCCGGTGCTGTCGGTTTTAAGATATTCCTTAAAAATATCGGAATTGGGCGTGTGCCCGATTGCAAGGAAAAAACCGTCAATTTTGATTTTTACCTCCTCTTCACCCTCTTCGCCTTTGTCTTTTACGAGAGTGGCGCCTTCCACCATGTGGTTTTCACCAAACAGTCCAACTGCCTGATGTTTCCACAGTACCTCAATATTGGGTGTTTTCATTACCCGGTCTGCCATAACTTTTGAGGCGCGGAAAACATCACGGCGGACAATCATGTAAACTTTATTGCATAATCCGGAAAGATAGAGAGCTTCTTCACAGGCGGTATCGCCGCCTCCCACTACCGCCACATCTCTTCCGCGATAGAAAAAACCGTCGCATGTAGCACATGCAGAAACTCCGCCACCGGAATATTTGGCTTCGTCTTCAAGTCCTAAATACTTGGCGGTGGCACCGGTTGCAATGATAACCGATTCGGCTTCAATCAACTTGTTGTCGTCTGTCCACACTTTATGAATGCTCCCCGAGAAATCGGCTTTGACAGCCATTCCCATGCGCACATCCGTTCCAAACCTTTCAGCCTGTTTTTTGAAGTCTTCCATCATCACAGGTCCCGTGATGCCTTCAGGATAACCGGGCTAGTTCTCCACCTCAGTGGTGGTTGTCAGTTGTCCTCCCGGCTGAAGACCTTCATACATCACCGGATTTAAATTGGCACGGGCAGCATAGACGGCAGCAGTATAGCCGGCAGGTCCCGACCCGATAATCAGGCATTTTACCTTTTCGGTTTCCGTAACCGTCAGGGATTGCTCTTCTTGTGTATCTTTAATGTCAAGTGGCTTAAACATATCTTTGTAAATTTTTAATTTGCAAAGGTACAAAACAAATGCCTTTTAGGCGAACACTTTATTATCAATAAAAGGAAACGAAAATAGAGCAAAACTATAATAGAGATAATATTTGAAGCTATTTGTTGAAAAAGTTTTGCAGAACTGAAATCAACCACTATTTTTGCAGGCATAAAATTTTCGGGGTGTGGCGCAGCCTGGTAGCGCACTCGTCTGGGGGGCGAGGGGTCGCAAGTTCAAATCTTGTCACCCCGACAATTTTTCTTCTTTTCTTCACGATATTTTCTCAAAAACTCTTTTTTCAATGGAGTAGTTGTAAACATCCCCGCTTTCAATTGCATAATACCAGCCCATCAGTCTGATTTGCCCCTTATTGTACTTTGATTTCAGATATGGATATGTGAGCAGATGATTCATTTGCTGAACAATGTTCAGCTGCTCGGTCATTTTGCTGCGTTCTGTCTCCAGTCCGGGGTTTTCTGCAATCTGCTTTTGGACTGAATCCTTGACATCTCCGGCAAGTCTCAGCCATTTGCGTGTTTGTGGCAGTTTACGCATTTTCCGGGATTCGTAATAGAGCGCCTGACAACCTCCGCAGTTGGAATGACCGCAAATGATGATATTTTCCACCTCCAGCACTTTTACGGCATATTCAATTACTGCTGAAGTTGCCACGTAGTCTAACTGCTTCATGTTGTGAACCGGGACTATGTTGGC
>JACDJB010001823.1_pt1 | contig 16518 bp, 11 predicted proteins | sample 7454121 | NCBI WGS metagenome assembly JACDJB01 (sample SAMN14253290, study PRJNA609438) | sludge metagenome | isolation source: sludge after 25d culture with pyrite | collected 2018-12-20 | reverse complement strand
GGTTAGGTTGAGCATCTGCCCAATGCGCCCGGCGCATAGCCGAACAAACTGGATGAAGGTGTGAATGTCGCCAATGTTTTTCAGCAGGCGCACGTCCCTTTCGACGTATGTTTGGATGTAGGAGGGGTAAAAATCGGTAGGCGCGATCTCGCGATCGTAGATGCGCGGGTAGCGACCTTTGAAGATAAGAGTCTCATACTGTTCTACGTCTGGCGCTAGCTCGGCAAATGAAAGCGGCAACAAATACAGCACAGCAGTGCGTCCGGCAAGGGTCTGGCTGATTCTCTCCATCAACAGGAAGTTCGATGAGCCGGTCAGGATGAATTGAGCCGAGTGATTCTCATCCACCAGCCTCTGTATGTAAGAGAAAAGATCGGGGGTGTTCTGGATTTCATCCAGGATGGCGCCGGCCGGAAAGTTGGCGAGAAACCCGCGCGGATCGGTCAGCGCAATCTGACGGATGTCCGGCTCCTCCAAAGAGATGTAAGGCAGCGCTGGGAAGGCGGCTCTGACGAGGGTGGTCTTGCCTGATTGGCGCGGTCCGGTGAGTGTGATGACCTGGAACTTCTGCGCCAGGGCAATGGTTTTCTCAGTAAGGGTTCTTGCGATCATTGCGGCGCTCTATCTGCGGAAAGGTTGGGTCGAAGAACGCCAGTATTGTCGCACACGCCGTACAAATATGCAATTGCACTGCATTATTGTACAACTCCGCAAGGGATGCGCCGTCTGAATTTATGGAAATGGGGACTCATGCAGGCGCACTTGGAGGGTCACGGTTTTGAAGGGTTGGGGTTGGACAAAAGAGAGAGTATGCAGGTATAGTCCAGCCATGCCTACACTTCGTCTCGGCCTCAACCTCGGTTATTCCGGCGCCCGCATCCAGCTTCCCATCGAAATGATCCTTGAAGCCGAACGCTTGGGCTACTATGCCATCTGGGCTGCCGAATCTTATGGCTCTGATGTTTTTACTCCCCTGGCCTGGGCTGGCGCCCTGACCAAGACCATTCGCCTGGGGACAGCTGTGGCTCAGATGCCCGCCCGCACCCCTGCCAATACGGCAATGACCGCCATGACCCTGGATCAGCTGTCGGGCGGTCGCGTCCTGCTGGGATTGGGGCTGTCTGGCCCGCAGGTTGTCGAGGGCTGGCACGGACAGTCCTATGGCAAGCCCCTGGGCAAAACGCGAGAATACGTCAGTATCGTCCGCGCCATCTTCAGCCGTCAGGGGCCGCTGGTGCACGGTGGCGCCCATTATCAGATCCCCTACCGCGGGCCTGACGCCACCGGGTTGGGCAAGCCGTTGAAAAGCATCCTGCACGGTCGTTCGGATATCCCCATCTATCTTGCCGCCATCGGCCCCAAGAACGTCGAACTGGCCGCCGAGATCGCTGACGGCTGGTTGCCCATCTTCTTCTCGCCCCAACACTATGCCACTGCCTACCAGGATCAGGTCACAGCCGGCCTTGCCAAGGCCGGCGGCAAAAGCCTGGAGAATTTTGACATCGCTGCCACTGTGCCTGTTGTCGTTGGCGACAACGTGGAGGAATGCCGCAACAGCGTCAAGCCGTTTGTGGCCCTTTATGTGGGCGGCATGGGCGCCAAAGGCAAGAACTTCTACTTCGATCTGGCCTGCCGTTTTGGCTATGAGGCGGACGCCCATCGCATCCAGGATGCCTATTTGGCCGGTGACAAGGGCGCGGCCATGGCTGCTGTACCCGATGCACTGGTGGATGAGGTGGCGTTGGTGGGACCCAAATCGCGTATCGCCGAACGGTTGGAGTCATGGCGAAATAGCCCAATCACAACGCTGAATGTTTCGACCTTTGACATCGCCAGCATGCGTGTGATGGCCGAATTGGTGCTTTGAAAGCCATTTTGCAGTGCTCTTGACCTTGCGCGTGGCGGCAGGCGTGTGCTAGTATCCCGCCCATGCGCAAAACAAGCCTGTTGCTGGCCATCATTTTGCTGGTCAGCTTCACGGCCACTGCGGAGATGGCAGGCCCCGGTCGCGATGTCCCCGTCGTCGAGTCTGTGCCCCGACCCTCCACCAGTGGCGAGAACGCGATGGACGCGCCAGCGATGGCGCCACCCGAAGCGCGAGTGATGGCCCCGCCAGACGCGTCAGCGATGGCCCCATCGCCGGCCCTTACTACGCAGTCCGAACAACGCTATACGATTCGCTCCGGCGATACGCTGTGGGATATTGCCCTGAGCAACAAAATATCCCTCGCCGATCTGCTTGCCGCCAATGGCTTGGCGCCAAACAGCCTGCTTTCTGTAGGTCAGGTTTTGTTGATCCCAGGTTCGACAGGCACGAAGGCAACGACTACCGCATCCCCCAGCATACCGGCGGCAACGGTAGTCCGTTATAACGTACAGCGCGGCAACACCTTGTGGGATATCGCCGTAGCATATGGGGTCACCGTCGAAGCGGTGATGAAGGCCAACCGCCTGAACAAAGACAGCATCCTGGCTGTTGGTCAGGAAGTGTCTATTCCGGCCCCTAAACGCAACCCTGCTGCAGCCGAACTCGCTCCAGCCCCGCCGGCAGCGCCACCGACACTTCAGGTGGCATCTGCACTGGCCCCAAGCGAGGCGCCTGCCACTGAGGTCGTGTCTGAGACTGTTCCAACCGAGACGCCGCCCGAGATTGTCGCTACCGAGCTTGTGACTGAGACAGCGCCAGCGCAGGCCGCAGTCGAAGTTGTAGTAGCCGAGGCGCAGCCTGTTGAGGCGCCTGCAGCGGCCTTGCTGGTATTCACTTTGATCAACGAGAAGCGGGCTGGACACGGTCTGGCGCCGCTGGCGTGGTCGCCGGTCCTGGCGCAGGCAGCGCAAGGCCATGCCGAAGACTGCGCCCAGCGCAATTTCGGCAGCCATGTAGGCTCGGACGGCGCCAGGTTGCGTCAGCGGCTGGCCCGCGCCGGTTACCATCCAAGTGCAGCCACCGAAAATTGGGTCTATTCGCATAACCCGCAGCGGGGCGTCGAATGGTGGTACAACGAGCCGCCCGGTCGCGACCCCCACCGCCGCAATATCCTGTCGAACCAGTATGCCGAAGTTGGGGTTGGCATCGTACAGGACGAATCAGGGCTCTACTACATCGTCGCCGATTTCGGCCGCTCCTGAGGCGACACCAGAAGCGCCGTAACCGCCGTCCCCTGCCTGCGTCGCCTTTCACGCACTATGGTCCCATCACATCTTGGACGCATTCTGGTGACGGGTGGGGCTGGATTTCTCGGCTCAAATCTGACGCTGCAATTACTGGCGGACGGCCACGAGGTGGGTGTTGTCGACAATCTGTCGTTTGGCCGGCGGTCTCACCTGCCGGCCAATCATCCGCGCCTGCACTTCGCGCCGATCGATATCCGTGACCGATCGTCTTTGGCCGCCTTCTTTAATGACTTCAGACCGCAGACGGTGATCCATCTTGCCGCCCTGCATTTCATTCCCTACTGCAATGCCCACCCGGTCGAGGCCGCTGAAGTCAACATTCTGGGTACGGACCATGTGTTGAGTTGCTGCGAGGCGTCTGACGCGCAGGTTGTGTTCGTAGCCTCCACCGCAGCGGTCTATGCCGTGAGCGATGCGCCCAACGCCGAGACAAGCTCCATCGGGCCAACCGACATCTATGGGATCACCAAGTATACTGGGGAGCGCCTGGCTGAGCTGTATCAACGCCGCACCAACGGCCGTGTGGTGGCCGGCAGACTCTTCAATATTTACGGCCCCAACGAAACCAATCCGCACGTCATTCCCGAGATCATCGCCCAGGTGAACGCCGGCGCCAGCCAGATCGAGCTGGGCAATACGGAACCCAAGCGCGACTTTATCCACACCAGCGATGTGGTCAGCGCCATTCAGTCCCTCGTTGCAGCAGTCTCTCGCTGTCCGACCCCTGTGTTTGACGTTTTCAACATCGGCTCCGGCGTCGAGCATTCGGTCGATGAAATTGTCGGCATTTGCGCCGACTTGGTGGGCCGTGACATCCGGATCGTGCAAACGGCTGAGCGCATCCGCCGTGTAGAGCGAATGCACCTGTGCGCCGATATCGGCCGCCTGCAAACAGCCACAGGCTGGTCGCAGGCCATGGGGTTGCGTGAGGGGTTGGCCGCCTTGCTGGATGACAGGCGTTCGGAGTAGCTGTAGGATTCGAGACGCCGAAAACACAGGTTTTCTCATTTTACTTGCCTGCCTATGGAGGCTCCTATGCTGATCACTAACGGACGCGTCTTAACTTTTGGCGCTGCACCGCGCCTGATCGAGAACGGCGCCGTGTTGATCGAAGGCGACACCATCTCCGCTGTAGGAGAAGCTCCTTATCTGGAAACCAGTCATCCAGACGCCGAACGGCTGGATGCAAAAGGGATGTTGGTCATGCCGGGCATGATCTGTGCGCACACCCATTTCTATGGCGCTTTTGCCCGCGGGATGTACATCCCAGGACCACCCATGCGGGACTTCCCTGAGATCCTGACCCGTCTCTGGTGGCCGCTCGATCGGGCATTGGATGCTGAAGGTGTTCGCTTCTCTGCGCTTGGCCCCCTCATCGACGCCATTCGTTTCGGCACGACTACGGTTTTCGACCATCACGCCAGCAATCGCTTCATCGATGGTTCGCTGGATGTGATCGCCGAGGCTGTGGAAGAAACCGGGCTGCGGGCCTGCCTCTGCTATGAGGTCAGTGACCGCGATGGGTCGAATGTAGCAGATGCCGGGATCCGCGAGAATGTTCGCTTCATCCAAAAAGCGCGCAGCGCCGCCAACCCGCGGCTTGCCGCGACCTTTGGCCTGCACGCCGCTCTCACCCTTAGCGATGCGACCCTGGCTGACTGTCTGGCCGAGGCAAAGCAGCTGCGTGACGGCGCTGAGTACAACGTTGGCTTCCACATCCATGCCGCTGAAGGCGCAGCCGACCGTGAGCATTCGCTGGCAACCTACCGCCTGCGGACACTCGAACGGCTGGCCGAACGCGGCATCCTTGGCCCCCACACCATACTCGCCCATGCTATCGATATCGATGCCTGGGAGATGGGCCTGCTGCGTGAAACCGGGACCTGGGTAAGCCATCAGCCGCGGTCCAATATGAACAATGCGGTGGGGGTCGCCGACCTGACAGCCTGGATGCGGGGCGGCCTTAGGGCCGTTCTGGGCAACGATGGATTCAGCAACGATATGTTCACGGAGATGAAAACCGCCTACCTGCTGCACAAGGTAGCCCGCAGCGACCCGCGCGCCCTCCCTGCGGATCAATTGCTTCACCTGGCTGTTGATGGCAACGCCGCCCTGGCAGCGCAGTTCTTCCCGCGCTCCCTGGGCCGGTTGGAGCCAGGCGCCTTCGCCGATCTCATCCTGGTGGACTACGACCCGCCCACTCCGCTCACCCTGGACAATCTGCCCTGGCACCTCATCTTCGGCTTCGACGGTCGCAATGTGGATACAACCATTGTCGGCGGCAGGGTGCTCATGGCTGGCCGGGAAATCCCGCATCTGGATGTGGAGCGCATCACTGCCCGCAGCCGCGAGGTTGCCCGTGCCACCTGGGAGCGCTTCTGGCAGGCGTAGCGGCTCCCGACTCGTCACCCGTCACCCGCCACCCGCTACCCGCCACCCGCTCTACCCGCCCTGCCTGCCGCTGCAATCGCCAGCAAATATCCTCTGGCCACTGCCGCCGGGTGATAGAGTTGGCGAGCACGACGAGCGGCTTCGGCGCCGAGATCAGCAGCATGATGGGGATCGGCCAGGAGCCTGGCCAGGTGTTGCGCCACTGCTTCCGGGTTGCCAGGCTGGGCCAGATAGCCGGTGACGCCCGGTTCGACCATGTCGGGCAAAGCCCCCACGGTCGTCGCCACCACCGCCCGGCCTGCAGCCATGGTCTCGGCCACGATTACCGGGGCATGCTCATCGAATGAAGTCAATACCAATGCCTGCGCCCTTGCCAGCGCCAGTCTGATCTCGGCCTGCGGCGGCGAACCGGCGAAGCTAACGGCATCGCCCAGCGGAGCTGCCTGGCGTCGCAAGGCTTCGGCGTAGGCGGCGTCGGCAGGCGCGCCGATGATCTCGAAGACCAGGTTGGGAAAGCTGGAACGCAGTTGGTTAACCGCAGCAATCGCCACCTCCAGACCCTTACGCGGGGTCAGGTTGCCGACGAACACCAGGCGATTCGGCTCAGGCGCGGGGCTGGGCTCAAAGAAGAGCGTCGCCACAGGGTTATTGACGCGGTGGAACTGCGCCTTCGTCTGATTGCGATAGCGTTCGATGACGTGGTTGGAAATGGCGATGATGTGTTGAACTCGGCGCAGCGTCTGGCGCTCCAGATATAGCTCCCACAACGATGCAGCCCGCGTGAACCAATCCCGGCGGGTGCGCAGTTCCTTGCCAGGGAAGCCATGAATGGTATGAACCGTGGAGCAACCCGTATCCAGAGCGGGAAGCGCATATTCGAACTGATGGGTGGAAATGGCGTCGGAGGCAAGGTCGCGCAACAGGGGCGCCACCAGACCACGCGTCCGCATCATGTTAGGCAACCATCGGCTGGGTTGGGCAGCAAAATTGTGCAGGGTGCACCCTGCGCGTTCATAGGTACCATTGGGAACACCCTGGCGGTGCTGGATCAGATGAAGATCGATGGATTCGTCGCGCCCGAACTCATCCCGCAAGCTGGCGATGACGCTTTGGATGCCGCCGCGAGCAGGCGCGTCGAAGGGAAAGTGACCCAGGATGGCTAGGCGCATAAAACCTCTTGATAGACAGCCAGCGTCTTGTCAAGGACGGCATCGATGCGAAAACGCTGCGCCAGCCGGCGTCCCTCTTGCCCCCATCGCTGCGCCTGCGCCGGGTCGGCGAGCAATCTGGCCAGCGCATTGGCCAGCGCAGCCGGGTCGTCGGGCGGCGCCAGCAAGCCGCTGTGCTCGTCTGCGACCTGATCGGGGACGCCGCCGACTGATGTTGCCACGATGGGACAAGCGGCCGCCATGGCCTCGGCCAGCGATACGGGCGCCGTCTCCTGCCGCGCCGCCAGGACAACTGCCTGCGCCCTTTCATACTCGGCCAGCAAGTCGGCTCGCGCCAGGTTGCCCAGGAAGTGGATGCGCGCCTGCAACCCGGCAGCAGCGCCCGTAGCCTGGCAGGATGCTGCATAGCCGGGATAGGTCTCGGTCTCACCGGCAATTACAAGATGGGCGTCCGGGAAATCGGCAGCGATGCGGGCGAAGGCAAGGATGAGCGTATCGATGCCTTTGCGCGGGATGACGCGCGCTGGGCACAGCAAACGGCCGCTTTGCGGCCGCGGCGTGAGGGCAAAACAGTCGTCTTCGACCGGATTCTCGATATCACGCCAGATGATATGCTTATAGGACGCAAAAGCGCGCCGGACATAGGGACTGATGGCGGTGCAGTAACGGGCGCGGCGCAGCACCCAGGCCTCGAAGAGGGCGTCGTAACGCCAGGCCAACCATTCTTTCAGATTCTGCGAGCCGCTAAGAGCCGCCTCGCGCTTGATCACGCCGTGAACGGTGATAAGCGACGGCCAGGGCTTACCCTGGACCGGCCAGGGCGCGTCCTGAGCGGCAGCCGCATAGAAGTTGACGCCGTGGGCATGGATCAGGTCGGGCTGCACCGTCGCCGCTACGGCCCCCAGGCTGTTTACCATATCTCGCTGCCAACGCAGCCGCCGGAAGCGCGTCACTGGCAGGCGGTAGACTGTCACCGGTCCATCCCGTTCGATGTCCGTAGGGGCAGGGTCGCCACGCCCTCCCGCCAACTGGTCCGGCGATGGCCCCGCCTGCGCAGCCGCGACCACAACCTCCATCCCCGGTCGATTTGCCAGTCCGCGCGCCAGCATTTGGACAACCGCGGTGGCGCCGCCAACAAGCGTCTGGCCGGGAAGAGGATAAGGACCGAGGAGGAGAAGGCGCATGGGAGCGTGCAAGCAATGGCCTGGGCAGAATGGGGGTTGAATGTCAGGGCTGTCGCGTCTGCAGATCCTTGTAGATCGCCGCCAGGCTGGCTACCTGCTGCTCGATGCCGAAACGTTCGGCGGCGCGAGCGCGGCCTGTCTGACTCATGGCCGCAGCCAGCCCGGGATTAGACAGCAGGCGGCGAAGGGCCGCAGCAAGCGCGGAGGGGTCGGCTGGTGGGACAAGCAGCCCGGTCTCGTTGTCCGCCACGATCTCAGGAAGGGCGCCGGTAGCGGCGGCAATCACCGGCAGGCCGGCGGCCATGGCTTCGATCGCCGTGCGCCCAAATGGTTCCGGTTCGGTAGGGACGAAGCTGAGCAGGTCAGATGCCAGGAGCAGCCGGGGAACATCATCCCGGAAGCCAGTGAAACGTAGCCGATGGGCAACGCCCGTGACTTCTGCCAGGCCCAGCAACTCAGTCTGGATATCTGGTTCCAGGAAATCGGGCTGGCCGATGATCAAGCCGTACAGGTCGGGGTGATCGGGGGCGACCTGAGCGAGAGCCTGGATAAAGATGTCGAGTCCCTTGCGCCGCATCAGCCGTCCGGCGACGACTGCCATGCGGGCATCTGGCGGCAAACCAAGCTCGGCGCGAACGCCGGCGCGGTCGGACGGCGCCGCGTAGGGAGCAAGATCAATGGCATTGGGGAGAATAGACAACCGGCGGAAGCGAGCGCCCTGGCGCAGTTGGTCATCTCTCAGGGCCGTGGACGTCATGATGCCGGCAGCCGGGAGCCGGCTTAGCAGACGGTGGAATGGGTCCAGGGGGGTGAAAGAGCGAACTGTGACCAGACTGGGACAATGGCAGCGCCAGGAAGCCAGGATACCGGGTTCGGCCAGGGGCAGGGCGTCGTTCAGATGGACAAGGTCGATTTCCTGGCTGGTGATGAGTCTGGCGACAAAGGCGGCGGTGTGGCGTGTGCGCAGCCAAAGACGCCGGCCGACAGAGACCCACTGCCGGAACGTCGCTCGCTGCCCGCGTTCGCTTTGAAATCCTGGATCTGGCATCCTCCGTTTCGGTCGCCGGTGGGGTATTGGCGTCCCCTGTCCGGCGTCGTAGCTGAAGATGGGAAGGCCGAGCGTATCAAAAGCCGGGAGCTGGGCGACGGCCGGCGACAGCAGAAGGATTGGGTCGAAGCGTTCACGGTCGATGTGGCGCAGCAACAGCAGCAGGCTCTGGATGGACCCGCCCGGCTCAGGCGCGAAATCGACATAAAGAACGCGCGTTGCCCGCGTCATGGCTGGCGCATGACAACCTGCGAAGGTGGCGTCTGTCTTCCCAGACTGTTTTCCAGCACTTCGAGCACGAAAGCCAGACAGATGGCCGCCACCAGACTGATGAGCACGCCGACCAACAACAACTGCCAGGTGCGGCTGGGTAAGGCTTCATCCGGCAATTGGGCCGGGTCGACGACCTGCAGATATCCCACATTGCTGCCCTGCATCAACTTGAGCCTGGCTTCATCGGCTTTGTCGGTGAGGAAGTCAAAGCTGTCCTGGGCGCGAGCCAGCCGGTTGACCAGCGATCTGTATTGCTCCTGCAAACCCAGCAGATAGATCAGTTGCTGCTGGCGCTCGGTCAACTGGCGGTCGTACTCGGCAATGGCGGCCCGGTGTCCGGCGGCGGCCACGGCGTAGTCGCTGGCAGCGGCGCTTTGCTGCCGCGCCTGAGCCCGCAAACTGGCGATGGCTTCATCATCGATCCCGGCTAGCGGATCAGGGCTACTGCCCTGGCTGGCAGCGGCTGTTGCCGTGGGTGTTGCCACGGCGCCAGTCCCGCCCTGAGCGCTTGCCTGCAGGTCGCTTACTTGTTTCTGGGTCTGTCCGGCCAGGGTGCGGTATTCTGCCGCCAGACGGTCGTTGCGCGTGGCTTCGACCTGGGCGGCGTCGCGCTGCGCCCGCAGCGTACGCAGTAAGTCCTGATAGGCCAGCGTCTCGCGCTCGAGATCGCTGACCTCATTCTTCAGCTGGAAGTCCTGCAGCGCCTCATCGGCCGCCGCCAGCGTTTGCGACTGTTGGGCGAGCTGCTCTTCGATGAAGTCGCGCGATGTCTGCGCCGGCGTGGAACGGATCGTGCGGTAGGCCTCAAGCGCGTTCTGGACGTGTCGGGTTACGACCTTTTGCGCCAGATCGGGTGTGGACATGCGGGCGCTCACGGTCACGAAGTCGAATTGATGCTGGCTATCGATGCGATCGATCAACTCGAGTGCCGAGAGGTCAAGGCCCAGATCGGCAATCGTGCGCCAGGCAACGGACGGGAGACGGAGGACATCGTAGAACTCGTCGTGCACGCTCTGCACCTGCTCGCTGCTGGCGGTGTAGCGAGATTGTGAGAAGAGCGGTACCTCTTGGGGATCGACGACGTTAATCTGCAGGCGTTCGCTGGCGATATAGTCCGGCCCTGCGGTCCCGGCAACCGTCAGGATGACAGCTGCAGTGACAATGGGCAGCAGGATCAGCAGCCACCAACGGCGGCGCAGGATTTGCAGGAAGGATCGTGTGTTCATGGTGGTGGTAGGGGCAAAGCCGGTGGCACGAGGTCTCGGCCTGTGGCAAAATGGTTGTTCCGCCAGCCTCGCCCCTCCGCATCCAGGCGTTGCTGGATGGCGTCGGAGAGGGTCTCAAGTCGCTGTTCCCAACTATGAAGTTGGGCGAGCGCTTGTTGGCGCTGGCGGCGGTCGGGGGTGTCTGCGGCCAGGGCGGCGGTGATTGCCTGGGCAAAGCTGGCGGCGTCGTCAGCCTGCCAGAGCGCACTGGCAAATGGCTCGATGGCCGGGATGGGGGTGGAAATGATGGGAATACCTGCCGCCAGATACTCGTAGAGTTTGAGGGGGCTGATATTGCGCGTCCATTCGTTGAGGCGATAGGGCATCAAGCCGGCATCGAAGTCCTGCACATAGGCGGGGAGCGCTTCGACGGGCTTGCCGCCGAGAAAATGGACATTGCCAAGCCGGCGCAAGGGCTGAAGTTCATCAGGGTTGCGCAGGGCTACGGGGCCGACGAGAGCGAAGGTCCAGGCAGGATGTTGCCCCGCCAGCGCGGCCAGTAGGTCGAAATCGATCTTCTCGTTGAGGACACCGGCATAGCCAATCAGCGGGTGGGGTAGGTTGGCAATGTCAGGCGGCGTAAGAGCGGCAGGTCTGGCAAAGCCTTCGACGTCGACGCCGTTAGGAACGAGGACGACGTGCGGGTGTAGGGGACCTTTGGTCTGAAGGAGAGCAGGGGATGTCACGAAGACCAGGTCCACCTGCCGGATGAGGTCGGCTTCAATGTCACGGATGATCTGTCGTCGATCGCGTCCGGCGATCTGTTCTGCATCGAGCGCATAGGCCGAGTATTCGTCGACAGCGTGATAGATGGTGAGGCACTCGTCCAGGTGGCCGACCATCTCGCCCAGGTCATAGCGGAAAATCCAGAGGATAGGGTGCTCCATACCCAGACTACGGAGAACCTGGTGGAGGTTCCGTCGTCGCCAGGCGAAGGTAAGATCGCTGAGGGGGCGGCGGCCCGATCGCGGCGCAACTGTGGGTGGGGTGTAGACCCACAGATTGGGCAGCGGTGAGGTCAGTCGTGACGGCTGGAGGGCGGCCAGACCGCGACGGCGAAGATCGACGCTGGTCTCGCGTAGGTAGGGCGCGGGCTCGATGAACAGGACACGGTTCTGCCGGGCCAGCCGTGACATGATCTGCTGGCGGTTGCGCCAAAGCGCGTCCCAGGAGTTGGATGAGAAGCAGGCAATGGCCTGACCGGAGAGCAAGGATGTCATCCTAGAGCGGCGGGGGACGGTGGGGCGTAGGGGCGGAAGATTTTTCGCCCCTACCAATCAACTGGCGATAGACCGCAGCATGGCGGGCGCCCAGGGTGGCCCAATCGCGGCTGGCAACAAGGGCAAGGGCGGCAGTGCGCGCTCGTTCTGGATCCAGTTGCCGCGCCTGCCCCAGAGCCTGCCCCAGGTTTCCGTTTTGCGGATTGAAAAGAATACCGCTGCCGCCGGCGATGAGATCGGGAAAGGGGCCAATGGAGGGGGCGACGATGGGCTTGCCAAAGGAATAGGCCAGCAGCGCGGCGCCGGAGGTGGTGACGCGGCGGTAAGGGAAGACGCAAGCATCGGCGGCGTTGAAGAAGATCTGTAAGTCCTCGTCGGCGATGTAATTCGGGAAAAGCCGGATACTGGGGTGATCGCGAGCAAGCGAGCGCAGATGCTCGACGAACGCCTGGCCGTCCTGACTGGTCGAGCCGGCGTGGCCGGCGATGACCAGCTCACTTGCGCCGTCGTCTGCGCCGCTGCCGTTCGCCAGGGACAAGAAGGCATCGATCAACTGGTCAAGACCTTTGTATGGCCGCATCTGGCCCAGGCAAAGATAGACAAAGGCGTTGGGAGATAGGTGAAGCCGGTCGCGCGCGGTCTGGCGATCGATATCATTGGGGTAAGCATGCAGATAGTGGCCGTGAGGGACAATGTAAACGTTATGGCTGCGGCCATAGGCGGCGGCAACAGCCGCAGCCGTGGCCTCATCGTGTACGTGGATAGCGTCAGCATGGGCAAAAATCCAGTCGTTTGCCGCTGTATTGAGCCGGGGATAGATCTCGTCATGATGATGGAGATTATGGACGGTGTAAACCAGCCGGATGCCGCGAAGCTGCGCCAGGCGTAATTGGAGCATAAGCCGGTACAGGGCTACCCTGGCGCGACGATGGGACGGGCGGCCATAGCCGTATTGAAGCTCGATCCAGTGCAGATGCACGATGTCGGGGTGCTTCGGTCTCAGCAGTGTGCGCCAGGTAAGGGTAGGGACAATGACCGTCGTCGCTGCGCCATCGGCCTTCCGCACCCCTTCCGCCAATAGGCGAACATAGGGGTTGAGGCGGACGCGCGAGAGGTAGAGGACGCGCAGAGGACGGGGTGGCATTCGGAGGTCGGAGGTCGCAAGAGCGATTGAGAGGCGCAGCGGACAGGGCGCCATCGCAATCAGCTACCGCTTCTTTCTGCCCACAACAATCAAGTCACGAGCAAATAGCGTGGGGAAGCGGCGAGCCAAACGGGTGTAGAGATGGTTGAACGGTGGGCGCCTTAACCAATTGGGATAGAGCCCGCGCACCCACAGCGAGGCAGAGCCATCGAGATGGGTGATGGCGATATCTCGTTCCGCCAGCCAGCCCCGGATTTCGTTCAGGGTGAAGAAGCGCAGATGGGTGAAGTCGGTGGCGGTGGCGCGCACATAAGGAAAACGACCGGCCAGAAGCCACCAGCGGCAGCGCCAGTGGGCGATATTGGGCAGGCACAAGATGAAGAGGCCATCGGGTTTAAGCACACGCGCCAGCTCATCGAAGGACCGCGCTGGGTCAAAGTGATGTTCGATAGCCGAATCGGAAACAACGGCGTCAAAGCTGGCGCCTGGAAAGGGTATCTCGTTCTCGGCAATGTAGAGTTGGCTGGCGTCCAGCCCCTTGGCTTGCGCCCGCCGTGTCGCTTCCTCGGTCAAGTCAGTCATCACTACCTGGGCGCCGCGTTCGTACACCATGCGCTGGGCCAGCATGCCGGGGCCGCCGTCGAGCTGAAAGACGCGTTGTCCCGGCTGGATATGGCGGAGCATCAGATCCAGCCGGCCGTGATCGACGCTGTCGTCTTTCGCAGCCCAATACGCTTCATACCAGGCGACAAGATCCATGATTGTTAACCCGCAACGCCCAACTTTGCGCGCTTCATTTCCTAGTCAGAGGCAGGAAGACGCGAAACGACGGCGGGGCGTTGGTGGGAGTGGCGGTCCTATCCGGAGTGGGTGTGTGGGTGCGGGTTGGGGTCGGTGTGTTGCTTGCCGTTGGTGTGGGCGAAGGGGTGGGCGTTGGCAGCGGGCGGTGGCCGAAATCGACGGTCGTCTGCTGGCCCGCAACCACGCTTACCACCAGTTCACCGGTGGGATGGGCGGGATGGTAGCCGTCCGGGGCGCTCTCCTTCAGCAGATAGGCGCCAGGCGGCAGACTGCCGAAGCTGTAAGCGCCGTCTACGGCGGTCGTATAGGCGGCCAGGGGCATCTGCCCCTGGAAGATGCGCACGGTGGCCCCAGCCAGACCTGGCTCATCCACCTGACGCACGGCGTCGAAATTGAGATCCTCGAAGATCAGACCGGCGACGACGCCGACCGTTGGGGTAGGTGAAGGCGTGAGGGTGGGCGTGGGTGGGGGGGTTGGGGTAATACTTGGCGTCGGTGATGGCGTCGGCGTGGGGGTGCGGGTGGCCGTTGCGGTGGCGGTAGGGGTTTCCGTTGGCGTGGCGGTGGGGGGGATGGGCCGGTAGATGATTTCTAGCACGGGACGGTTGCCGGCGATGCTGTGCTCGCTGCTGCGCAAGGCGCGGGCGGCGTTGTAGCCGGCGCTGACCGGCAGCAGGAGCAATCCGTAGTTGCTGGCAGGGTTCTGCACCCAGCCCTGCACTGCCGCCAGGACATTGGCCGTGTACACACCGTCGGCGGCATTCAGATAGAGAGTCGAGATCGGTTGGCTCTCCCAGTCCTGGCCCGCCTGGCCGCCAGCCGTTCCCCAGGGCTGGCCGCCGGCCGCCTGATTGTAGTTGGCTGCTGCCTCGTCCCAGGGACGCAGCAGGCGGTAGAGGTTGGCCGCCATGTCGGGACCGGCGCCGTCGGTCGTGACTTTGAGGTTGGCGGCCTGGATCTCGACGTTTGCTGGCAAGACGCCGGACAGATCGAAACGCAGCAGGCCCTTGGCCACGCCATTGATGCGCAACGACAACGTGGTCAGAGTACCGTAATTCGAGCTTGCGCTCCATTCATTGATCCAGGTGTCGGTCGTCCCGTCATATCCAAGAGCGCCATTCTGCAGTTTGACGAGGGCGGGAATGCTGCCGTCATTGGGGAAGATGCTCAGCCGTACGACGCCGGCAGGGATGGTCCAATCCAGGCGGCCATTCAGCGGGGTGATCGGTTCGAAGGTCGTGCCCTGGCTGGTGGTCGTCTGTGAAATGATATAGCCGGCGCCAATATCGAAGCCCATACGCGCCAGGTCGAAGCTGAGATCGACTGGTTGCGTATCGGTGACCACCAGGCTGGCGCTGCTGGCAGCCGGGTCAGAGTCGGCGGCGATTTCGGTGAATCCCCCAGCGCTGCGTTTGCCGATATTCAGCCAGTAGAAGGCTTTGCTTTCGTCGGTGCGCAGGCGCAACTGGGTTGGATTGTGCAGGCGGACGTAGTCGTCCATGAAATCAGCCGCCCAGTCCCCACCCAGTCCCCAATTGGCGGCGTCGTCGCCGTGATTGGCAGGGTACCACGCCAGTTCCAGCCGGCGCGGGCCGATGGCGGCGATGGCATCGTACAGGTCCTGGGCGTGGTGGGGCGGGACGACATCATCGTTCGAGCCGTGGATGATGGCGACGGGCAGGTTCTTCAGGTTGCGCGCGAATTCCCAGGGGCTGCGCCGCTTGTATTCGAATGGGACTTGAGTCGGGGCGCCGCCGGTCTCGGTGATGATGCGCGTCTGGCGATATTCGCTGCTCTCGTAGTACCAATCCGAGAGATCGGTGATGGCTTTGTGGGTGACGGCAGCGGCGAACACTTCCGGATACTTGGCCGCCATGACGCCCGCCATCATGCCGCCCATACTGAAGCCGCCCACATAGATGCGATCGGGATCGATAGCGTAGTGGCTCTGCATATAGCGGATCAGGGCGATGGCATCGCGCTGGCTGCGCAGCGAGGCCAGGGGTTCGCCGCCCGGGCCGAGCGCATTATTGCCGCGCTGTTGGGGCGAAGCGATGAACCAATCGCGGGCAATGGCAGCGCCGGTATAATCTGGCAGCGGCTCGAAGGGCGTCCCATTCCAGCCGTGAAAGACAAGAAGCAGCGGACGAGGTGAGCCCTGGTTGATAGGTTCCAGGATAGCGGCATCAACCAATTGGCCGCCATCGCCAGGAAACTTGATATTTACGTACTTGCCGCCCATCAGCCCGGCCCCGCTGACCTGCAAAGCGGCGTAATCGACGCCCCAGGCATCGGTCGTGCCCTCGGCTGTCAGGCGGATGTGGTTGGGGCCAGGATGCAGCAGGCCCAGGGGCAGCGCATAGGTGCGTATCGGCGCCGGGTCGCTGGGGCTGCATGTGCTCTTGCCATCTGCCGGCGGCGCCTGGCCGATATCGACGCCGTTGACGACGATGGGATGGACGCTGCCAGCGCGAACGTTCGAGGAGCGCATTAGCAGGCTGGCTGCCTCGACTACACCCGTATAGGGGAGCGCCAGCGTGATTGTATAGGTGGGGAATTCGTTGAGTGCGCCGGGGTCGGGTGTGGTCGTGAGCCGGTAACAGCTCTCATCGACATTCGACATAACTTCGACTGCAGGCTGAACGGCGCTTCGCGGCGCAGCCGAGAGGGTCAAAGAGAGACTGGCCAGCAGGCTGAGGGCAAGCAGAATGCTTAGCAGAAAGCTCAAGAGAAAGGGACGTCGGTACACGGGCACGGAGCAGAGCGTCAAAGGGGTTGGGTGATGGATGTTGGGCGTTCGGTACACCGCTATCGAATGATTATACTCAGGCAGCGAAAGAGGGGCGAAG
>JACDJB010001820.1_pt1 | contig 16536 bp, 11 predicted proteins | sample 7454121 | NCBI WGS metagenome assembly JACDJB01 (sample SAMN14253290, study PRJNA609438) | sludge metagenome | isolation source: sludge after 25d culture with pyrite | collected 2018-12-20 | reverse complement strand
GTCCGAGCTTCCTGCTCAACGTAACACTGAATGACCGCAAGCAAATGACAGGAATTTTTGCCGGCGACATGCTGGCGGCCCATGCACAGGGCTGCGAGTTCGTTCGAGCCAACTCTATGGTGGCGGCGGCGGCGCCGTATGACATCGTGATCACAACTAACAGCGGCTATCCCCTTGACCAGAATCTCTACCAGGCCGTGAAGGGCATGAGCGCGGCGGCGCAGATCGTTCGCGAGGGGGGCGCCATCATCGTCGCCGCAGCCTGCGAGGATGGCCTGCCCGACCACGGTAAATACGCAGCCCTGCTGGTCAGCGGCGGCTCGCCGCAGGGGGTGCTCGACCTGATCTCGCAGCCGGGCTTCAGCGAACACGACCAGTGGCAGGTGCAAATCCAGGCCCAGATCCAGTTGCGGGCGCAAGTCTTCGTCTATAGCGACGGCCTGAGCGACGAGCAGATCACCCGCGCCCTTTTCACACCCTGCCGCGACATCTCCGCCGCCGTAGCCGGCCTCCAACGCAGATTCGGCCCGAACGCCCGTATCTGCGTCCTCCCCGATGGACCCATGACCATCCCTTATCTGGCGTGACAGACCGGCTTCACGCCATCATTTGATTCCTCTTTTCTAAACCTGCACCGTGAACCTGGAGTCGCCCATGCACCCCTCGAAGGTTGAAGAAAGCAGCAATCCCGAACGCCAGATGGTCTTCAACGCTAACTATGAGCTCTTCGTCCTGGCGCTCGTCCTGCTTTCGATAGGGAACTCGGTGGCGCTTCTGTTCGAGCAGTTAACCGACCAGCGGCAGGTGATCCTCATCGTCAACCGGGGGATCAGCGTCTTCTTGTTCCTGGATTTCGTCGGTCGTATCTGGCGGGCGCCAGACAAACGCCACTTTCTTTTGACTCTCAACGGCTGGCTCTACCTCCTGGGCAGCCTGCCTATCCCGTTTTTTGCCGCCTTCCGCCTGTTGCAGATGGGGCTGATGGTCCGAACGCTGCGCCGAACCGACTACGCAGACATGGGCAAGGTCGTGGTGAAACGGCGGGCGCAGAGTACATTGCTCGTGGTTCTTCTGGCCGCCATCCTCGTACTCGAACTCGGCGGGCTCCTTATCCTGCGCGTGGAACAGGGGACAGAGGCTGCCAACATCAAGACGGCCTCAGATGCGTTATGGTGGGGTATCGTGACCGTTGCCACGGTTGGTTATGGCGACCGCTACCAGGTCAGCAATCAAGGGCGACTGGTCGGCGTTTTCATGATCGTCGCCGGCGTGGCTCTCTTCAGTGCAATAACGAGCTTCCTGGCGCAATGGTTTCTCGCCCCACGTCGATCAGCAACTCGCGAACTTGCTGCGCTTCAGAAGTCCGAGGCCAGTCCCACTGAGCAGATCGCAGAATTGCGGCAGTTGCTACAGGAACGCGAAACCGCCAATCAGCAATGGCTGGCTGATATGGAAGCAAAGCTTGCAACGCTCGAGGACACCCTGAAGGCTCAGTGACATCCCCCCCATTTCGCGCTCCCGGAGACTGTAAGTGAGAAGAGAGTCGATGGGTAGGGGGCTCTCAGATCCTTCTCCTCTTGCAGAGCAAGCACTCTGACCCCAACTCATGCTCGACCTCACGCCGTTCCTCCTGATGGCCGCGCTGGTGGCCTTTCTGATCGGCCTCTCCAAAGGCGGGCTTGGAGGCACGCTGGGCGCGCTGGCCACGCCGCTGATGGCGCTGGTCATGCCTGCCAACAAGGTCATTGGCCTGCTGTTGCCGGTGCTGATGTATGCAGATCTGTTCGCGGTGGCGTTGCACTGGCGGCGGTGGGATCGCCGGATCATCCTCTTGCTTGTGCCAGCCTCACTCATCGGTGTCATTGCTGGGACGGTCTTTCTGAGCCGGGTATCGGCTAACACGCTCAAGCTGGTGCTTGGCGTGATCACCTTAATCTTCGCTGGTTACAAACTCTTCGAGAGCCGCATACACCGTTCGGTCAACTACCAACCGCGCGACTGGCACGGTTATTTGGCAGGCAGCGTGGCAGGGTTTTCCTCGACGCTGGCGCACAATGGCGGCCCGCCGGCAAGCATCTACCTCCTGCTCCAGGGTATCACCCCGCGCGCTTTCATCGCCACATCCGCCTTGTTCTTCATGATCCTGAACTGGCTGAAAGTGCCGTTCTACTGGCGCTCCGGCCTCTTCGACTTCCCGATCCTGCGCGGAATCGCGCTGCCAATGCTCGTCCTCGTGCCCATTGGCGTGTGGGTCGGCCGCTGGATTGGTCTGCGCCTGAACAAGCGTACGTTCGAGCAGGTGATTGTGGTGCTGCTTTTCCTCTCCGGCATTCTGCTGATCTACCAGGTTGCAACTGCAGCGCCGCCGCCACAGGTATCAGCGTTTACCGGGCCTGTTCCGCCCCAGGCTGCGCAACGCCTGGGCAAAGGCGCCATCCGATCCGTTGCCGTTTCGCCGGATGGCACGAAAATGGCGGTTGGAAGCGACGCCGCGTTATATCTGTACGATGCTGCAACACTGACCGGGTTGTGGGCGACGCCGGCATTTGCGCCTGTGTTGGCTGTGCGCTTCTCTGAGGATGGCGCCCTGATTCGCGCCGAACCGAAGGAGGCCCCGACTCAGGTTTTCACCACGGCTACCGGCGAGGAGGCTACAGCTGCTGCCGGCACGGTTTGGGCCCAACCTGGCCGCCCACCTGCTGAAGACGAAGCATTGCCTGCTGGTTTCACACCCCTTGGCTGGCAAGCGGACGCAGTTGCTTGGTCGCCTGATGGCAGCGTCCTCGCCTCGGGTGTTGGGTCCGAGGTCTGGCTTTGGGAGCAAGAAGGTATGGAACCGCGGCGGCTGCCTGGGCACACTCGTCAGGTGAGCGCCCTCGCCTGGTCGCCGGATGGCAGGCGGCTGGCATCAGGCAGTCGAGACCAAACGATCATCATCTGGGATCCTGAAACCGGCGAACGCCAGCGCACATTGGAAGGCCATAAGAATGGTGTCTGGGCGTTGGCATGGTCGCCCGATGGCAAGCAATTGGCCTCCACCGGCTCGCTTGATAACAAGCTGATCGTTTGGGATGCGAAAAGTGGCAGCGTCGCATCCACCACGACCGGACCCGATACAGGCTTGTGGGGCATGGCCTGGTCGCCGGATGGCGCGACTCTGGCCGCAGGCAGCACCGATGGCAAGATCATGCTGCTGAACCTGGGGACGCCCCAACAGCCGTTGGAGCCCCTTTTGGGCCATCTAGTCTGGATTCCAGACCTGGCCTGGTCTCCAGACGGCAAGCGGCTTGCTTCCGCCTCGGCGGACTCGCTGGTGATCGTATGGGATGTGGCGCAACGAAGAAGGCTTCAGGAGCTTGTGGGCCATGAAGGGCCTGTGCGCGCCGTCGCCTTCAGCCCGGATGGCAGTCGCCTGGCAACCGGCGCCCTTGATCGTAGGGTGCTTATCTGGCCGGCCGGCAGCGATGCAGAAAAGACGCCAGCACCGATAGCGGCGTTCACAGGCCACAGCGGCGGTGTTCTTGGCTTGAGCTGGCCCGAAGGAAGAGGGCGGCTTGCCAGCGGATCAGAAGATGGCACCGTACTCCTCTGGAACATCGCCCCAATTTCCAGTCCCTAGTCTCCATCCTTTTCAATAGGAGATGACCCCATGACCAAACCAATCGTTCTCGTTGGCGCCCTCGACACCAAAGGCGCTGAATTCCAATTCGTCCGTGAACTGCTGAACGCGCAGGGTCTCGAAACCATCCTCGTCGATTTTGGCGTCCTGGGCGACCCGCCTTTCCCGCCGGATGTGAGCAACGACGAAGTCGCTCGCGCCAGCGGCAGCAGCATCGCCGAGTTGCGCGGCAAGGCGGACAAAACCTTCGCCATGCGCACCATGTCCGACGGATTGGCAAGGGTGGTCGCTGACCTGCACGCGGCCGGGCGGCTTGGCGGCATCCTGGGCATGGCCGGCAGCGGCGGCACCGCCATCGCCACCGCCGGCATGCGCGCCCTGCCCACGGGCGTGCCTAAGCTCATGGTTTCCACTATTGCCGCCGGCGACATCGCACCCTACGTTGGCACAAAGGATATCACGATGATGCCATCCGTGGTGGACGTGGCCGGGATCAACCGCTTCAGCCGGCAGATCTATAGCAATGCGGCTGGGGCAATTGCGGGAATGGTCGAGCAAGAGGAACGACTAAAGTCGTTACTACAGGAAGATAAGCCGCTGATAACAGCCAGCATGTTCGGCAATACCACGCCCTGTGTCAGCCATGCCCAGAAATTGCTGGAGGCCCAGGGGTACGAGGTGCTGATCTTCCATGCCACTGGCGCCGGCGGCAGGACGATGGAATCGCTGATTGACGCCGGTTTCGTCACCGCCAACCTCGATCTCACCACCACCGAATTGGCCGACGAGGTCTGCGGCGGAGTGCTCAGCGCCGGCCCTGACCGGCTGCTGGCTTCTGCTCGTCGCGGCCTCCCCACCGTGCTGGCGCCGGGCTGCGTGGACATGGCCAACTTCTGGGCGCGACCGACCGTGCCGGAGCACTACCGGGACCGCATTCTCTATGAATGGAACCCCAACGTGACCTTGATGCGCACGAATGTGACCGAAAACCGCCGCATCGGTGAGATGATCGCCGCCGCCGCCAATGCCTCGACTGGCCCCGTTGCCATCATGATCCCGCTCAAAGGCGTCTCACAGCTCGATAGCCCCGGCGGCGCTTTCTGGGACCCAGAGGCTGATGCGGCCTGCTACGACGCCATTAAAGCCAATCTGCGACCGGGAATCCTGGTTATGGAGATAGACAACAACATCAATGACCCAGTTTTTGCCGAAAACGCAGTTGATGTACTATTGAGTAAGCTACAAACACCTGAAAGGTTTTGAAGACCTGTCAGGTGTTCTGCAAGGAGAGACAAAATGGCTCGCATCAAACGCAAAGAAATCCTGAAGCGCCTGCAGGCGCAAATCGCAGCCGAACGGCCTGTAGTCGGTTGCGGCGCCGGCACCGGCATCTCGGCCAAATTTGCTGAGGCAGGCGGCGCCGACCTGATCATCATCTACAATTCCGGACGCTACCGCATGGCCGGGCGTGGATCGCTGGCCGGGCTGCTGCCCTATGGCGACGCCAACGGCATTGTCATGGAAATGGCCGCAGAGGTGCTGCCGGTCGTAAAGAACACGCCGGTGCTGGCGGGCGTGTGCGGCACCGACCCATTCCGGCAGATGCCGGTCTTCCTGCGCAGGGTCAAGCGTGTCGGCTTCTCTGGCGTACAGAACTTCCCCACGGTGGGCCTGTTCGACGGCGACTTCCGCACCAACATCGAGGCTACAGGCATGGGCTATGACAAAGAGGTTGACATGATAGCCCTTGCCCACCGGATGAACCTGTTCACCTCACCCTACGCTTTCACCCCCGCCGAAGCGCGGGCGATGACCGAGGCCGGCTGTGATCTGCTGGTCTGCCATGTGGGTCTGACCACTGCTGGCAGCATCGGCGCGGCTCGCGCCTTCACGCTGGATGAAGCCATCGATCGGGTGATGGCGATGGCCGAAGCGGGCTGGTCGCTGCGCCCGGATTTGATGGTCATCTGCCACGGCGGTCCGTTCGACGAGCCGGAGAATGTGGGCGTGGCTCTGAAGAGGATGCCAGGCATCATCGGCTTTTATGGCGCTTCCAGCATCGAGCGTCTCCCCACCGAACGCGCGATTCGTGGGCAGGTGGAGGCGTTCAAAAAGCTTGAAGTTGCTTGAACTTCATCCACACATGCGTTTCATCATCAATATCCTCAGTATACTGCTGCTCGTCGCCTTCATCCTGCTGGTCGCGGCCGTCGTTCTGACCATTATCCTCGCCTTCGGCATCGGACTTGGTTGGATTCTTGGACGGCTATTTGGATTCAGCTTGTTTGAGGGCGCCGTTCTGGCGCTGATGGCAGGAGCAATCGGCGGTAGTGCTGCCTATCTCTTCCTGCGCGGCGACTCCAGCTCGACCGAATCGGCTCGTCTTTCAGGAGAAACGAGAAACGCGGACGAAAGCGAATACGATGTGATCCCCTCCAGCCGGTTCATCGCCACAACCGGGCGGAGTTTCCAATCCTGGTGCGAGTATGAGATGTCGAACGCCATCTACACAGCATTTCAGGATGAGCCAAAGCAAGTGGCATTCATGAACGCCAGCCAACAACAGGAATTGGCCATCCGGCTGGCCCAGAGCGTGGCGGCGATACTGAAATCCAGGTCTCCGCGCACCTCAATTGTACGAATTACGCGCGCCCAAATCGAGCGACAGCTCCATCAGGCAGGTCAGATACCGTACGACGATGGTATTATGACAATGGCAGTAGAAGCAGTCAGCGAAGAACTGGAAGTCAACCAGGAGGCCTATCTGCACATTATCAAATTGAAGCTCTGGAACTTGGAATCAGACTGGTGGGCTGATACAGACGACAGCGCATAGCACCGACGGTGGCTGGTTCAGCGAGCCAGCGTGATGGCGGCGGCAACCAGGCGCACCTCCCAGGCCCCTCTGACCTCGCCTGACAGACGACATCCTTCTGCAACCCGCCGCCCCACAACCCAGAGAACCCTGCCGTCAGCATCCACCAGCAGCGGCCAGCGGGAGCGGGCCGGGCGCGGCAGCTTTAATTCCGTCATCAGATCAGGGATGGATTTGCTCCCACCCGAAGCAAGAGTCCGCATGCGATCGCCAGGCTGGCGCGGCCGCACCCAAAGCGGCCCGGATACGTCCGCCGGCAGCCAGATGCGGCTGGCGTCGCGGCTCCCGGCCCAGGGTGGAGCGCTGCCAGGCGACCACTCGATCCACTGTGAGGTCAATTGCCAGCCGCCATCCAGCATCGCCTGGCCGGGCAAGAAAAGTGGAACAGTCTCGCCAACTTGGGGGAAATCCGTCAGATCGAGACCGGCGACGATCTCAAGCCGGGTGTAGTTCAACCACGCAGTCAGGCCGGCGACAAGCGGATAGGGCCCGCCGCTGCTGGCAGTAACATCGGACGCCAGCACGTCCAGCAGCCCTTCACTGTGCGCCCAATTGATATTGCGCTGCTCAGGCTGAAGAGTGACGATGGCGCGGCGAAGCAGGGCGCGCTGGTCGCCGCGCGCCAGGTCGCGAAATTCGGCCAGGTCGAAAACTACGCCGCCTGGACGCTCCTGCGCCAACCGCTCCCACAATGATCGACGACGGGCGTCCAGGATTTCAAAATCGGCCTGCAGCACGGCGGCGGTGTGATTCAGGATGGTTGTGAGATTGGGGTTGATCTGCCGTAGAAGCGGAAGCGCCTCGTGGCGAAGCCGATTGCGAAAGAACGTTGAATCCGTATTGCTGGCATCGAAGTGGGGCTGTAGACCATTAGCTTCGCAGTATGCCAGGATATCAGACCGCAGCGTTTCCAACCAGGGCCGAACGAGGAAAATAGCGCCGGGATCAGACCGCAGGTTTGGCGATAGAGACGTCAGCCGCAGCGAAGCCAGGGGAGTCGATGGCAGCATTCCCCGCAGCCCGGCCAGGCCGCTCCCGCGCAGCAGGTGCATGAGTAGGGTTTCTGCCTGGTCATCGGCATGATGACCTACCGCCACATAGCCCGCGTTCAGCTTTCTTGCCACGCCGGCCAAAAACGCATATCGCACATGCCGGGCAGCTTCTTCCAGCGAGACGCCTGGCTGGGCGGCTGCAGCGCGCACATCGCCCCGTTCGATCGTGCAACCCACACCCCATGCTGATGCCACCTCAGCCACAAAACGGGCCTCGGCGTCAGCCTCTGCACGCAGACCGTGGTGCAGATAAGCCGCGTGCAAGTGCCAGCCAAATTCAGGCGCCAATGCGCGCAAAGCATGTAGCAGGGCCAGTGAATCAGGCCCTCCGCTAACGCCAACCACAACACGGGCGCTCTCCACCAGCAGGTTGTGACGCAGGATATAGCGGCGAAGATCGGATAGAATGCTCACGGATGGATTATAACGCTTGGCCGGCAGAGGCACATCCTGTAAACTGCGGCTTGCCAATCCCCCTCCCTTCTGATTTGCATCATGATGACTGCCACACATGACCTCGCCTGCCACTTCGTCGATTTGCCCACACTACGCCTGCATTATGCGGCCTGCGGCCCTGGGGATGGCCCGCCTGTCATTCTACTGCACGGCTTCCCTGACTTCTGGTATAGCTGGCGCTTTCAGTTAGCGGCCCTGGCCGGAGCTGGCTTTCGGGTCATAGCGCCAGACCAACGCGGCTACAACTTGACGGAGAAACAGGGGCCCTTCGACATGGACACACTGGCCGGCGATATCGCTCACCTGCAAGATGCCCTGGGCCACAGCGCCGCCCATATCGTAGGCCATGATTGGGGCGGCGCCGTCGCCTATCACTTTGCCGCCCGCCACCCGCACCGCACTCTCAGGCTGGCGGTAATGAACGCTCCCCATTACAGCGCCTATCTGGATACAGTCAAACGGGGAATGACCCAAAGCCTCAAAAGCTGGTACATCTACTTCTTCCAGATTCCAGGAGTAGCAGAGGCAAGCCTGCGAGCGCGGAACTTCGATGCACTGCGTCGGGCTTTCCGGCAACTTCCACCTGAAAACATGGGCGTAGAGGATAGTGCACGCTATATTGCGGCCTGGCAGCAGCCTGGAGCGATCACCGCCATGCTGAACTGGTATCGGGTTGCCTTCCGCGCCACGTTGAGATCCGGTCTCTCGGCCCCGCCTCAACTCGTTCGCAACCCCACCTGCGTCATTTGGGGCGAGCAGGACTTTGCCCTGGACAAAAGCTGCAACGACACCCTACGCCGCTACGTCCCGGATCTTAAGCTCCACTACCTGCCTGATGCCGGTCACTGGGTGCAGATGCATCGCCCACAACAAGTCAACCAACTACTGCTGGCATTTCTTGGCAACCCTGGGGGACGTGCTGCCAACAGCGATTGACGCCTTTTTCGCTTTGTCACCCGCGCTTTGCTTTGACTATACTTGCCTTTATGTCTGTCACTGTCCGCCGTTCTTTCGCGCCCTCATCGCCTGCCTTTCGCGGTCTCGCCATCCTGTTGGCGCTCGTTCTCGCCTTTGCTGCCAGTGGCATCCTGGTGGGCGGCGTCGACCAACCGGCGACGCTGGAACAGCGCATCCTGAGTGGGCTCATCCTCATCGCTGCCTCGGCAACACTTTTTGGCTGGGCAGCGCCCCGCCCGTCCGCACATGAACCTGTCGATGGCGCCGGCCCCGTCCCCTGGTTTGGCGAACGCCGCTGGGCCTTCGGCGCTGCCGCCGGCGTCTACGTGCTGTCGCTGCTCTTGTGGCTGGCAGCCGGTGAGAACGCGTTCATCCGCCTGTTATGGGTGGTGGGCGTAGCGCTTTTCGTTTACGCCCATTCTGGACGATGGCAATGGCCAGCCTGGAGCCGCGCCGATGGTTGGGATCTGCTGCTGGTGGCAGGGATCACCGCTGCTGGCTTCATGCTCCGTTTCTGGCGGTTGACAGAGCTGCCCTCCTATCTCCACGGCGATATCGCCTCACAGGGCCTGCAAGCCCTGGAGATCCTGCGCGACCCGGCGCCAAAGTGGTTTGGGGCGGGATGGTCGAACATCCCGTTCTTCGATTTCGTGATGATGGGCTGGAGTATGCGGTTGTTCGGGCAAGATCTTTTCGGCCTGTCTATGACTGCCGTGTTGCAGGGAACACTGACTATTCCGGCGCTCTATTTACTGGGCCGCGAGCTATTTGGGCGGCGCGCGGGCGCAGTTGCGGCAGCGCTGCTGGCTATCAGCTATACCCACATTCAGTTCAGCCGCATCATCACCACCGCCTCACCCTTGCTCATCATCTGCCTGACCTTCTTCGCCTTGTTCCGGGGGATGCGCTTGCGCAGCGGACTCTGGTACAGCCTGGCGGGGATCTTCCTCGGTCTGGGACTCCTGGTCTACTATCCCATCCGGGTCAGCGTCATCATGATTATCCTGTTGGCCGTCTGGCTATTGATCTGGAAGCGGCAGTCTGTACAGGCCAACCTGGGAGGATGGTTCAGCTTTGCAGTAGGCTCCCTGATCGGATTCGGACCGATGATGGCCTACGCCCTCACCCATTTTTCCGAATTTATCGGCCGCGGCAACGAGGTCACCCTGGCCAACCCCACCGTCATGCAGCACCTCATGGGGAAATACGCAGCCATCACACCCATGCAGGTGTGGGTAGAGCAATTCCAACGCACCTTCCTCACCTTCTTCCTCTATGGCGATTCAAGCACCCACTTTGCCTTCCCCGGCCCGATGGTGGGCGCTCTGACCGCTATCCTGCTGGTCTTGGGTCTGGGCTATACTTTGCGCTGGCTGCGTGATGAACGCTTCTTCACCCTCCTCGTCTGGTTCCTTTCGACACTACTTCTGGGCGGCGTGGTCACGAACGACCCTCCCTTCTGGCCGCATATCGTCATTGTCGTGCCGGCCGTTGTGCTCATGGCAGCAGCAGCAGCCGAGCGCGGTTGGTCCGGGCTGGCTTCAGCGTTTGATCAGGAGGCCGAACGCCGGCGCAAAGTTGACCAGGTTTTGGGTGCGCTGCTCGCGCTCGCCATCCTGGTATCTGGCTGGCGCGGCTGGCAAGCTTATGTCGACTACGTTGGGGATAACGCCGACTCCCGCGTGCGCGCCGCCCGCTATATCGCCGCCCTTCCCTCTGACCGATTGATAGTGGTGGTCAGCGACCCAATCGCCTGGGCCGAACGCGAGCTGATGTTCATGGGCCAGGGACATGAAGGAATCGATGTCACTGCCAGCCAGGTGCTGGCAGGCGGATTGGCCGCGCCCGACCGCCCGACCGTCTTCGTCCTCACCCCCAATCACTATGACCTGCTGTCGCAACTGCAGCAGCAGCATCCTGGCGGTGAAGCGGCAGAGCACAAGGCCGCAGCGGGTTGGTCGGCTTTTCTCACCTACACTACGACGCCTGCCGGTTATGTTCGGCCCGATGGCCTGGTCGATCCCGTCCGTTCGCTGGCGACCCGCACTCAGGTCGTCGGGCTGCTGGCTTTCCTTGTCTTCGGCCTTGCCGCGGCAGCCGGCCTTTATCTGGTGCGGCGCTCGCCGCGACCTGTCGCAGGCGCCTCATCGCCTGCGACTACACTTCGACCAACTCACCGGCCCCTAGCAGCGAAGGCCATCGTGCCCAGTGGCGCTAACGCCCCCCCGCTCGCTCGTGATGCAGCCACGGTCTCCGTGTTGCGAGAGTCGCGCCTATCGGGGCGGCAACTTGCCCTCTCCGTAGGCGGCATGGTTGCAGCCCTCATCCTGGCCTATTTCGCCCAGCTTTTCTATGATGCCTCTTTCAATGGGCCGCTCCTGGCTTCACTCCTCAACAGCTTTCCCTCATTGACCACGCCTCAGGGTCAGCTGATTGCCGGGACAATCGGTTATGTGCTTGCCATGATCCTTTTCGCCGCGGCCGCGCCGGCGCTGCCCAGGCTTGTGACTGTTGCGCAGACGGCGTTGACGCCTGTCCTGCCCGGCCCTCGACGCTCCTATCCCGGCGAACTGCCGCCTGACGCCCGCATCATTCGCCCCACGAAACCGGGAACGCCCGCAGGTGCACCGGCTGCGGCGCCCCCGACCAGCCAGCCGGCAACTCCCATCGACACCCGCCTTCAGCTTATCCTGCTGGTAGTCGCCTTCGTCCCCTATGCCTTTGCCATGTTTCGTTTTGCCCGCCAGGGCGAGGACGCGCTGGTGCGATGGCTCTGGCTGGCAGCACTTGGCGTCTTTCTGGCCGGCCAGGTGATCTGGCCTCTGCTGCGTCGCGCCCGCGGCGATGGCGCCGAGCTGTCCCCGGCTTTCCGTTTGCCCCAACTTGTCATCCTGGGCGCTATTCTGCTGGCCGGATTCTGGCTCCGATTTGACCGGCTGGAGACTATTCCGAGCGACTTGCACGGCGATATGGCTTCGATGGGTCTGCAGGCGCGCGATTGGCTCGCTTCGGGCAACCGCAGCCTCTTCCATGAAGGCTGGGCGAACATCCCCATCCTGGGCTTCCTGCCAGCGGCGCTGGGCCTGCGGGTCTTTGGCAACGACCTCTTCGGCCTCAATATGAGCGCCGTCCTGGCTGGAATGCTGAGTCTGATCGGACTCTACTTGCTGGTGTGGCGCATGTTCGACTCACACCGGTTAGCAGCATTGGCGACAGCGATTCTGGTTGTCAACATCCCCCACATCCATTTCTCGCGGCTCGCCGCCTACATGGACCCCTGGCCGTTTGCTCTGTTTGGCGCTTTCTTCCTGGTCGATGGCCTGCGCGCCCGCCGTCCGCAATCGCTGGCGCTGGCTGGACTTCTGCTGGGCTTCGGCCTGCAAATGTACTATTCCGGCCGCGTCATCCTCATCATCCTGGCCTTTGCCTTCCTCTATCTCATTTTGGTGCGCCGGCAGTGGCTGCGAGCCAACTGGTTAGGCCTGGGGCTGGTGGTCGCGGCCTTCTTCCTCACCATCGGCCCCAATCTGATCTATTACTACCGCTTTCCAGAGCCCTTCTTAGAGCGCAGCCGGGCAGTCTGGCTCTTCTTCGAGCCGGTCATGACCCATCTGAAAGGCAAGTATGGGCTGCAAACGCCCATGCAGGTGCTTTGGGAGCAGACCAAACTGTCGCTGCTGATGTTCAACCGATCCATCGACTCCAGCACACAGTTCGGTTTTCCGCACCCCATGTTCATCTCTCTGCTGTCACCCCTGGTGGTGCTTGGCTTTGGTTACAGCCTGCGACGCTGGCGCCATCCTGGCGTGGGTCTGAACCTGGTTTGGCTCTTGGTTATGATTATCAATGGCAGCATTCTGACCGGCGATGCTCCCTTCTGGCCCCGACTGGTTGGCGTCCTGCCCGCCGCCGCCCTTCTGGCAGCCCTGACGATCGATCGCTTGTGGGCGGGGCTTTCTCAAGTCGCGCCGGAGCGCCAGCAACGTGGCGTCAATATCCTTCTGGGGGCAGCCGTTATTGCCCTGCTGGTCTTTGCCGGCTGGCGCTGCTGGAATAAATACTATGACGCGGTCAAGGACAATGCCCGATCGCAGGCTTTTCTGGGCCGCTTTCTCTACGATCTTCCCACCGACATCGCAGCTTGTTCGTACACTGACCCCATGGCATTGCAGGTGCGCGAGACCTATTTCCTGGCCTGGCCTCGCCAGATTGTCGATCTCCCCGCTGACGCTCCCGATGGCTTGATCGAACGCTGTCCAGGCCCGCCCTTCATCTGGATCCTCACTCCAAACCATCTCGCCCGGCTGCCGTTGCTCCAGCAGCGTTGGCCCGGCGGACAGGTCCAGGAGCATTTCTATGGCACAGGCGAGCCGGCCTTCACCAGCTATCTGGTGGAAGAAGGGGTACGTTCTACTGAAGCAGTACCCTTCGCCACTCCCGCGCCTGGCGAGCCGCCGCAGATCCCACCGGATCAACCGCAGCCCGGCGGCCCGGCGGCGCCAGCAGGCCCCACATTCCCGGCCTACCTGCCCGACGGGACTGCGTTTGTACCAGACGAAACCTTCCTGGGCAATACAAACAGCGCCCTGTGGGAAATTGTTGCTGGCCAGAAGGATGTCAGCGGAGGCAGCTTCCGTCTCGAAATTGGACCGCTCCCAGGTCATGACGCTGTCTATGATTATGTCGAATTGCGCGGCGCCGACGGTTCAACGTACCGTTTTGAGGCCGAAGATGGCAGCGTGACGACCGGCGACGAATACGCCGTGCACGAGGGCGTGGATGGACATTGGTGGCTCCAAGCCTTTGACCCCTTTAGCAGCGGTCGGGGCTTGATCGCGCATAAGCAGGAGTCGGTGCCTGTGCTCATCACCGCCGGCCAGATCCCGGATGGCGTCTATGAAGTAATCATCGGCTCATTCACCGGCGACCCGGCCAACGGCGTCTTTGCTCTTGGCATACGCTGGGAGCCTTAAGCACTCGCGTCATACCCACTCAACAGGCCGCGCGATTCCAATCCCGCCACAGCCCTGTGCTATAATGAAAGGCCGTGCATAGCAAATGCGGCACAGCTTCAGGAGCATGAATTCGTGATCAACCCCCTTGACTGGCTTTTAGGCCTGTTCTCTCTCGACATCGGCATCGACCTGGGTACCGCCAACACGCTTGTCAACGTGCGCGGCAGAGGCGTCGTCATCAACGAGCCTTCGGTCGTTGCCATCGAAACCCGAACCAAAAAAGTCCTCGCCATCGGCAGTGAAGCCAAAGAAATGGTAGGGCGCACCCCGGCAAACATCATCGCTATCCGCCCGCTGCGCGATGGCGTCATTTCCGACTTCGACGTCACCGAGAAGATGCTGGAGTATTTCATCAGCAAGGTGCACGACAAGGTCTTTATGATTGTGCCGCGCCCGCGCGTGGTGGTCGGCCTGCCTTCAGGCGTAACCGAGGTAGAAAAGCGCGCCGTATACGACGCCACCATGAACGCCGGCGCCCGTGAAGCTTATCTGATCGAAGAACCGATGGCCGCCGCATTGGGCGCTTCGCTCGATGTCACTGGCGCCAAAGGCAGCATGGTCGTTGATATCGGCGGCGGCACCACCGAAGTGGCGGTCATTGCCTTGGGCGGCATTGTCGTCTCACGCTCGGTGCGCGTGGCCGGGGATGAGATGGACGAAGACATCATCAACTACGCCAAGCAGAAATACAACCTGCTCATTGGCGAACGCATGGCTGAATCCGCCAAGATCGCCGCTGGCTCAGCCTATCCCCAGGCCGAGGAAATCCTCTTCCCGCTGCGCGGACGCAACCTCATCACCGGTCTGCCGGAAGAAGTAGAAGTCAGTTCTGTGGAGATCCGCGAAGCACTGGGGAACTCGGTCAATGTCATTGTCGATACAGTGAAAAGCGCCCTGGATGACACCCCTCCTGAACTGGTGGCGGACCTGATGGCTGATGGCATCGCTCTGGCCGGAGGCGGCGCACTCCTGCGCGGTCTGGCTGAACGCCTGAGCGATGAGACACGCATGAAGGTCTATGTCGCCCCCGACCCGATGAGTTGCGTCGCCAAAGGCGCAGAGGCCGTTCTGGAACGAATTGACGTCCTGCGCAAGGTACTGGCCACAATGGACCGCGGCAGCACGCTGCACTGACGATGCGGTTTCGTCGCTTACGCCCCTTCATCCTGGTTCTGGTGGTGGCGGCGGCGTTTGTGCTCATGATCCTGGACACGGTGGGCTTTCTGGCGCCGGTTGAGGGCGTCGCCCAAACCGCCCTGACGCCGCTTACCAGGACCTTCACTGAGATTCGTACGGCCGCCAACAGCTTCATCCAAACAGCCCGCGACCTCCGCACCCTGCGCCAACGGAACAGCGAGTTGGAGGCGTTGATCGAACGCCTGACGGTCGAGAACTTGCAGCTTTCGGAAGTGGCAACCGAGAACGAACGGTTGCGCTCCTTCTTTCAATTCGCGCAGACTAACCCAACCTACGACTTCCGCGGCGGCCAGATCATTGCCCGCGTGATCGGCAACAGCGCCAGCCCCTATGTAAATACCATCCAGATCGACTTAGGCCGGTCGCATGGCATCAAGGCTGGCATGCCCGTCGTCACCGATCGCGGCGTTGTTGGGCGGGTGCTGAATGTCTTCCCGCAAAACTCGGATTTGCTCTTGCTTGGCGACCCCAGCAGCTCGATCAATGTCATGACGCAGGCATCGCGGGCGCCGGGCAGCCTGCGTGGGAGGGCAGGTCAGCTACCGATCATGGACTTCCTCCCCCCCGACGTCAGCGTCTCCCCGGGCGAGATTGTCATCACTTCTGGCCTGGGCGGAGCGTTCCCTAAGGGTCTTGTTGTCGGCCAGGTCGTCGAGGTGCTACGCAATGACAACCTGGCCTTCCAACAGGCCGTTGTCCGCCCCACGGTTGACTTCGATCGTATCGAGTTAGCATTGATCATTACCAACTTCCCGCCTGAAACCGCTCCCGAAGCCTCGCCAACACCTGCGCCGTGACCGTCCTCCTCGTCTACCTGCCCATCAGCCTTGTGCTCGTAGCGGTTCAGTCGACCCTTTTCGAGCGTATCAGCCTGGCGGGCGGACACGCCGACCTTGTGTTGATCAGCCTGGTACTCTTCACCCTTCTGGTGGGGCGGCCCCAGGCCATTGTCGCTGTCCTCGTCGTGGCGCCATTCTACGACCTGATGTCGGGGCTGCCGGTGGGGACATCGGTCTTGCCCTTTCTGGCGGCTGTCTATTTGTCAGGCATGGGCGAGCGCACACTCTTTGGAGCACGATTTGGCTGGCCGCTCATCCTTACGTTTATCGCCACGATTATCGCCGGTCTCATCACTGTCATTGAATTGGCGCTCTTTGGTCACACCGTCGTTTGGGATCAAACCATCCTGCGGGTGATCGTTCCGAGCGCCCTGCTCAACGCCATCTGCATGGTCCCGCTCTATCTTGCCGCCGAGTCGCTGAGCCGCCGGCGGTTGCTGCCGGCCGGATAAGCGCCTGCCATCGCTAGCCTCTGGTTGTCCGACCAGACGTCTGTGCCTGCCATGACTCGTCATCCCGACCACCG
>JACDJB010001819.1_pt1 | contig 16540 bp, 13 predicted proteins | sample 7454121 | NCBI WGS metagenome assembly JACDJB01 (sample SAMN14253290, study PRJNA609438) | sludge metagenome | isolation source: sludge after 25d culture with pyrite | collected 2018-12-20 | reverse complement strand
TCGGCTGGCCAATGTCCTTGCGGACGCCGGGCTCGGCGCACACACCCCCCGCACCGAGCTGGCCAACCACCAGATCGGGCAGGACACCGTCGGCCTGTACCTGCACAACGGCAACGAATACCTGGAGGGCATGCTCGGCGGGTACATGGCCCGCACCGCACCGTTCAACGTCAACTACCGGTACGTGGCCGAAGAACTGGTGTACCTGCTCACCGACAGCGGCGCCTCCGCGATCATCTACCACTCGGCGTTTGCCCCCACCCTCGCCGAGGTGCTGCCCCAACTGCCGAAGCTAAAGATGCTCCTTCAGGTTGCCGATGACTCGGGCAACGAGCTGTTGGATGGCGCCCGTTGGTACGAGGAGGCGCTCGCCTCCGCCTCGCCAGACCTCGACCCGGACCTACGGGCATCATGGTCGCCCGACGACCTGTACCTGCTCTACACCGGGGGCACCACCGGCATGCCCAAGGGCGTCATGTGGCGCCAGGCCGACATCCACGCTGCGTCGCTCGGCGGCCGGCCCTTCGGCAGCCCGGACGAGTGGGAGTCGATCGAGGCCCTCGTCGCCGCCGCCACCACCGCCAACCCGGTCAAGACCGTCCCCGCCCCGCCCTTCATGCACGGGGCCGCGCACTGGGCAGCCTTCACCAGCTTCTCCAACGGCGGCACGGTGATCGTTCCCGACGTCGTCGACCGCTTCGATGCCCCATCGGTCGTCGACCTGATCGCCCGGGAGGAGGCCAACGTGTTGCTGTTGGTCGGCGACTCCTTCGCCCGCCCGCTGCTCGACGCCATCGACGCGACCGACGCCGAGCTGACCTCCCTGTTCGTGTTGACCTCCGGCGGCGCCATCCTGTCCACGCCGGTCAAGCAACGGCTGCTGGAGCGGCTGCCCAACATCATGTTGATCGACGGGCTGGGCTCGTCGGAGACCGGCACCCAGGCCGGTCAGGTGTCGAGCGCCGGCGGTGATGTCTCCGCCGGGCGCTTCACCCCCCACGTCGGCATGGTCGTGCTCGATGAGTCGATGACGCGGGTGCTGCAACCCGGCGATGACGAGATGGGCTGGCTGGGCCAGCGCAACCGCGTGCCCCTCGGCTACCTCGGCGATGAGGCCAAGACCGCCGACACGTTCCCCGAGATCGACGGCGAGCGCTTCGCCGTGCCGGGCGACCGCTGCCGCATCCTGGCCGACGGCACCCTTGAGCTGTACGGGCGGGACTCGGTGACGATCAACTCCGGCGGCGAGAAGATCTTCGCGGAGGAGGTCGAGCAGGCGATCGCCGCCCACCCGGCGGTCATCGACGTCGTCGTGTGCGGCCGCCCCTCGGAACGTTGGGGATCCGAGGTGGTCGCCGTCGTCCGCATCGATGAGACCGACGCAGTGACCGAGGATGAGCTGCTCGCCGAGGCGGCCAAGCACGTCGCCCGCTACAAACTGCCCAAGGCGATCGTGCGGCGCGACGAGATCGTCCGCTCCCCCGCCGGCAAGGCCGACTACCGCTGGGCCAAAGCGCAAGCGACCGACGACTGAGCGCAAGCGACCGACGACTGAGCGCAAGCGACTGAGGGCTGAACCAAGCACCCGACAGCGGGGGTTCGCCCATCTCAGCGACGCGTCGTAGCCTCGCCACGGTGTCCCCCTCACCCACCCCCGGCTCACCGTCCAACCGTGCGGAGCTGATCCCCCGGCCCGACCAACCGTTGCCCACCGGCGACGCCAAGGTGGAAGCGGTCCGGGCGATGTTCGACACGATCGCCCCCAACTACGACAAGGTGAACCGCATCATGACCGGGCGACTCGACGTCCGCTGGCGCCGCACGACCGTCGACGCCCTGGGCCTGGCCCCCACGTCGATCGTCGCCGACCTGGCAGCCGGCACCGGTGACCTGGTCTACGAGCTTCAGGATCACGGCATGTCGGCGATCGGCGTCGACCTATCGATGGGCATGCTCGCCGCCGCGCCGCGACCCTTCCCCCGCCTGCAGGGCGATGCGCTGTCGTTGCCCTTTCCCGACGGCTCGCTCGACGGGGTGACGTGCGGCTTTGCGCTGCGCAACTTCGAGTCGCTGCCGCGGTTTTTCGCCGAGCTGGCGCGGGTGCTGCGCCCCGGCGGACGCATCGGGCTGCTCGAGGTCGGCCAGCCCTCCAACCCGGTGCTCAAAGCCGGGTTCGACCTGTACTTCGGCAAGGTGGTGCCCAAGATCGGCGCCCGGTTCTCCGATGCGCGCGCCTACGCCTACCTGCCCCGCTCGGTCGACTATCTGCCGCCACCGACCGAGACCCTTCGCCTGATCGGCGGTGCCGGCTTCGACCGGTCCCATCATCGCCAGCTGACCGGTGGCCTCGCCCAGCTGTTCACGGCCACGCTGCGACGGAGCTGAGGTGGGCCCGTCGGCGCTGCGGCCGGGGCTGACCGCCACGACGGTCCGTTCGGGCACCGGCGACGATCCGCTGGGGCACCTCGGCGAGGACCCGCTGGCGTTTCGTTCCCCCAACCGCACCCTCGTGGCCCAGGGGACCGCAGCGCGCATCGAGTTGGGCGAGCGCAGCGGTTGGGCCGACGACGTGGCCTCGGTCAGCCAGGCGCTGGCCGCGATCGAACGGAGGGGTCCCGACCGCGATCCCGCCTCCGGCCCGGTGGCCTTCTGTGCGTTCCCCTTCGACCGGCGCCGCCCGGCCACCGCGCTGATCCCTCGGGTGCTCCGGGGGCGTGACGCCGCCCGTTCCTCGTGGATGACCACGATCGACGCCGACCGCAGCCAGGCCGCACCGTCACCGCTCGCATCCGAACCGGGGGAAACGGTTCCGTCATCGGGAGCGACCGGTGGCGACGAGCCCGTCGAGCTTCGGCTCCAGGCCACCACGTCGGACGCCGACTGGATGGCCAAGGTGGTCGAGATGACCACCCGCATGGCCGAGGGCCACCTGGAGAAGGCGGTGTTGTTCCGCGAGCTGGCGCTGAGTTCGACCGCAACGCTCGACCCGGGGGCCCTCTACCGGCGGCTGCTGCCCACCGCCCCCGCCGGGTACGTGTTCTGCATCGACGGCTTCGTCGGAGCGAGCCCCGAGCTGCTGGTCAGCCGCATCGACGACACCGTGCGCGCCCAACCGATGGCCGGCACCCTGCCCCGCTCGGGCGACCCGAAGGTCGACATGGGCCACGCCGGCGAGTTGCTGCGCTCCGACAAGTTGCGCCACGAGCACGAGGTGACGATCCTGCGGGCCCACGACGCCCTCCTCGGCTGGTGCTCCTACCTCGACGCCCAACCCGAACCCCAGGTGGTGGAGGCCGGGGCCGTGCTGCACCTGGCCACCCTGGTCGAGGGTCGGCTCAGCCACCCGGTGCCGTCGGTGCTCGACCTGGTCGCAGCACTTCACCCGACCCCTGCGGTTGGCGGTTGGCCCCTCGAACCGGCTTTGGCGCTGATCGACGAGCTGGAGGGCCTTGATCGCGACCGGGTCGGCGGGGCGGTGGGCTGGGTGGATGCCGACGGCAACGGCGAGTTTGCCGTCGCCATTCGCTCCGCCCTGCTCGACGGCCGCAGCGCCCGCCTCCTGGCCGGGGTCGGCATCGTCGCCGACAGCGATCCGCAGGCGGAGCTGGAGGAGACCCGGGCCAAGTTTGCCGCCGTGCTGCCCTACCTGATCCGACCCTGATCGAAGGTCAGCCGGAGGCCTACTCCTGCTCCAGGTCGTCGTCGGTCTCGACGAAGGCCGCCTCGGCAAAAGCGAGCACCGCCTCGCCAAAGGTGGGAAACGTCGTGACCGCCTCGTCGTCCCAGCCCTCGCCGCCGACCTCGAAGGCCTCGTCGCCCACCTTGATCACCCGCACACCGTCCTCGCTCCACGGAAACAGCGCCACGACCTCGTGATCGTCGATGTTCAAGCGCAGGTCCGGGCGCCGCTCGGGCACCGCAGCCTCCCGGGCGCCGGGCTCGCACTCGGCCACCAGCGCCGCCACCGCCGCGATGGGGTCATCAAACTCTCCGTGCCCGGCCACCTCCTCGTGACCCTCGCCCAGCGAGATGACGTAGTACAAGTCGTCGAGCTGGTCGTACTTCATCGCCAGCTGGCGGTCGGGGAGCAACACCGCCACCAGAATTTCCTGGGTCTGTTCGTTGATGTAGAGCTCGGCGGCCTGCACACCCTGCTCGGTCGGGGCATCGGTGGCCAGATCAAACCGGTCCCAGATGGCGTTGACCTCGTCGGGGGTGAGCACCAGCGGGTTACCCATCTGCGGCGACGCCAGTATCTCGGCGCCGGCCAAAGCCTCCTCGGCGGCGAAGTACTCCGCTGCGATCGGCACGCTCAGCCGCTCGACCCACAGGCCGCAGGCCACCTGGGGCGCTTCGTCGCTGGCCAGACCGTCGGCACCCAGGGCGATCAGATCGTCCTCGGCGGTCCACGTCGCCACCACGCCGGCGCCGATCAGGCCCGGGGTGCGGTCGCCGTCCACCTCGTTCAGCCACAGAAACACCGGCTGGCCCGGCTCCATCAGCTCCACCCGGTAGGTCGGGTTCAGCGGCCAGGCCCACACCAGCCCGGCCTCATCCAGGTCGCCGAGCTCGCCCGGATCGGCCTTGAGCAACCAGCCTCCGATCGGCACGCCCCCACGAGTCTCGCCGAACGCAACGGCCGGCTCCGCAGCCTCCGCCGTCTCCATGTCGCCCAAAGGCTCCATATGGTCGGTGTGATCGCTGCCGCCCGAAGGTGCCCGACCGTTCGCCGACTCACTGCCGTTTGAGGCCGCCGTGTCGCCCTGCCCACCTGTGTCGTCGCTCATGAGAACCCCCGGGATCGTCGTCGAAGTGGGACCCTATCGGGCGCCACGAGAACGGTTTCCCCGAAAACGACGGTGCTATTCCTTGGAGGCCACCGCGTTGGGCGTGACGTTCATCTTCGGCTCGTAGTCGACCACCTCGACGTCGCGCTTCTCTCCCAGATGGGCGGCGCGCAGGCTGGCCCGACACTCGCCACACGGTCCGTAGAACTCCTCGCTCACCTCGTTGGCGCAGCGCGGGCAGGTGAACGCTTCGCTCATTGGACGGCCTCCTCGCCGACCGGGCGCCGGTTGGTGATGTTGCCCTCGCTGTCGCGGCGCTGGTGGCCGGTCACCCGGTCACTCCCGTCCCACACGCCCCGGATGGTCGTCAGCACGTCGCCGACCTCGGAGAAGCCGCCGAAGTGGCCCTTGCCGGGCATCAACATGAGCCGGGAATTGGGGACCGATTTGGCCAGCCGCCGGCCGTGGATCAGCGGCACGATGTGGTCGGCATCGCCGTGCCAGATCAGAACCTGGCCGGCGATGTTGCCCGGGTCGAAGCCCCACGGCCTGCCGAAAAGGGTCAGATCGTGAAACGGGGCCCGCAGCGGCCCCGCCTGGGTGATGTCGTGGATGAACATCGCCATCACATCGGGGCGCATCATCACCTCGAGGTCGGCTCGGCCGTTGATCTTGGCGTACGCCGAATACACCGCCGGGGCTTGGGCGGCCACCCCGTCCAGCCCGAAGCGCATCATCGACCCAAATGCCCGACGCATCGGGCTGAGCAGCGCTTGGCCCGCGGTGGTGATCTGGGTGTAGCTGAACACCGCCCCTCGGCCGATGCTGGGGGCCAGCCCGCCCAACACGGCCGAGGTCACCACCCGATCGGGCAGCTCGTGGGCGACCGCCAGCGTGTAGGGCCCTCCGCCCGACAGGCCGGCGACGGCGAACTTGTCGAGGCCGAGCTGATCGGCGGCCGCGTTGACGTCACGAGCGAACTGCTTGAGCGACCGGTAGGCGTAGTTGGTCGAGTTGCCCGTGCCCGGGCGCTCCAGGGTGATCACCCGCAGCCCGGTCGAGCGACCGGTGGGGTTGACGCCGACCGGTACCTGATAGCGCCCACCCGGGGTGCCGTGGAACCACAGAACCGGGTCACCATCGGGATCCCCATAGGCCGCCCAGCCCAGCCTGCGACCGTCGGAGACCGTGACCGTCCCCTCGTCGTGGTGCGGGTCCGGATGGGGATCGAGCTGAGATGGGGCCACGTGATTCCTCCGTCCGCTCTGACGTCAAGAGCGGCCTGTGTGAGCTGGGGCCATCGTAGAAGCGTGCGAGCCCTTCGTCACAACGGTCCAAGCGGCGAACTCTTCCGCTATCGCGTCCTCCAGCGCGCGATAGCGGCAGAGTTCGCCCCGATCGTCAGCCTTCGAGTGCCGTTTCGGCTGCTTCGACCAGATGGTCGAGCAGGCGCTGGTGTTCGGCCAGGTTGTTCGAACGGTCGGACTCCACCCGAAACATGGCGGTGCGGCTGATCCGAGTCGCTTCCTCGCCACCACCGCTGGATGTCGACGGTGCCGTCGACTCTCCCGACGTTGGGCTCGCCGGAACCCCAGCGGCGCCACCGGTCACGCGGTGGGCGGTCAACCGTCGCCGCAGGACGTTGGCCAGCACCGACGGCTGTACCTCGACCACATCAAGGCCGAAGCCCGTGCCGATCGCGCCGAGATCGAGCCCACTGGGCGTTCCCCACCAGCGCTCGAAGTCGCCCTCCGGCAACATGCGCTGTTGGGGTAGGAACGAGAAGATCCCCCCACCGTCGTTGTCGACGACGATGACGGCCAGGTTGTCGATCGCCGAAGCCGAGACGAGCGATCCGATGTCGTGGAGGATGGCCAGGTCACCGACAACGGCGGCGGTGGGCACCCCGGTTCGGGCGACCCCGACGGCGGTGGCGACCACACCGTCGATGCCGTTGGCCCCCCGGTTGGAGTGCACCGTCACCCCGGCCGGCACCCTCGGTCCGAACCACTCCAGGTCGCGCACCGGCATCGACGAGGACACGACCAGGTGACCGCCGTCGGGCATGCCGTCGAGCGCCGCCGCGACTGCAGCCGCCTCGACGACCCTGGGTCTGCCGTCCTCAACAGCGACCTCAACCCGTTTGCTCACCCGGCGCCAGCGCTCCGCCCACCCGGCCGGGGCGCCGGTCAGCCGGTCGGCACCATGGGCGGCCATCAGGGCCTCGAACACCGCGGCAGGGCCGGCCTGCACCTGGTGGGTGACCACCCGGTCCGGGTCGGGAAACCAGCCCGCCGGGTCGATGGCGATCTGGTCGGGCACCGCCGAGAGCCACTGGCCGGTCACCTTGGACGAGACCAGCCCACCGAGGCGGACCACCACTTCGGGGAGCAGCGCTGCGGCCACCGCCGCCGAGCGCAGCATCGGATCGAAGTTGGGCACAACCGTGGGCTGATCGAGCCGCAGACCGGACAGCGGGTCGGCCAGCACCGGCCACCCCAACGACTCCGCCGCGTCCAGGATGATTCGTGGAACACGATCGGGCTGGCCATCAGGCGCCGTGGACGATGCGCCCAGCCCGGCCGGCGCCTGCCCGTATCCAACGGTGCACCCGGCGTGATCGCTGCCGGTCGGGGCCGAGGGGCGCGTCGCCCGCTCGCCGGCGATCACCACGACGCGGCGTCCGCTGCACCGGGCGATCAGAGCGTCGACGTCATCGGTTCTCGGGCGCTGAGGTTGAGGCTGAGGCTGAGGCTGAGGCTGAGGCTGAGGCTGAGGCTGATCATCGGCCACGACGGAGCGGGGGGAGGCGGCGGCGGAGTCGGCGACGGCAGCGGTGGAATGGGCGGCGACGGGGCTGGCGGCAGAGTCGGCGGCGGGCAACGCACCCACCGCCCCCACCAGGGGCTCGCGGAACCCAAGGTTGAGCTGCACCGGCCCGGGCCGGGCGCCGGTCGCCGCGTCGAAGGCCTCGTCGGCCAGCGCCCGCCAACGTCCTCGGCCGGAGGTCTCCGGTGGGCCGGGCTCCAGATAGGCCCGCACGGAAGGACCGTACAGCTCCCGCTGGTCGATGGTCTGCGGGGCGCCGGTGTTCAGCAACTCGGGCGGACGATCGGCCGTACAGATCAACACCGGCAGGGCGGCCAGGTGCGCCTCGACCACCGCCGGGTGGTATTCGACCGCAGCGGTACCTGAGGTGCACACCAGCACAGCGGGAGCACCGGTGGCCCGGGCCACGCCGACCGCCTGAAAAGCCGCGCTGCGCTCGTCGAGCACCACGTGGGCCCGTAGCCGATCGCCGGCAGCAGCACCCTGGTGGTCGAGCACCCATTGCAGCCCGATCACCAGCGGTGTGCTGCGGGAGCCCGGGCTGACGATCACGTGGCGAACGCCCCGGCGGCACCACTGGTCGATCAACGTGGCGGCAAAGGTCACCGCCACGGCAGGGTCCTCGGCTGGGGCCACGTCCGGCGTTCGATCCACACGTCGAGAGTACGCCCCGATCCTCGGCAGCTGGTGATCCCCCGCGTCGCCAAAGCTCCGTGCTGAACCACCCTTGCAACTACCCGGCGCTGTGCCTTTCAGCCCGGCATCACTATGGGAGGATCGGGGGCGATGACCGATCCGTCCCCGACGCCGCTGGTCCTGCTCCACGGTTTCACCCAGAACCGGCAGTGCTGGGGACCGTTCGCCGGTCAGCTGGATGACGGCCGGCCGGTAGAGCGCTGGGATCTGCCCGGACACGGCGGTGGCGGGCCGGCGGCGGACGGTTGGGCGACCGCCGACCGGCTGGCCGCCCAGGCCGCCGCGCGAACGGCGGCAACGGCGGCCCCCGGGGCGACGACGACCGCCGAAGCGGCACGGGCGAGCGACTGGCTCGGCTACTCCCTCGGCGGCCGGATGCTGTTGCACCTCGTGCTCGCTCACCCGAACATGGTGCGCCGGGCGGTGCTCATCGGTGCAACCGCCGGGCTGGCCACCTCGGCCGAGCGGGCCGAGCGACGGGGCGCCGACGAGGCGCTCGCCGAGCGCATCGAGCAGGACGGAGTCGACGTGTTCATCGAGCGGTGGCTGGCCATGCCGATGTGGGACGGACTCCCCGAGGCGGCGCAGTTCGTCGACGAGCGGCGCACGAACACTGCGGACGGGCTTGCCGGATCGTTGCGCCTGGCCGGAACCGGAGCCCAGGATGATCTGTGGCCTCGGCTCGGGGAGATCGACGTGCCGGTGCTGGTGCTGGCCGGTGGTCGCGACCAGAAGTTCACCGCCATCGGCCGTCGCCTGGCCGCCGCCCTCCCCCATGGCGAGTTCCGCGCGATCCCCGACGCGGGCCATGCGGTCCACCTGGAGGCGCCGGAGCGCACCGCCCAGGCGGTGACCGGCTGGCTCGACGCCTGATCGGCGTCCTCTCCAGCGGGCAGACTCGGTGACATGACCAGCGACCGCACCGTCCAGTCGATCCCACCTCGCCACGCCGCCGACGGCCGTTCGCCCTTCGCCGGCCGACCGCTGGACGGGCTGGTGGTGCTGGCTCTGGAACAGATGGCGGCACTGCCCTTCGCCACCCAGTTGATGGGACGCCTCGGCGCCCGCATCATCAAGGTGGAGCACCCGACCCAAGGCGAATCGGGCCGCCAATCATCCCCGGCGATGACCGACCCCGAGGGCCGAACGGTGGGGGCGACGTTTCTGCGCTCCAACCTGGGCAAGGACTCGGTCGGCATCGATCTCAAGTCCGAGGCGGGGCGTCAACTGGTGATCGAGTTGGCCGCCCATGCCGATGTGATCGCGGAGAACTTCAAGCCCGGCACCCTCGACCGGCTGGGGCTGGGGCCGAAAACCCTGGCCGAGGCCAACCCTCGGGCGGTGCTGGTATCGGTCTCCGGGTTCGGCAGCGATCCGGCCAGCCCGTATCGAACGCGCCCGGCCTACGCCTCGATCGTCGAGGGCATGTCGGGCGTCTATGAGTTCAAACGCCACGGCGACGAGCCCCTGCACGTCAACCCGGTCGGGGCGCTCGGCGACATCTCTGCCGGCCTGTTCGCCGTGATCGGCGTGCTGGCCGCCCTGCGCCAGCGGGAGGTGACCGGGGAGGGCCAACACGTGGACGTCGCCATGTTGGACTCGGTCTTGGCGATGACCGACGTGGTCACCAACTTCGCATCGATGGGCCAGCCGAGCGAACCCGACCCGGCCCCCTACGTGCTCAGCTCCTTCCGCACCTGCGACGGCTCGCTGGTGATTCAGCTGGTGCGCGAGCACCAGTTTGTGAAGCTGGCCCAGCTGATCGGTCACCCCGAATGGCTCGACGATCCCCGCTTCGCCGAGCGCACCGGCTGGGGCGAACACCTCGACCGGGTCATCCGCCCGGCACTGGAGGCGTGGGCGGCCGACCTGACCCGCGAGCAGGCCGCCGTGGCGCTCGCCGATGCCGGGGTGGTGGCCGGATCGGCCCTCACCCCAACCGAGGTGCTGGCCGACCCCCACGTGGCCGCCCGCAACATGCTCGTCGCCATGGAACGCCCCGACGGGGTGGAGCAGCCGGTGTTGATCCCCGGCAACCCGGTGAAGCTGTCGCGCGTACCCGAATCGAGCGAGCGGCGGGTGCCCTGGGTGGGCGAACAGACCGAGTCGGTGCTAGTCGACCTGCTGGGACTGACCGCCGAGGCCCTGGCCGACCTGCGCTCCGACGGGGTCGTCACCTGAGGTATCGCTCACCAATGCAGCGGGGCAACGTGCGTCCCGCACGGCGCCTCCGTAGAATCTGACGGTCCGTCAGATTTGGGAGCGTTATGGATTTCGAGTTCTCCGCCGAGCAACAGACCTTCGCAAAGGACGTCGAGGCTTTTCTCGACGCCAATGACGATCCAGAGGTGTTCGACGTCACCCGCGAGAACATGGCGCAGATCGTCGACACGCCCGAGCGGCGGGCGTTCATGGGCAAGCTGGCCGAGCAGAACTGGCTCGGCATCACCTGGCCGACCGAGTACGGCGGCACCGAGGGTGACGGCGTCTACGAGTACCTGCTCAACGAGCAGCTCGCCGGTCGCGGTGGCCCTCAGATCGGCAAGGGCATCGGCATCATCGGCAAGACGCTGATCGCCCACGGCTCCGACAAGTTGAAGGCCGAGTTTCTGCCCCAGATCCTCAACGCCGAGGTGGAGTTTGCCGTCGGCTACTCCGAGCCCGAGGCCGGCTCCGATGCCGCCGCCATGAAGCTGAAGGCCGAGCCCACCACGGTGGACGGCGTCGACGGCTGGATGCTGAACGGGCAGAAGACCTGGACCACCTCGGCTCACTTCGCCGACTGGTACTGGGTGGGCGCCCGCACCGACACGGAAGCTCCCAAGTGGAACGGCATCACCCTGTTCCTCGTGCCGATGAACCACGAGAACATCACGATCACCGGCATCTGGACGATGGGCGACGAGCGCACCAATGAGGTGTTCTTCGACGACGTGTTCGTGCCCGGCGATTACGTGGTCGGCGAGCTCAACAAGGGATTCCAGTACATCTCCCAGGCGCTCGACCTTGAGCGCTTCACCATGTTCACCTATGCGCCGATCAAGCAGCGCCTCGACGTGCTCACCGAGTACGTCCAGGAGGCCACCCGCGACGGGGAGCCGCTGGTCGAGGACGAGGTGGTTCGGGCCAAGATGGCCCACCTGCACACCGAGGCCGCCGTCGCCCGGGCCCTCGGGCTCAAGTTCGTCGCTGCGGCGGTCAAGGTGGAGACGGCCCACCGGTCCGGTGCCACCGAGTACCAGCCCCCCACCGTGCAGGCCTCGGAGTACAAGCTGTTCACCACCGAGTACTCCAAGGCGCTCGCCGATGCGTCGATGGACCTGGGCGCACCCGGCACCCAGCTGCGGGTGAAGACCGAGGAGGCCCCGATGGCGGGCCGGGCAGAGTCCACCTACCGCTACACGGTGATCGACACGATCGGCGGCGGTTCCTCCGAGGTGCAGCGCAACATCATCTCCCGTCGCGGCCTCGGCCTGCCCCGCAACTTCTAGGCAGCGCCGCCTCATGAGCCACGGCACCAGCCCCCTACAACCGGCGCGATCACGATGACCACCGACCTGCTTGCAGGCATCACCGTGCTCGACTTTGGCACCGTCGGCCCCGCAGCGCGGGCGTCGGCGATCCTGGCCGACTACGGGGCGCAGGTGACCAAGGTTGGCGCCGTGCCCCGCTCGGGCACGGTCACGATCACACCCCCGGCGTTTGCCTACTCCGGCGGGCGAGGCACGCGGCGGGTGCAGCTGGACCTGAAGTCCGACCGTGGCCGAGCGGCTGCGCAGGCGCTGGCTGCCGCGTCCGACGTGGTGATCGAAAGCTTTCGGCCCGGCGTGGCCGACCGCCTCGGCATCGGTTGGGACGAGCTGTCGAAGCTGAACCCGGGCCTCGTGTACTGCTCGACGTCGGGGTACGGCCAGGACGGACCCGCCTCCCAGCGCGCCGGTCACGATCTGAACTACCTGGCCGTCGGCGGGTTTCTCGACTGCTCCGGCCGTCGTGAGGACGGCGGCCCAGCGCTGCCCGGCGCCACCGTGGCCGACATCGCCGCCGGCGGCATGCAGGCGGCGATGGCCATCATGGCGTCGTTGATCGGCCGGGGCACGAGCGGCGAGGGCCGCTACCTCGACGTTTCGATCGCCGACGGCGTCGTCGCCATGATGTCGCTGTACGTCGACGAATACCTGGTCACCGGCGCCGAGCCCGGTCCCGGCCACAACGTGCTCACCGGTCGCTACGCCTGGTACGGCATCTACCGGTGCGCGGACGGCGGCTGGATCAGCGTCGGCGCCATCGAGCCCAAGTTCTACGCCAACCTGCTGCTCGAGCTCGGGCTCGACGCCGAGCGCTTCGGGTCCGGCCAGTACGACGACGAGGTGCAGGCCGACCTGCGGGCCGCCCTGACCGATGCGTTCGCCACCCGCAGCCGCGGCGACTGGGCCGGACAGCTCGGCGACGCCGACTGCTGCGTCGCACCGGTGATGACCATCCCCGAAATGACCGACGACCCCCACGTGGAGGCCCGCGGCCTGATCGGCCGAGCGGTTCACCCCACCGACGGCGAGCTGAGGCAGCTCGATCGCATCTGGGCCGGGACCGTGCGCCGCGGCGCACCCGAGTCGCTGCCCGACGCCTCGGTGACCGACACGACCGAGCTGCTCGCCGCCGCCGGCTGGAGCACCGCCGACATCGAGGCCGCCATCGCCGAAGGAGCCGCCGCATGAGCGACACCGCCCAGTCCACCGCTGTTCCGCCCGAGATCGAGGCGCTGATCGGCGAGCGTCAGTACCCGGTGACCGCCAACTTCCCTGTGGAACGCGCCTACGGCTACAACACCGCTGCGGCCACGGCCAACGGCAACCCGCTGTACTGGGACGACGACGTGGCCGCAGCCCTCACCGGCGGTCCGATCGCCCCTCCGACCACGCTGTCGCTGTGGATCCGCCCCCACTACTGGGAGCCGGGTGCCGAAGGCGAACAGCTGGCGCTGCAGGTGCACTTCGACCTCAAGGCGGTCTTCGGCCTGCCCGAGGCCGTCATGACCGACAACACGCTCACCTTCTACGACCCGGTGCGCCCCGGCGACGTGATCAGCCACGCCCAGGTGCTCAAGTCGGTCAGCGGACCGAAGACGACCAAGCTGGGCGCCGGCCGCTTCTGGGTGATCGACCTGGAATACCACAACCAGAACGGCGAACTGGTGGGCATCGAGAGCTACACCGGCTTCGGGTACCAGCGCGATGAGGCCAAGACCGACGGGGGCGACTCATGAGCGGCAACACCACCGAGGCCTCCACCAGCCGGTCCTCAACCGTGCTGCCCACACCGCGACTGCTTCACGGCGACGTGGCCATCGGGGACGCCCTGCCCGAGCTGGCAGTCGAGGTCACCGCCACCACCGTGGTGCTCGGGGCCATCGCCAGCCGCGACTGGCGGCCGATGCACCACGACTTCAAGTTCGCCACCGAGCGCAACGGCGTTGCCAACATCTTTCTCAATACCCCCAACCAGGCCGCCTGGTTCGAGCGCTACCTCACCGACTGGGCCGGCCCCCACGCCCGCCTCGGCTCGATGACGTTCCGCATGCGCACGTCGGTGTTTCCCGACGACACGATGACGTTTTCCGGCACGGTCACCGAGACGACCACCGACGACGCCGGCTGCGGCTGGGCGAGCGTCGACGTGGCGCTGATGGTCGGAAAGCGGGTTGGGTCGACGTGCTCGGCCCGCATCGCCCTCCCCACCGACGCCGACGACAACCCGTGGGCCCGCAAGGGCGACGCCTGGCAGCCGGCACTCGGCCGCTGACCACAGCGGCCACCCTTCACCCGCACGCCCCCCAATCCCCTCTTTTCGTTCGATTACCCAGGAGCACCGAACCATGCCATTGGATCTTGACCTCAGCGCAGAACAGGACATGCTGGCCGACATGGTCGCCGGCGTCGCCGAGCGCTTCAGCCCCCTCACCACCGTCCGCGAGCTCGAGGACGACCCCACCGGCTACTCCCCCGAGCTGTGGGCCCAGCTGGGCGAGCTGGGGCTGATCGGCCTGCTGCTTCCCGAGGCGCACGGCGGCTCCGGCATGTCGATGGTGGACGCGGTCGTCGTCTACAAGGAGCTCGGCCGCACCCTGATTCCGTCGCCCCACCTGGTCAGCTCGGTGCTCGCCGGCGGGCTGATCGCCCGGGCCGGCAGCGAGGACCAGCAGGCGGCCTGGCTGCCGACGTTGGCGTCCGGAGCGGACGTGTGGACCGTCGCCGTGCAGGAGCCGGGCGGCGGGTTCACCGACGCCGGCATCACCACCGAAGCGGTGGCCACCGACGACGGGTTCACGCTCTCGGGCACCAAGCGACACGTGCTGTTCGCCTCCGCCGCCCAGCACCTCATCGTCGCCGCCAAGGGCACCGACGACCGGGTCGACCTGTTCGTCGTCGATGCCGGCGCCGAGGGCATGACCCTCACCCAGCAGATGAGCATCGCGTCCGACACCCAGTACCAGGTGGACCTCGCCAACACGCCGGCGGTGCGCCTCGGCGAAGTCGCTACCGGCTGGGGCAACTGGAACCAGACCCTGACCGAGGCGATGATCCTGCTGGCGGCCCAGGCGGTCGGCGGGGCCGACCAGGCTCTGAAGATCACCGCCGACTACTCCAAGGAGCGCAAGCAGTTCGGCAAGGCGCTCGCCGAGTTCCAGGCGTTGAGCCACGACATGGCCAACTGCCGCACCGCCGTCGACGGCGCCGAGATGCTCACCTACGAGGCCGCATGGTCGCTCGACACCGGGCGCGACATCACCAAGTTGGCGCCGATGGCCAAGATGTTCGCCTGCAAGACCTACCGCGACACCACCGCCATCGGCCAGCAGATCTTCGGCGGGATCGGCTTCACGCTCGAAGCCGACATCCAGCTGTACTTCCGGCGGGCCAAGTCCTTGCAGATCAGCTGGTGGGACGAGCGCCACCTCGAGCGCCTGATCGCCGCCGCCGTACTCGACGGCTGATCGTTGGGGCGCCGAGCCCTACACCGGCCCGATGGCCAGGCCCACCGCCAACAACACCCCATAGACCAGCTGCACCTGGCCGGTGCGTCCCAGCACCTTGATCAACGCCGGACCTTCGGCGCCGCGGAACACGTGGGTCAGCGCAACGTTGGCCAGCGGCAGCGCGGCAAAGGCCGCCGCCCCCACCAGGCGACCCGAGCTCCCGGCGATGAACGTCAACAACACGAACGGGCCCAGCAGGCACACCGCATAGAGGATGCGGGTCTTCGGGGGGCCCAGCCGAACGGCCAGGGTGCGCTTGCCCGAGGCGGTATCGCCGGGGATGTCCCGCAGGTTGTTGATCACCAGCAGCGCCGTGGCCAGCAACCCCATCGCCGCACCGGCGCCGAACGCAAGCAGCGTGATCTGCCCCGATTGCACGTAGGCGGAGAACACGGTGGCGACCAGGCCGAAGAACACGAACACGAACACCTCGCCCAACCCGGCGTAGCCGTACGGGTTGGCACCGCCGGTGTAGAACCACCCGGCGGCCACCGAGGCCACCCCGACCAATCCAAGACGCCAGTCGACAAGGATCACCAGCGGGGCGCCGGCGAGCAGCGTCACCCCGAAGGCGACGAGCATCGCCCGCTTGACCTCATCCGGCGTGGCCAGCCCATCGCCCACCAGGCGGGGAGGGCCCACCCGCTTACCAGGATCGTCGATTCCCCTCTTGCCGTCGGAATAGTCGTTGGCATAGTTGGTGGCCACCTGCACCGCCACGGCCACGATCAGGGCGCAGATGAAACGCCAGGCGATGAAGCTGAACCGGTCCTCGGCCCCGACCGACGTCCAGACACCCACCGCCGTGCCGACCAACACCGGAGCGACCGCCGCCGGCAGGGTGCGCGGCCGTGCGCCGAGCACCCAACGGTTGGTCGTGATCGGCTGGGCTTGAAGTTCCGCTGACATCGCCGGGAACCCTACCGCCGGTTTGGTCGGCCGCCCCCCGAGACGCACTTCCGCCGAACCTTGTGTGGTCTCGACGCCGGCACCCGACCCCAAACCGAGGAGAAGCGTGCGCTTGTCGACGGGAGCCGAGCCTTGAGCGGGCTCTACGATGCCGGGGTGACCCGACGGCTGGTGGCGTTGCAGATGGATGGCGGCGCGGAGTACCTGGCAACGGTGCAACGCATCTGGGACGACGGCGACGCCGTCGCTCCCCTGCCCGTCGACGCTCCCCGGCCACATCTCG
>JACDJB010001812.1_pt1 | contig 16602 bp, 15 predicted proteins | sample 7454121 | NCBI WGS metagenome assembly JACDJB01 (sample SAMN14253290, study PRJNA609438) | sludge metagenome | isolation source: sludge after 25d culture with pyrite | collected 2018-12-20 | reverse complement strand
TAACCCCTTGATTTTACTGGCGCGCCCGGCAAGATTCGAACTTGCGACCTACGGATTCGTAGTCCGGCGCTCTATCCGGGCTGAGCTACGGGCGCGGCTTGAAATGTGGCAGTCGATATAGGACAAAGCTTTCGGCTTGTCAACGGTTTGTTCGCCCTGATCGCCGGGGCGAATCCGCCCCGGCTTCCCGGGAAAGGGCGCCGTTGGCGGCCTGGAGCCGGGAAAGGACAAAGTGGATCCAATGAAAAGGTCCCCACGGGTTATGGGCAGATGCCATGAACGAAGATGACCACCGATACATGCGCCAGGCGTTGGCGGAGGCCGAAAAGGCTGGACAGCGGGGGGAAGTTCCGGTAGGAGCAGTGCTTGTCGCCGAAGACGGCACCGTCCTGGCCGCCGACGGCAACCGGACCATCGAACTGGCGGATCCATCGGCCCATGCCGAAATGCTGGTGATGCGGGCCGCCGCGGCGAAGTTGAACAACTACCGCCTGCCCGGAACGACGCTGTATGCCACGGTGGAACCGTGCATCATGTGCCTGGGAGCGGCGGTGCATGCCCGGATTGCCCGGGTGGTGTTCGGCGCGCCGGATCCCAAATGGGGGGCCGCCGGCTCGATGTACAACTTTTGCACCGACAGCCGCCTCAACCACTGCATCGAAACCACCGCCGGCGTGCTGGCCGATGAATGCCGGGAGTTGATCCAGGCCTTTTTCAGGGAGCGGCGGTAGGATTTGAACAGGTCTGCTCAAATTTGTAGGGCTAAAATAAAGGGACTTCAAAGGCGAAGGGGTCAGGTTTCAGTGCTGCCGGACACGGTGGTGCCCGGTTTGGTCGAGGCGGTGACGCTGGCTTTGGTAATCTCTGGCCGGTCTTCCGATAACTCGTTCCGATGAACATGGATTCCCCCGGATCGAGTCCGGGGCAGGCTCAAGTCAAGCCCGGAATGACGGAATAAAGCCAGACCCGGGGACCAGGTCAAGCGACAATCACCCCTTGAACCCTGAGCGCCGCGAAACGGCCTTGAACACGCCGCAGACGCCTTGAACCTTGAACTCCGCCTAGCGGCCTGAACTGTCAATATTCGTTAAATAGATACCTGTTTCCAACAGAGGAGTGGACGTGGCCAATATCGTGATCGTCGGCACCCAGTGGGGGGACGAAGGCAAGGGGAAAATCGTGGACATGCTGGCCGAGAAGGCCGACATCGTGGTGCGTTTCCAGGGCGGCAACAACGCCGGTCACACCATGGTGGTGGGCGGCGAGCAGCTCATCAGCCACCTGGTTCCATCGGGCATTCTCCAGGGCAAGATCTGCATGATCGGCAACGGCGTGGTGGTGGACCCGGAGATTCTCATCGGCGAGATGGACAAGATCGCCGTCCGGGGCATCGACGTCGGCCCCCAACGGCTGCGCATCAGCGAGCGGGCCCACCTGATCATGCCGTATCATCGCCAGATCGATCTGGAACGGGAAAAACACAAAGGCGACCGCAAGATCGGCACCACCGGCCGGGGCATCGGTCCGGCTTACGAAGACAAGGCGACCCGCCGCGGCATCCGCTTCGTGGATCTGTTGGACGCCAACGTCTTCGCCGAGCGCCTGGAGGCGATCCTCGACGAAAAAAACTTTTATCTGGAGCGCTATTTCGCCGCCGCCCCCCTGGATCCCGGTCCGATCCGGGAGGCCTACACGACCTTCGCCCAGCGCCTGGCCCCCCACGTGACCAACGTGTCCAAGGAACTGGCCGACGCCCTGGCGGCCGGCCGCCAGGTGTTGCTGGAGGGGGCCCAGGGAACCCACCTGGACATCGACCACGGCACCTATCCGTTCGTCACCTCTTCCAACACGGTGGCCGGCAACGCCTGCGCCGGGGCCGGTATCGGCCCCCGGGACATCACCGGCGTGGTGGGGATCGTCAAAGCCTACACCACCCGGGTGGGCGCCGGTCCCTTCGTGTGTGAACTCACCGACGAGACCGGCCATCGGCTCCAGACCGTCGGGGCCGAATTCGGCGCCACCACGGGCCGTCCGCGCCGCTGCGGCTGGCTGGATGCCGTGCTGCTGCGCAACAGTCGCCGCCTCAACGGCCTCACCGGTTTGGCGATTACCAAGCTGGACGTGCTCACCGGCATCGAGACCCTGAAGATCTGCACCGCTTACCGCCACGGCGACGAGCTCATCGAGGACTTTCCGGCGGATCTCAACTGCCAGGCCCGCTGCACGCCGGTCTATGAGACCCTGCCCGGATGGACGGCGGACATCTCAGTGGCCCGGCGCCTGGAGGATCTGCCGGCGGCCACCTGCGCCTACATCGACCGCATTGCCGAACTCTCCGGCGTGCCGGTGCAGATCGTGTCGGTGGGGCCGGGACGGGATCAGACCATCGTGGTGAGCCATCCGTTCGCGTAGCGGACATGGGATTTTTTGCCATTCCTGCGAACCCTCTTCCCGCTGTCATTCCGGATGCAAGCGAAGAATCTGCGGTTGTGAATACGGCGGGAAGTGGTGCCAATTGCGCAGAGATTCCTCGTCGCTCTCGCTCCTCGGAATGACAGCCGGGGGCTTCGCTGCTCGCAAATTGCAGCCGGGGGCTTCGCTGCTCGCAATTGCAGCCGGGGAGCCGCACTTCTCGACATGAGGCCTTGAACCGCGAGATTGAACCTCGCGATTTCCGGAAACTTTCAGCCCCCTGACATGGCCCCCGGGTCAGGGCCCGGGGTGACGATGGCGGAAGAAACCCTGACAGGACTGGAATTTCCACGGTTCAAGTTTCGGATCTTCCCGCCAGGAGCAGCTCGGCCATCTCGGCGAACCCGTAGCCCCCCTCGGCCGTGGTAACCCAGGCCGGCAGGGCCTCGATGCGCTCCACGAACGGTTTCACGTTGGCCACCCCCACCGCGTGGGGAAAATAGGCGAACATGGGGGCATCGTTGGGCGAGTCGCCGACGAAAACCACCCGTTGGCGCACCGATTCCAGCGTCACGCCGAACACTTCCGCGAAGAGCCGCACCGTCATGGTCAACTTGTCGTAATCGCCGAACCAGCCGTTGACGTGAATCGAGGAGATCTTGGCGCGAGCCCCGGCATCGGTGAAGCAGGCCACGATGCGGTCCACGGCGTCCATGGGCAGCGGTGCCACGTCCTCGCAAAAATCAATGGCCAGATCCGCTTCGCGATAGGCCTGGTCCGCGGCCACGGCGCAGCCGGGGACCTCGACCAACACCCGTTTTCGAATTTCCTCCAGCCGCCGGCGGTCCGCGGCGCGCGCTTCCCTGCTCCGGGCATAACGCCGGATCATGCGCCGGTTTTCCCCATCATAGCGGAAGTAAAAAGCGCCGTTCTCCCCCACCACCGCCGCCACCGGCCACATGCGGGCGATGTGGTCGCACCAGCCGGCGGGCCTGCCGGTGACGGGAATCACGTGCAGCCCCGCTTCGGTCAGGGTCTCCATGGCGCTATAGGCCGCCGCCGGCAGCCGTCCGCCCAACGTCAGGGTATCGTCGATGTCGCAGAGAACATGGGTCACCGCCCGGCGCGGGGCCGGGGGCCAATGGGAGATGGGATTCATGGTCAAGACTCCGATTTGCCGTGGCCGAAAGGGCCGGGAAAGGTGTTTGCGCCACTTGACGCAGCGATGGGCGCGGAGATCCCTCGCTTCGCTCGGGATGACGGTGCGGGGTTTCTCCGGGATGACGGTGCGGGGTTTCTCCGGGATGACGGTGCGGGGTTTCTCCGGAATGACGGTGCGGGGTTTCTCCGGAATGACGGTGCGGGGCTTCTCCGGGATGACGGTGCGGGGCTTCTCCGGGATGACGGTGCACGGCGGCTTCACAGTGAAGATCCGCGGCCCCTCCGGCAGGACAGCTCCGAATTTCTGGACCACCGATCAAATCTTATCGCCTCCGGGGTTCAGAAGGGGTTTTCGCCGATACCCCTGCCGCTTTCAGGAGGCTTTCGATTTCCTTGGCGCTGAGAAAACGCCACTGCCCCGGTTTCAGGTCCCCCAGGCGCAGGTTGGCAAACCGCACCCGCCGCAATTTTTCCACCCGGCCGCCCACCGTTTCCACCATGCGCCGGATCTGCCGATTGCGCCCTTCCTTGAGCACGATGCGAAAGCGGGCGGTTCCCAGGCGCACCACCTTGGCCGGCCGGGTGCGCCGGCCGTCCAGGACGATCCCCGCGGCCAGTTGTTCCAGCATGCCGCCGGTCAGGGGGATGTTTACGTCCACCACGTATTCTTTCTCGTGATCGAAGGACGGGTGGCTCAACCGGTGATGAATCCGCCCGTCGTTGGTGAGCAGCAGCAGGCCGGCGGAATCCTTGTCCAGCCGCCCCACCGGGAAGATGCGTTGGGGCAGGTCCACCAGGTCGGTCACCACCCGCTGGCCCGGGTGGTGGCAACTGGTCACCACCCCCACCGGCTTGTGCAGGATCAGATACACGAGCCGGGTTTCCACGGCGATATCCCGGCCGTCCACCTTGACGCGGTCCTTTTGCGGATCCACCACGGTGCCGAGGGTCGTTACCACCTGGCCGTTTACCGCCACGCGGCCGGCGGCGATGAGGGCTTCGCCCTGGCGCCGGGAGCAGACACCGGACTGGGAGAGAAATTTTTGCAGGCGCATGGGGGTGGCGCCTCCGGCGCGTTCAAGGCCGCTTTGCGGCGTTCAAGGTTCAAGGCCGCTTTGCGGCGTTCAAGGCGCCTTCGGCGCGTTCAAGGTTCAAGGTTGCGCTTTGCGGGGTTCAAGGTGCCGGCGGCGCGTTTAAGGTTCAAGGTTGGGTGGACGGGGTTGTTGGCTTTTTTCCACCAACTTAGCGATGAGTGCCAGGGTGCGGTCAACGGCGCCGCGGTGGGAGAGGAACACGTTCCGGGCGGCGGCGCCCATGCGCCGGGCCTGGTCCCCATCGGCCAGCAGGCGCTGGCCCTGGTCTTCCAACGCACCGGCATCGGCGATACGAACGGCGCCGCCGGCCTGCTCCAGGGCCTCGGCCACGGCGGAAAAATCGCTCATGTCCGGCCCGTAGAGCACCGGCCGGCCCATGGCGGCCGGCTCCAGGGGATTGTGCCCGCCGCAGCCGGCCAGGCTTCCGCCCACATAGGCCACATCGGCCGCGGCGTAAAGTTGCCGCAAAACGCCCATGCGGTCCACCACCACCACCGGTTCGTTTCCACCGGCTTGGTCCAGTCGGGACCAGAAGCCACACGCCGCCCCCTGACGCCGGAAGAGGCGCGCCACCTCCGCCGCCCGCAACGGATCCCGGGGCGCCACCACGACACGCAGCTCGGCAAACCGCTGCCGCCAGCCACGACAGGCCAGCGCCAGCGCCTCTTCCTCCACGCCGCGGTGGGTGCTGCCCGCCACCAAAATCGGCGTCTCCGGACCAACCTGCAAACGCCGCCGGTAAAGCCGCGAAAGAACGGCCGGATCGTCGGCATCGGGCTGATCGAACTTGAGGTTGCCCGTCACCCTCAAGCGGTTCGCGTCCACGCCCAAAGCCTTTAGCCGCCGGGCATCGAGATCGGTCTGGGCCGCCACCACCGCCAGGCTCTCGAACATCGGCCTCGTGAGGGCCCGGGCCCGGCGATAGCCGTGGAAGGAAGACCGGCTCATGCGGGCGTTGACCAGGGCCACCGGGATCCTGGACGCTGCCGCCCGGGCCAGAAAGTTGGGCCACAGGTCGGTTTCCACCAAAATCACCGCCGCCGGTCGCACCTGGCGCAACCGTGCCCCCACCACCGCCGGCAAGTCATAGGGGAAAAAGAACAGCCGGTCCACCAAGTGTGACAGCCGTTGCCGGGCGATGTGCTGCCCCGTGAGGGTGGTGGTGGAAAAAAAGATGCCGCGACGCGGCCAGCGCCGACGCAGGGCGGCCACCAGCGGCAGGGCCGAAAGGGTTTCCCCCACCGAAAGGGCGTGAACCCAGAACGGCCTTTCCCCGCCGGGAACCGGTGCCACGGCGGACAGTCCCAAACGCTGGCCGAGCTGGCCGCGCCACTTGCGACGCGCCAGCACCGGCGGCAACACAAAGGGGCCGGCCAGGGCCGCGGCGGCGTGCAGGAGGAGGTTGTAGGTCAGCAGGGCGCCTGCGGGGGGTTCAAGGCCGCTGGCGCGGCGTTCAGGGTTCAAGGTTCAGGGCGCCTCCGGCGCGTTCAAGGCCGCTTTGCGGCGTTCAAGGTTCAAGGCGCCAAAGGCGCGTTCAAGGCCGCGAAGCGGCGTTCAGGGTTCAGGATTATCTGCCGGCTTCTTGTCACGATGCGCATGGATTCCGGGTCAAGCGCGGAATGACGGATAAATGGCCGGGCCCCATATCAAGTCCGGGGCAACCGGGATTCGATCTTTTTCAGCAGCGCCTCACCCCGGACTCGATCCGGGGGCCATGTCGAATGGCTGAAGATCACCGGAAAAACATCACGCAATTGCGCGTCGTCCCAGACGAGGTCTCAGGTTTCAACGCTCAGGTCCCGGGGACCGGTTGCGTTGGGGTCGCATTAGTCCACCGCCAGCATGATTACCCCCGCGATGCAGGCGAAGAGCAGGTTGGCGGCCCAGGCCGCCATCACCGGGGGCAGCATCTCCCCGTATCCCAGGGAGAGGCAAAAACTGAAAAACACCCAGTACAGAAACGCCAGCCCCAATCCGATGGCCACCGCCAGGGCCAACCCGCCGTGGGCCAGGCGGTGCAGACCGATGCCGGCCCCCACCACGGCCAGGATCAGACAAATAACCGGAAAGGCCAGCTTGGCCTGGAGATCCACCCGGTAGGCGCCGGCGTCGTAGCCTTCGGCCGCCACGTGCTCGGCGTGCCGACGCAGTTCGCCGTAGCTCATCTCGCTCCCCTCCCGCGCCGCCTGACTCAGGTCTTCTGGGACCAGATCCAGCGGCACGGTCAACGTGTCGTGAAAGGAGACCGTCATCGCCCCGGTGTCGGACTGGCGACGCTGGGCCATGACCCCCGTGAGGCGCCATTGCCCCCCGCTGTATGCGCCGCTGGCGGCATCGAGGCGTTCCACCAGATCGAAGCGCTCGTCGAAGCGGTTGACCGTCAGGCCGTAGGCGGTGCGGCTGGGGCCGTGGTAGTGCTGGAGGAAGACGATGGAGCGCGCCCCCTTGATCCAGATGTTATGCTGCCGCGACACCAGCATGGCCTTCTGCCGCACCTCCCCCAGCCAGATCCGGTTGGCCCGGTCCATGGTGGGGGGCACCACCGCCTCGGAAAGAAAGAACAGCAAAATGGTAGATACCGCCCCCAACACCAGGATCGGTCGGATCAACCGGCCCGTCCCCACCCCCCCGGCCCTGAGGGCCAGCACCTCGTTGTGCTTGTTCATCAGCCCGAAGGTGATGGTCACCGCCAGCAGAAGGGCCAGCGGCATCACCTGGGCCACGATGAACGGCAGCTTGTAGGTGAAGTAGGCCAGGGCCCGATCCAGGGGAACCCCTTTTTCGAGAAAATTGTCCACCTTCTCGAAAAAATCCACCGCCAGGTACACCCCCACCACCATGAGCAAAACGATGGCGGCCATGCGCAGGATCTCGCGGATCAGGTAGCGGTGGACGATGGACACGGGGTCACCTCACCGGCCAGAGGCGCCACTGCACCGGCCGTTCCCGCACCGCACGCGCCATGAACCAACAGCCGAACCCGGCGCTGACGACGTTGGGCAACCACATGCCCACCACCGGGGTCAGATAGCCCCCCTCCCCCAGGATCTTTCCCGCCGAGAGCATCAGGTAGTAGGCCAGAAAACTCGCCAGCCCCAACCCCAGGCCGAAGGAACGTTTGGCCGTGCGGGACTGGATCCCCAGGGGCAGGGCCATGAAGCCCAGGCAAAGACAGGCGGCGGGAATGGCCAGCTTCTGGTGCCAGGCGAGACGGGCGGAAAAATAGCGCGGATCTCCCGGCTTCAGGGAATCGATCCACCGGCCCAGGGCGGCAAACCCCATTTCGTCCTCGGACGGCGGGGCCGCCGCGGGCACCGCCGCCGGCTGCTTCACCTTCAGGGCCACGTCGTAGACATCGAAACCGATGGTGTCGGCGGTGCGGCTGGCCAGATCCACCCGGTGCACGGTGCCGCCGTGGAGTTCGAGGCGATAGGCGTTGTTGCCGGCCTCGGCCACCAGACGCCCCCGGGGGGCGACGATGGCGATCTTCAGCGGCCGGTGACGCTGGTCCTCGATGAACACGTCCACCAATTCCCGGGTGGCCGGATCGATACGGGTGACAAAGAGCATCACCCCGTCGAAGGCGTCGTTGAAGGTCCGTTCCTTCAGCACGAGGCTCAGATCGGTGGTTCGGGTGGCCCGGGCCACCACATCCTTCAGCGCCAGGCGGCCCTGTGGCGCGCCCCAGAGAGTGACGGCCAACGTGATCAGGCCGCCGATGAGGGCGAACCCCATCACCGGCGGCAGCAAGCGGTAGATACTGATTCCTCCGGCTTTCAGGGCCACGATTTCATTGTCCCCGGACATCCGCAACAGAGTCAGCAGAATCGCCATCATCACCGACATGGGCACCACGAATTCGAGAAACCGCGGCGTGGCGTAAACGAGCATCAGCACCACGGTGCCCAGCCCGATGCGGTAGTTGACCACCATGTTGGTGATCTCCAGGATCCGCGTCATCAGAAAAACGAAGGTGAAAAACACCAGATTGAGGGCAAAGGGGGGCAACATCTCCCGCAACAGGTACCGGTCGATGAGCGTGCTCACGCGTCGTCACCCTGGCGGCCGTTACCGAACTGCATCCGGTACAGCTTGCAGTACTCGCCGCCGCAGTCCATCAACTGTTGGTGGGTGCCCTCCTCCACGATTTTTCCCCCCACCACCACGGCGATGCGGTCAGCCCGCTCCACCGTGGACAACCGGTGGGCGATGACGAAGGTGGTGCGGCCGCGCATGAGGTTTTCCAGCGCTTTCTGCACCAGCATCTCCGCTTCGGTGTCCAGGGAAGAGGTCGCCTCGTCGAGAATGAGAATGGGGGCATCCTTGATCAGGGCCCGGGCGATGCAGAGGCGCTGTTTTTCCCCGCCGGAAAGCCGCCCCCCCAATTCGCCGATGTTGGTGTCGTAGCCCTGGGGCAGCGCCCGGATGAACGGATCGGCGTAGGCGGCGGTGGCCGCGGCGACGATGGCTTCCTCGGTGGCATCCGGGCGGCCGTAGGCGATGTTGTTGCGCACCGTGTCGTTGAACAAAATCGGCTCCTGGGTCACCAGGGCGATCTGCTCCCGCAGGGAAGCGATGGTGACGTGCCGGATATCCACCTCGTCGATGGTGATCCGGCCCCGGGTGACATCGAAAAAGCGCGGAATCAGGTTCACCAGGGTGGTCTTGCCCCCGCCGCTCATGCCCACCAGGGCCAGCACCTCGCCTTCGCGCACCCCAAGGTCGATGCCTTGCAGGACCCAGGCTTCCTCGTAGCGGAACCACACGTCGTGGAAGGCCACCCGGTGGGGTTGGCGCCGGAGGATCCGCGCATCCGGGGCCTCGGCAATCTCCGAGGGGGTCTCGATGATATCGAACACCCGGTCCAGGGCCGCCAGCCCCTGCTGCACGGTGTTGTTCAGGGCGCTGAGCTTCTTCACCGGATCATAGAGCATCAGCACGGCGGCCATGAAGGAAAAGAAGGTGCCGGCGGTGGAGGTGCCGTCGATGACCTTGGCGCCGCCGTACCAGATGATGAAGGCGATGCCCAGGCCGCCGAGAAACTCCATCACCGGCGACGAGAGGCTGCGGGCCACCACGGCCCGGATCTCCACCCGGAACAGGTGCTCGCACTTTTCCCGGAAGCGCCGTTTCTCGTGGGTCTCCATGCCGAAGGCCTTGACGATCTTGTTGCCAGCGATGGTCTCGTGGAGAAACACGCTCATCTCCGCCATGGCCTCCTGGCAACCGGTGCTGGCCCGGCGCACCCGCCGGCCGAACTCCACCACGGGGAAAAACGCCGCCGGCAGGATCACCAGGGCGAAGAAGGCCATCTTCCAGTCCCGGTAGAAGATCACGAAGATCAGCCCCAGGATGGTGAAAACGTCCCTCAGACTGCTGGTCACCGCCACGGACACCATCGCCTTGATGATGTTGACGTCGTTGGTGATGCGGCTCATGAGCACCCCGGTCTTCTCGCGCTGGAAAAACGAGACGGGCAGGTCCTGGATGCGGTCGTAGAGCCGGGTACGCAGGGCGAGGATGATGCGCTCGCCCACGTAGCTCATCAGGTAGCTCTGGACGTACATGCCCACGCCCCGGGCGAAGTAGATCCCGATGATGGCCAGGGGGATCAGCTTCAGCATGGTCCGGTTGCGGTTGAAAAAAATGTCGTCCAGCACCGGCTTGACGAGATAGGCGGTGGCGGCGGTGGCCCCGGCGATGACCAGCATGCAGATCATCGACAGGGCCAGCCGGCCCCAGTGGGCCCGGATCAGGGTCAGCAACTGGCGGTGCCGGTCGCTTAAATGCAGAAAAGGAAAAGACATCGGTTCATCTCACGAAGACTCATCTCACGAAGACAAGGATCGGGCGGTGAGCATCCGCCAGGCGATGGTCGCCACCCGCTGGCCGGCCCCGGGCGGCCCCAGGCGCAGGCGTACCCGGGCCAGGGCGTCGCGCATGGCCCGGCGCCGGGCCGGGTCGTCGAGGAGCGACAGGACATGAGCGGCGATGGTTTCCCCCGTGACTTCGTCCTGAATCAGCTCCGGCACCACCGGCGCCTCGGCGATGAGGTTGGCCAGACCGATGAACGGCACCCGGATCAGGGCCCGGCCCAACCGGTAACTCAGGGGGGAGACCTTGTAAACGATGACGGTCGGGGTACCGGCCACCGCCGCCTCCAGGGTCACGGTACCCGAAGCGGCCACCACCAGGGTGCTGTGGGCCAGGATGCCGCGCACCCCGCCCACCACCATCTCCAGCGAACCCCCCGCATCGGCCTCCCCGATGAGCCGGTGAACGAATGCCGGGTCCACCCCCGGCGCCACGGACACGGTAAAGCGCACATCGGGTCGCTGCCGGGCCACCGCCTTGGCGGCAGCCAGCATCTCGGGCAGGTGGCGCTCGATCTCCCGGTCCCGGCTGCCCGGCAGCAGCCCCACCCGCGGTGGTCCCGGCGGTTCGGCGCTCAGCGGCGGCGCCGCATCCATCAACGGGTGCCCCACGAAGGTCACCGGCACCCCGTGGCGGCGGTACAGGACCTCTTCAAACGGCAGGATCACCGCCATGTGGTCCACCCGGCGGGCGATCTTGCGGATCCGCCCGGGACGCCAGGCCCAGATCTGGGGGCTGATGTAGTAGAGCACGGGAATGCCCAGCCGCCGGGCCGTGGCCGCCACCATGAGGTTGAAATCCGGCAGATCGATGAGCACCAGGAGGGCCGGCCGCCGCCGGGCCAGAGCCCGGCGCACCCGGCCCAGGGCATCGATGAGCGCCCGGGCCTTCACCGCCACCTCGGTGATGCCCACCACCGCCAGGCTGGCGGCATCCACCAGGATTTCCACCCCGGCGTCGCGCAGGGCCGGGCCGCCGACACCGAAACAGACCAGGTCCGCTTGGCGGCGCCGCAGCGCCCGCACCACCCCGGCGCCATGGGCATCCGCCGAGGCCTCGCCGGCGATGATCATCAGGGAACCGGGATTCACGGCGCCTCTCCCTTTACCGCCGCGCCGCCGGCACCATCGATTTGCGCCATGATCCGCAGGGCCACATCCAGGGCCGCCCGGCCCATCTCTCCGGTCACTTCCGGGGGCCGGCGTCGGCTCACGGCGTCCACGAAGGACCGGATCTCGTCGGCCAGGGCGTCGCCGGCCGCCAATTGCCGCGTTTCGGTGCGCAACCCGGGCGGCGGCGCGGCGGCATCGGTGCGGACGGCGGCAAACCGCCTCTGGCCGAAATCCACCTCCAGGCATCCGTCGGCCTGGTAGAGGTGCAGGCGCCGCTCGCTGCAGGCGGCCAGGCGACTGGCGGTGAGGTTGGCCACGCATCCGTTGGCGAATTCCAGACGGGCGCCGGCCACGTCGGCCTGGGGCGAGACCACGCGCATCCCGCCGGCCCGGATCTTTCGCAGGGGCGCCGGCACCAGGTTCAGGATGATCTCGATGTCGTGGATCATCAGGTCCAGCACCACCGGCACGTCGGTCCCCCGGGGGGTGTAGGTGTTCAACCGCCGGGCCTCGATGAACCGGGGATCGCCGATCCGGTCCCGCGCCGCCACCAGGGCGGGGTTGAACCGCTCCAGGTGACCCACCTGGATAAGCCGTCCCCGGCTTTGGGCCAGTTCGATGAGGGCGTCGGCCTGGGCCAGGGTGACGGTGATGGGCTTTTCGATGAGCACATCGGCGCCGTGGGCCAAAAAGTCCCGACCGACGTCGAAATGGGCCGGCGTCGGCACCACGATGCTCACCGCATCCACCTCTCCCAGCAAGCGCCGGTAGTCGCCGTAGGCCCGGCACCCCACCTCGGCGGCCACCGCCTCGGCCCGGTCCCGGTCGCTATCGGCCACCCCCACCAGATCGATCCCCTCGATGCCGGCGTACTTGGCGGCATGAAAACGGCCCAGATACCCCACGCCCACCACCGCGACCCGCAATCGGCTCATCTACCCCTTCTCCTCCTCCGGCCACCCGATGATGGCAATGCCGTGACGATCCGCCAGGGCGATCATCTCCTTTCGGTCGAAGACCACGGCCCGGCCCGCCTCCACCGCCAGGGCACGAATCCCGGCCGCGTGCATGCTTACCACCGTTTCCACCCCCACGGCCGGCATGTCGAAACGCAGGTCCTGGTCCGGCTTGGCGATTTTCACCGCCACGGCCTGCCCCTTGCCCAAGGCGCCACCGCGGCGCAGGGTGGCATCGGTGCCGTCGATGGCCTCCACCGCCAGCACGCTGCCGCCGCCCACCACCACGCATTGGCCGATGTCCAGCCGACCGATCTCCCGGGCGATGTCCCAGCCGAAACGGATGTCGGCCAGCTCGCCCCGGCCGGGGCGCCGCCGGGTCCAACAGCCCGCCGGCGCCAGCATTTCCGGCAGCAGGAACGTGGCGGCCCGCACCTGGATGCCCTCGTCCTCCAGGGCACCGGCAACGGCGCGCAGCAACCCGTCGTCATGGGTGTGGCGCATCCGCGCCAGCAGCGCGATGGCCTTGATGTCCGGCCGCACGTTGGTAAACATCCGCGTCTTGGTGATGCGGCCCATCATCACCGCTTCAGCGACCTGGTGAAACCTGAAAAACCGTATCAGCCGTCCCAGTTGGCCCAGGTAGAACCATTCCACGGTGGCGACTTCCTCGGCCAGGGCCGGGTCGGTTTCCCCGTGGAAGGCGGCGGCAATGACCCGGTAGCCCCGGGCCGCGGCCCGACGGGCGAAAATCAGGGGAAACTGGCCACCACCGGCGATCAAGCCGAGGGGTTGCATGCACCTCTCCTGGGGCGGCGCTGCCGCCGGCTAACGGGTAATGCCCCGCTGGGAAGACTTGAGAAACGCGATAAACCGCGCCACTTCAGGCGTCGACGGCACCTCGGCCTCCACCCGGGCCAGGGCTTCCTTGAGGGTCAGGCCGAAGCGGAACACGATGCGGTAGGCTTTTTTCAGGGCCGCCACGGTCTCCGGGGAAAACCCGTGGCGCTGAAGCCCGACCCGGTTGAGCCCGTGGAGGGTGGCACGATCCCCGGCGGCGATGACAAACGGCGGAATGTCCTTGACCACGGCCGACTTGCCGCCGATGAAGGCGTAATCGCCGATGCGCACGAACTGGTGAACCGCCACCAGGCCGCCCACGGTGGCATCATCGCCGATCTCGATATGCCCGGCCAAGGTGGTGTTGTTGGCCATGATCACCCGGCGCCCGATGTGGCAGTCGTGGGCCACGTGGGTGTAGGCCATGAGAAAACAGCCCTCGCCGATCTCGGTGACCCCTCCGCCGAAAGCGGTACCGCGATGGACGGTGACGAATTCACGCAGGGTGCATCCGTCGCCGATGCGCACGACGGTTTCCTCCCCCTGGAACTTCACCGACTGGGGCACACCGCCGATGGCGGCGAACTGAAAAACCCGGCAATCCCGGCCGATCTCGGTGTAGGGGTCGATGACGGCATGGGTTCCCACCGTGGTGCCGTCGCCGATGCGCACACGCTCCCCGATGACCGCGAAGGGGCCGATGGTGACGTTGGCGCCGATTTCGGCGTCGGCATGAACGATTGCCGTGGGATGAATCATGGTTTTTCTCCGAAGGTGGCCATCAGTTCGGCCTCGGCCGCCAACTGGCCCTCAACGGTGGCCGTGGCGGCGATCTTGGCGGCCCGGGTGCGCAGGTTGAGAAAGTGGACATCCAGAATCAACTGGTCCCCGGGCACCACCGGCCGACGAAAGCGGACCCGGTCCATGCCGGTGAAATAGAGCAACTCGTTTTCCGCCGGTTGCTGGGAGGCCAGCACCAGCAGCCCCCCCGTCTGTCCCATGGCCTCGAGGATGATCACCCCCGGCATCACCGGCATGCCGGGGAAATGCCCCCTGAAAAAGGGTTCGTCGATGGTCACGTTCTTCAATGCCCGAATCCGCCGGCCCACCTCCAGCTCCAGCACCCGGTCCACCAGCATGAACGGGTAGCGGTGGGGCATGATCGCCATGATCTGGCGGATGTCGTAGACAGGGTCGCTCATGGCGCCTCCTGTGAATCCGGGGATTGCCCACCGTCCGGCACACGGGCCGGAGGGCCGCTTTCCAGGTCTTTCAAACGTTTTTCCAGCTCCCGCAGGCGCCGGGCCATCTCGGGCAGTTGCGGGGTGAGTCGCTGCACCCGGAGCCACTGTCCGTGGGGCATCTGGGGTGTCCCGGAAACCACTTCCCCCGCCGTCACCGATCGCATCACCCCGGCCCGGGGGCCCACGGTGGCGCCATCGCCGATGGACAGGTGCCCGGCCACCCCGGCCTGGCCGGCCATAATCACCTGACGGCCGATGGTCACGCTGCCGGAGATGCCCACCTGAGCCACGATGACGGTGTTCTCCCCCACGATGACGTTGTGGCCGATGTGCACGAGATTGTCGGTCTTCACGCCCCGCTGCAGCCAGGTGCGCCCGTAGGTGGCCCGGTCGATGGTGTTGCCGGCACCGATCTCCACCTCATCGTCGATCTGAACGATGCCGCGGTGGGGGATCCGGAGGTACCGCGCGCCTTCCCGGGCGTAGCCGAAGCCGTCGGAGCCGATGACGGTGCCCGACTGAATCCGTACCCGGGCGCCGATGCGGCAACCGGCCAGAATCGTCACCTGGGGGAAAATCTCCGTGTCGGCCCCCACCGACACCCCTTCCCCCAACACCACCCCGGGGTGCAGAATCACCCCGGCCCCCAGGGTGACCCCGTCTCCGATCACCACCTGGGCGCCGATGGAAACCGCCTCCCCGCATTGAAAGCACGATCCGATCACCGCCGTGGCCGCGATGCCCGGCGCCGGTCGCGGCCGGGGGTAGAGCAGCCGCAGAATCCGGGCGAAGGCCGCCTGGGGCGCATCGGCTTCGATGCTGTCGTGCTCCTGGAGCCCGGTGCCCACGGGAACGATGAAGGCCCCGGCCCGGGAGGCGTTTAGCCGCTTGAGAAACGGTCCCATGGCAAAGGTGATATCGTCGGGACCGGCGGTTTCAAATGGCGCGGCGCCACCGATGAGCCGGCCGGAATCGCCCCGGCAGACCCCGCCGGCCGCCTCGGCCAGCCGGGCCAGGGTCCAGGTCCCAGGGGATTGGGGAGATGAGTTCATGGTTTAAAAAATGGTCCCTCGTTAATTGCCGGGCTGGGCGTCGTAGCGCCGGATGAGCTCATCGGTGACGTCGATCTCGGCCGGCGCGTAGATCACTCCGGCCTCCTGCTTCTCGATCATGAGGGTGACCCCCTTCTCCTGGGCAATGGCCTTGGCCAGGGCATCGACCTCATGACGGATCTTGCTCATGGCGCGGATCTGCATTTCCCGGGCCTTCTTGGCGAATTCCTGCTGCACCTCGCGGAACTCGTTGATCTGGATGCGAAACTCGCGCTCTTTCTCCTCCCGGGTCTCCTTGCTCATCACCATGGCGTCCTTCTGGAGCTGTGCCTTCATCTGCTCCAGGGCATCGCCCTTGGCCTTCAGTTCCGCTTCCATCTGACCGCCCTGCTGGTTGATCTCCGCCTGGGCCGCTTTGCCGGCCCGGGATTCATCCAGGATCCGCTGAAAATCGATGACGGCAAAGCGCATATCGGCAGCGCCGACAACCGACGCCATCCCCACCACCAGCGCCAACGCCCATCCTATCAAAAAGATTCTATGTTTCATGGCTTTCCTCCGATCCTTTATCGAGAGAGGGTAGAGTTGATGAGTAAAGTTGTTAGTGACAAAAAAAATAGTGACTAAAATTACGAGTGACCAAAAATATTAGTGACTAAAATTACGAGTGACCAAAAATATTAGTGACTAAAATTACGAGTGACCAAAAATATTAGTGACTAAAATTACGAGTGACTAAAGTGACTAAAGTGGTGGTGTCGCTTCGCTCCGGCTTTTATATAACTGGCAGAATTCCTTCACTTTAGTCACTTTAGTTCACTTTAGTCACTTTAGTTCATTTTAGTCATTTTAGTCAT
>JACDJB010001806.1_pt1 | contig 16619 bp, 15 predicted proteins | sample 7454121 | NCBI WGS metagenome assembly JACDJB01 (sample SAMN14253290, study PRJNA609438) | sludge metagenome | isolation source: sludge after 25d culture with pyrite | collected 2018-12-20 | reverse complement strand
ACTCGTACTATACTGGAATTGAAACATTATTATGAAAACTATCATTTTTTTTGTGCTGCCTCTTAATCGTACTATACTGGAATTGAAACGCGAATAAAGTTAATGATTCGTTGTCTGAAATTTCACTCTTAATCGTACTATACTGGAATTGAAACTACAATTATAAGTACCCGTATTTTGTGCAGGCAAAGCTCTTAATCGTACTATACTGGAATTGAAACAAATCTTTCAGAATTTCAGAGAACTATTGCACAACTCTTAATCGTACTATACTGGAATTGAAACTTGACCGCCTGAGTAAGCATCTCGCTCACCCGAACTCTTAATCGTACTATACTGGAATTGAAACAGAGCGTAGGCAGCACGGTGAAAGGTGAGGGCAACTCTTAATCGTACTATACTGGAATTGAAACAATTTTTTAAAACAGATTGCCGGTTTTTTCTCCCCTCCTCTTAATCGTACTATACTGGAATTGAAACGAGGCAAAGCTGCGTGCAGGGATGGCGCGGAGTATGCTCTTAATCGTACTATACTGGAATTGAAACCAGAATCCGCCACCGGCGAAATGCGAATAAAAAACTCTTAATCGCACTATATTGGAATTGAAACCTGCTCCCCTCTCTGGAAGGGGCGGGGGAGGCTTCTTTTTACCGAAACATTTGTCGGGTAATATAGTCGGAGATGGGGAAATGGTTAGATTTGCTACAGCTAAGTTTGTTTTGTGCAAATACTTCTTGATTTGTGAGATTATTTGTTGAAAACGGTGGTTTCGACAAGCTCAACCACCAGATGTACGGTGCCTTCGACAAGCTCAGGCACCGTACCGCTCAATTCCAACTGCTTTCAGGCTTTATAAAGTGAAAAACAAACCGTGAGGTCTTGTTTCGAGATACCAAAGCAAGGCAAAATGCTGTAACACTACTATAACTCCACCCTGCCAGATAATTTTAGAGGAAAACCCGTTATTCAATTTATAAATCTGAAAGTTATCCCGACTTACAAAAAGAAAAGAGAAAATATTTTTCTAAATGACTGGATTTATCAGTTACAGATGGTAAGTTTGTAGGATGAAGAAAGGAGATTGGTGGAGATTATGTTGGGATTGAGGAGATTCAATTGCGAATTATGAATTACGACTGGATAATAAAAAGAAGAACAGGATTCTTCGTGAATATGAAAAACATTTTTACAAATTTATACTTTTGCACATTTGTATAATGCTGATGATGTTTGATACTAAAAGTATTGCGTCTAAAATAAAACATGAAGAGATTTGACGAATAAATTAATAACTGTAAAAAAAATTAAAATGACATTTCAATTTAAAATTCAAATTAAGGGAATTACCAAACCGCCGGTCTGGCGAAGGATTCAAGTGGATGCCAATACCAGCTTCAAAGAGTTTCATGCCATCATTCAAGTGGCTTTCGGCTGGACGTTCAGCCATCTGTACCTTTTCTCAGAAAAAGGCTACACCAGTCAATTTCAGATTCAGGATGCAGAGTTTACTGACGAATGGTCTAATGAAAATGCTGATGCCGAAAAAGTTAAACTGAAAGACATTTTCAAAAAGGAAAAACAGACCTACACCTACATCTATGATTTTGGCGATGACTGGATACACACAATCACTTTGGAGAAAATCAGCAACGAAAAGCTATTATTTCCAATTTGCTTAGCCGGAAAAGGACAGTGCCCACCCGAAGATTGCGGAGGAGTTTGGGGTTACGAAGATCTTAAATCACTTATGAATAATCCTACCGAGCCTGAATATGAAGAATACAGAGAATGGTTAGGTTTGGAAAAAGGAGAGAAATGGGATGCCACTGCTTTTGATTTGGACGAAGTGAATGGGATTTTCCAGGATTGGGAAGGGGAAATTTAATTTTTTAAAAGCACACAAACAGAATTTAGAAAGACAAAAACAGAGTTATGGAAAATTTAGAAAAACCAACAATGAGCAACACCAAAAAAGAGATTTTAGAAGCTTATGATGAATTGATGAAACGGAAATTGGAAACCGAAACCAAACATCCCAAGGAAGAAAAGGCAGAAAAACAGAAAGCGGATACGATAAGAGCAGCCTCCGAACTTTCAGCCGAAGGAATTGTGAAAGGACTGGCAACCATTAAATTGGATATTGCTGCAGCTATTGACAAAATTGAGGAGAGTTTGCTCAAAGAGTTTCAAAAACTGAATAAATTGCAGGAAGCGATACAATTGGAAACCGATAACCTGGAAGATTTATACGGAATTCGCACCAATGCCGACTCGCTGGCTGTTTTGATTGCAGCAAATAGAGAAAAGAAAACCGAGTTTGAAACGGAGATGAAGCAGAAAAAGGATGATTTTGAGTCAAACCAGCAAGTGCAAAAACAGGAATGGACAAAGGAGCAAAAGGAGCGAAATGAAAGATGGAAAGAAGAGGATGAACTTCGTAAGAAAACATTGAAACGTGAAGAAGAGGAGTACAAATACAACCTTTCAACCACCAGAAAAAAAGAAGAGGATACTTATTTAAGCAAAAAAGAGACACAGGAACGCGAACTTGCCGAAAAACGTCTGACGGCTGAAAAAGAATTGTCAGAACGGGAGAAAGTCATTGTCGAAAAAGAGAGTGAGCTGGAAAATTTGGTAAAACAGGTTTCTGAATTCCCGAAAGTATTGGAAAAAGAAGTTGCACAAGCGCAAAAGGCTGTTGAAGAACAGCTAACAACCAAACATAAATACGAACGCGATATTTTTGAGCGCGAAACACAAGGCGAAAATCGCTTGTTGCAGCAAACCATAACTTCACTGGAAGCAAAAATCAAAGAGCAGGAAGCGTTAATTGCCGCTCTCAATGTAAAAACCGATACAGCAGGACAGCAAGTGCAAACCATCGCATTAAAAGCATTGGAAAGCGCTTCGGCATTGAGACAGCGTGAAAAATCAAAAGAACGCGAAACAGAAGACAATTGATTATGGAGAAGCCGAGTTTAAAAGAAATAATCGCTAAAACGGATTCGGAAATTCTGAAAAAATGGATTTTGGATTATGCCGATAAAAACCCGCAGTTTGCCCTGTTAATCGAGGAGAAATTTAATCCGGTCAATTTGAAGGGAAGTGACGTAAAAAACTACCCTTTATTGATTCGGGCAGCTTTTTTGAACAATCCCTATCAATCGGGAAACCACTACTATGACTGGGCTGATGATGGTTTTGATGCTTATGAGGTAAGGGATGATTTAGAAGAAATTTTATCTGATGCTGATTATTTTCTTGAACACGGGAACAGACAAATTGCTGTTCAGATTTGCAAGGAAATGATTGAAATTATTCCAGAAGAGTGGGAGGAGCAATTTGACCATGAAGGCGATGTGCAGGTGATGTATGATGAAGCCATTGACAAATTGGAAATGATGCTGAAAGAACAACTTTTATCCGAAAATGAGAAAGAGGATTTGTTCAAATGGTACGAAAAGGAGAGCAAGAATACAGAAAAACATAAATATGTCGGGCTAAACACAAGTTTTGATGAGATGCAATTTTACTTTTTAAGTTCAGAGGAGATGATTTCTCAAAACTTAAAGCTGCTGGACAAAAAAATTCAGAGTAGCTCTGACAATTATTACACAGAAAAATATGTTATCGACAAAATCGAAATTTTGCGCGACATTGGTCGAGCAGAAGAAATGCAGGAAACAATCGATAAACACCTAAGAATTAGAGGAGTTAGAAAAATAAAACTTGGGCTTTTATTAGAAAATGGCGAATATGTTGAGGCTATAAAGTTGATTGAAGATGGAATTCTCGTAGCCGAAGAGGAAAATCATCAGGGTACAATTGCCGATTGGAAAGATGAATTGCTGAATATATATCAAATTCAAAACGACCGGGATAAAATTTTAAAATTGGCAGAAGACCTTTTTTACAATGGCAGAAAACATGATAAATACTACCAAATACTGAAGCAATACATTCCGGAAAAGAACTGGCAGGCAACAGTAAATAAAATGATTCAAAAATTGACTATCGGACGAGGTCTTTGGGGATTTAACCGTTTTCGGGCAAAAATATTAATAGAACACGAGAGATGGGAAGAACTTCTGAAGCAATGCCAGATTGGCGGAGTTCAATATGTTGAGGAATTTGAGAAATATTTCAGACCCCGGTTTGATGTTCAGCTTTACAAAACTTATCTGAACTACATTGAAGAACAAGCCACTATCACCAATCAGGAAGCTTATGAAAATGTAGGAAGGATGCTGCAACGGTTAAAATCTTTTACCGGCGGAAAAGAGAAAGTTCAGGAACTTATTGCGCAATACAGAATTACCTACAAACGCAGAAAAAATATGATGAAGGTGCTGGATAAAGTTGAAGGAAGAAATTGATGGTGGTTTCGACAAGCTCAACCATCAGCGACAGGCTCACTACCAGAAGAACGGTGCCTGAGCTTGTCGAAGGCACCGGATTTGAACTAAACAAAATTTTTTATATCAATACATGATATAGTTTTGTCTTTTGCTTAAATCATTATAAAAACTGACACAAAAATGACCGAAAAAGAGAAATGCCACAAAGGCTTACTGTATAATGCCAATTATGATAAAGAGTTAATTGCCGAGCGCAATGCTTGTAAGATTTTGTGTGATGAATACAACAGACTGGCTTATATTGACGCAGAAGAAAAGAATGATTTGATGCGAAAAATTTTAGGTAGTGTGGGTGAAGGCTTTCTAATCAACCAGCCTTTTTGGTGCGATTACGGCTATAATATTAAGATGGGTAATAATTTTTACTCGAACTACAACCTTGTGATTTTGGACGGTGCCCGGGTGACATTTGGTGATAATGTATTTATCGGACCCAATTGCGCATTTTATACTGCCGGACATCCACTGAATGTGAAGCAAAGAAATGAGGGGCTCGAATATGCGAAACCAATAAAAGTAGGAAACAATGTGTGGTTTGGAGGTAATGTGGTGGTGTTGCCCGGAGTAACCATTGGTAACAATTGTACCATTGGTGCCGGAAGTGTGGTAACTCGCAGTCTGGCCGACAATATAGTGGCTGTCGGCAATCCATGCAGAGTGATAAAAAGGATATCCGAATAGTGAAATAAAAAATCCTTATTCGTTTTTTCAAAAAACTATTATAAATATTTGCTTTTTATAAAAACTATTATGTATTTTTGCTTTTTACAAAAAGCGTTATAGAAAATAAAAGTAATGAAAGAACGACTTCTTAAAATATCCGAAAAACGAAAAAATAGTATTTCGACCAAATTTATTCGCTATCTTTTCCATGAAATCGACTGGAATCAAAAGCTAATACTTATCAAAGGTGCCAGAGGTTCTGGAAAGACAACAATGATCCTGCAACATTTCAGACAAAATCCAGAAAAAGCTGTTTATCTGAGTTTAGATGACTTCTATTTTGAATCTAACCGGCTGTTGCTGTTGATAGAAGATTTATATGACAAAGGGTTTACCTACTTCTATTTAGACGAAGTTCACCAATATCAATATTGGAGTAAAGATTTGAAGAATTTATATGACAATTTCAGCAACATAAAAATTGTGGCTACAGGCTCATCGGCTTTAAGGTTAGATAGCGGGAAAGCCGATTTATCACGGCGAATGACCGTTTTCCAGCTAAATGGCCTCTCTTTTAGGGAATATATCAATTTTGAATATGGAATAAATATAAACCCCATCTCCCTTGAAGATTTACTGAAAAATCATTCGGATTTCAGTACGCAAATCAATGATCAAATAGAGCCACTGACAATTTTTTCCGACTATCTCCGTAAGGGCTACTACCCATTTTATAAGATTGAAAAGAAATTATATCACCAGAAATTGCATCAGATTATTCAACTCATTTTAGAAGTTGATCTGCCTTCTGTGGAGAATATCAATTTCACCACAATAAAAGGCATGAAAAAACTGCTGTTTATTTTAAGTCAGATAGTGCCTTTTACACCTAACATTCAAACACTTGCAAACAAAATAGAGAGCACACGGAATTTTGTATTAAAAGCTTTGGATTTAATGGAAAAAAGCGATTTGCTCAACCTCTTAAGAAGCCATAATCAAGGAGTGAGCTATCTCCAAAAGCCCGACAAAATATTTTTAGACAATCCCAATTTGACTTATGTTTTTTCGGACACCCCAAATAGAGGAAACCTCAGAGAAACCTTTTTCTTCAATCAATTAAAAGTGAAGCACGATGTCACTACTTCCAAATTTGGAGATTTCATGGTTGACCGGACATATACTTTTGAGATTGGCGGGGCAGCTAAAACTGAAAGACAAATTGCAGGTATTCCGCTGACCTACATAGCTTCCGACGATATTGAGTTTGGAAGCGGGAATAAAATTCCACTGTGGCTTTTTGGCTTTTTGTATTAAAAAATTTACAATCCGCCAACCATAAAAACAAAGCAAATCCACACCTGTTGAAACTTCTGTACCAAACCCACTTAGTATATTTTAACAAAATATAAATGTTTTTTACTTTGTAATCCATTAAATTCGCGCTCTTAAAAATTGAGGCTATTTTAGTCAAAATAATTAACTGAAAACTTTTAAGAATTCAATTTTAAAATATGAATCAGACAGTTGATATTAGAGAGTTGAACGAACGGATTCAACAGGAGAGTTCGTTTGTTGATCTGGTAACCCTTGAGATGAACAAAGTGATTGTGGGGCAAAAACATCTGGTGGAGAGCCTGCTCATCGGGCTGCTTTCCAACGGGCACATTTTGCTTGAAGGTGTTCCCGGACTGGCAAAAACACTTGCCATCAAATCGCTGGCAAACACTATCAGCGCCAAGTTTGCGCGCATCCAGTTCACGCCCGACCTGCTGCCTGCCGACTTGTTGGGAACCATGATTTACAGTCAGAAAAAAGAGGAGTTTTCCATTAAGAAGGGACCTATTTTTGCCAACTTCATCCTTGCGGATGAGATCAACCGGGCGCCGGCAAAAGTGCAGTCTGCCCTGCTGGAAGCGATGCAGGAGCGCCAGATAACCATCAGCGATTCCACCTTCAAATTAGAAGAACCGTTTTTAGTGATGGCAACCCAAAACCCCATTGAGCAGGAAGGAACCTATCCCCTGCCCGAGGCGCAGGTTGACCGTTTCATGCTGAAAGTGGTGATCGGGTATCCCACAAAAGAGGAGGAAAGGCTGATTATTCAGCAAAATCTGCTGAAACAGTTTCCCGAAACTTCTACCATTTTGAAGCCGGAAGATATTGTTAAGGCGCGCAATGTGGTCAAGGACGTCTATATTGACGAAAAAATCCAGAAATATATTGTGGATATTGTGTTTGCCACTCGCGAGCCGCAGAATTACAATCTGGAAAAATACCGCGAGATGATCTCCTATGGCGCTTCACCACGGGCAGGCATCAGTCTGGCGCAGGCTGCAAAAGCATACGCGTTCATCAAGCGCCGCGGCTATGTTATTCCCGAAGATGCGCGGGCTGTTTGCCGCGACGTACTCCGTCACCGCATCGGATTAAGCTACGAAGCTGAGGCAAATAACATCACTTCCGAAGAGATTATTACGGATATTCTGAACACGGTGGAAGTTCCTTAAATCAAGTCTTTTTCAATCCCTTTTCAAGAAGAAAAAAGAAAAAGGAATAAAATGGAAAGAAAACATTGGTTACAACTATAAAAAATTTATCGCTCTCCCGGTTTTTCCCTTTCGGAAAATCAGGCGGGCTGTTTTTATATGGAGACAACTGATTTATTAAAAAAGGTACGGCAGATTGAGATCAAAACGCGCGGATTGTCACGCAATATTTTTGCGGGGGAATACCACAGTGCGTTTAAAGGTCGGGGTATGGCATTTTCGGAAGTGCGCGAATATCAGTTTGGCGACGATATCCGCAACATCGACTGGAACGTAACCGCACGTTACAGCCATCCCTATGTCAAGATTTTTGAAGAAGAGCGGGAGTTAACCGTCATGCTGCTCATTGACGTGAGCGGTTCGCGCGATTTCGGAACTTTCGAGAAAATGAAAAAAACCATTATTGCCGAAATTTCGGCGATTTTAGCCTTTTCTGCCATCCAGAACAACGACAAAATCGGAGTGATTTTCTTTTCCGGCATCATTGAAAAATTTATTCCGCCCAAAAAGGGCAGAACGCATATTCTGCACATTATCCGTGAGTTAATCGATTTTCGTCCGGTGCAGTCGGATACAAACATCACCGATGCAATCCGCTACCTGACCAATGCCATCAAAAAAAGATGCACGGCATTCATTATTTCCGACTTTATGGACGAGCATCCCGAAATGGAGCTTGCCCTTTCCATTGCCAACAATAAACATGATGTGGTGGCTTTGAAAATTTACGACGAACGCGAAACGGAGCTTCTGCCGCTTGGCATGGTAAAAATGAAGGATGCCGAAACTGGAAATTACGTGATGGTGGATACCAACTCACGAAGAATACGGAAAATTTATGCCGATTACTGGAAAAACCATATAGCGCACTTAGACAGAATGTTCAAAAAATGCGGAGTGGACTATGTGGAAATCAGCACAAAAGACGATTATGTAAAATCCCTGATAACCCTGTTTAGAAAAAGGGCTGTTAAAGTTTAATATAAATATGGACCTGAAACGGAAAATATTTTCACTGCTACTGCTTCTGGTTTTTGCATCAACTGCAAATGCGCAGCGGATAAAAGCCACCGCAACTATTGATTCAACCAATATTTTGTTGGGCGACCAGGTGAAGCTGTTTCTCGAAATTGATCATCCGAAAAATGTAAATATCACATTCCCGGTGGTACCCGATTTATTGGACGGGCACATTGAAGTGCTGAGCCGTTCCAAAATCGACACCTTTGAGCTTGACGATGAAAGTTTTCAAAAACAAATACAATCTTTTATCATAACCGCATTCGACAGCGGTTCGTACCGGGTTCCGCCCCAATGGTTTAAAATTGATTTAGAAAACCGGGTGGATTCCATTCCAACCAATGGCGTTATACTTAATGTGCATTCGTTTGAGATTGACACTTCGCGCGGACCAACTGACATTAAAATGCCCTATGATGCGCCGGTAACTCTCAAAGAGGCACTCCCCTATGTTTTTGGGGTGATGCTGATTGCCGCAATTCTCTTTTTTATATTTTATGCCATCAAAAGGAGAATGAACAAGCAGCCCATTTTTGTTCTTCCCAAAAAACCCAAAGAGCCGGCTCACATTATTGCCCTGCGGAAGCTTGACCGGATAAAAGAGCAAAAGTTATGGCAGCAGCCGGGAAAATCAAAGCAATATTACAGTGAAGTTACGGAAACGCTGCGGAAATATATCGATTCGCTGTTCAACATTCCGGCAATGGAGCAAACTTCGGACGAGACCATTGAAAGTTTCAGCATGCAGAAAGGATTGCTGAAGGAGAAGACGTTCGACAATCTCAGTCAGATGCTGAAATTAGCTGATTTGGTGAAGTTTGCCAAATATCAGCCAACCGCTGACGATGACAATCTGACATTGGTGAACGCCTATTTCTTTATAAACGACACCAAACCGGAGGAGAAAAAACCTGAAACTTCAGAAGATTCTACAGATGATAAGGTCGAGGAGGTAAACTTTAAATAGATGAAGAATGTTTGAAGGATTTACATTTAAAAACCCGGAATATTTCTACCTGCTGTTGGTGATTCTACCCATGGCGGCATGGTATATTTTCAGGCAGAAAAGAAATAGTGCGAGCATCCGCATTTCAACAACTTCGCCGGTGATTAAAGCGCCAAAAACTTTCCGCCACTATCTCAGGCATCTGGTATTTCTGCTTCAGACGTTTGCTATAGCCGCTTTTGTGGTTGTGCTGGCACGTCCGCAATCCACAACAGAATTTGAGAACGTAACAACCGAAGGAATTGACATTGTTATTGCACTGGATATTTCAACCAGTATGTTAGCCAAGGATTTCTCCCCCGACCGGATGGAAGCGGCAAAAAATGTGGCGATGGAATTCATTTCAGGCAGACAATATGACCGCATCGGGCTTGTTATTTTTGCCGGCGAAGCATTCACCCAATGCCCGCTAACAACCGACCGGGCAGTGCTAATTAATCTTTTCAGGGATATTAAAACGGGAATCATTCAGGATGGCACCGCCATCGGAAACGGACTGGCAACGTCAGTGGCAAGGCTGAAAGACAGCGACGCAATCAGCAGGGTGGTAATCCTGCTCACCGACGGGGAAAACAATGCCGGCGAAATTGCCCCAATTACCGCTGCCGAAATTGCACGCACTTTCGGAATCCGTGTCTATACCATCGGCGTAGGCACAATCGGAATGGCGCCCTACCCCGTGCAAACTCCTTACGGCACACAGCTTAGAGACATTGAAGTTAAAATTGATGAAAAAATGTTACAGGAGATAGCTGCACTAACCGACGGGAAATATTTCAGAGCTACCAACAATACCAAGTTAGAAGAGATATACAAAGAAATTGACCAGCTTGAAAAATCGAAAATAGAAGTGCGGGAATTCAGCAGGCGCTCCGAAGAGTTTTTACCTTTTGCGCTGGCAGGAATTTTGTTGCTCATTGCGAGCCTGTTTTTACGAACTACTGTTTTCAGAAGTATTCCCTAAAAGGCAATAAAAATGGAGATGTTCAGATTTGCAAATATTGAGCTTTTATGGTGGCTGCTGATAATTCCGCTGCTCACACTTTTCTATATTTGGGCAAGGTTTTCCCGAAAAAGGGCATTGCGCCGTTTTGGCAGTCAGCAAACCCTTTTTGATTTAATGCCGTTTGTTTCCAAAAACAGGCCTATTTTCAAGTTTTTTCTGCTGATGTTAGCGCTTGCGTTTTTCATTGTAGGCGCTGCAAGACCCCAGTTTGGCTCGAAATTGAAGAAAATTCAGCGTGAAGGTGTTGAGATTATGATAGCCCTTGATGTTTCAAACAGCATGCTTGCCGAAGACATTCAGCCAAACCGGCTGGAGCGCGCAAAACGCGCCATCTCGCGGATGGTTGACCGGATGAAAGATGACAAAATCGGGTTGATTGTGTTTGCCGGCGAAGCATATATCCAGCTTCCCATAACCAGCGACTACAATTCCGCAAAGCTCTTTTTGGATGCGGTGAACACACAGATTGTTCCGCGGCAGGGAACGGCAATTGCATCATCAATCGACATGGCAATACGCTCTTTCACTCCGGGCGGAGATGCAAACAAGGCAATCATCATCATCACCGACGGCGAAAACCATGAAGATGACCCGGTTTTAGCCGCGCAGGAAGCAGCAAAAAACGGAATCATAGTCCACACCATCGGAATGGGGCTTCCGCAAGGTTCGCCAATTCCGCTCTCGCGGGACGGGCAAACCGATTATATGCGTGACAATGACGGCAACGTGGTCATTACCAAGCTCGATGAAGCAACGCTGGAAGAAATTGCCGCTGCCGGGAGAGGAATTTATGTGCGTGCCAACAATGCGCAGGTGGGCTTGAATGCCCTTTTCAACGAAATCAACAAAATGCAGAAAGAAGAGTTGGAATCGCTGGTCTATTCCGAATATGACGACCAGTTTCAGTACTTTTTTGCAGCAGGTTTGCTTTTGTTATTATTAGAATTTGTTATACTGGAGCGAAAAAACCGATATTTGATGAAAATCAGGCTCTTTTCGCCAAAATGATAGTTTAAAATGAAACGTTTAATTTTATTCTTATTGATTGCTACCGTTTCGGGTGCTGTTTTTGGGCAAAACGAAAGAAAGTTTGTCCGCAGCGGCAACAAGCTGTTCTTGGATGCCGTCAGGGATACCACCCGGTTAGATACCATCCGGTTTGGACAGGCGGAAGAAGAGTACCGGAAGGCATTGAACCTGAGACCGGAAAACGAACAGTGGGATTTCAATCTTGCAGATGCACTTTATAAGCAGATGCGCTTTGAAGAAGCGGAGCAAAAATTCAAAGACCTTTCAGAAAAACTCGAATCGAAGACAGAACAGGCGCGTGCACTGCACAACAAGGGCAACAGCCAGCTGATGCAGCAGCGAATTGACGACAGTATCGAAACCTACAAAGAAGCGCTGCGCCGGAATCCGCACGATCTGGATACAAAATACAATCTGGCTTATGCGCAAATGCTGAAAGACAAACAGGAAGAGCAGCAGCAACAGCAAAATCAGCAGGATCAGAATCAAGACCAGGATCAAGATCAAGACCAGAACCAAGACCAAAATCAGGATCAGAATCAGGATCAAAATCAAGACCAGCAAAACCAGGATCAGCAACAGAATCAAGACCAGCAGAATCAGCAAGATCAGCAGCAAAACCAGAATCAGCAGCAACAGCAAACCAAAATATCGCGTGAAGATGCAGAACAACTTTTGCAGGCGCTGCAAAATGACGAACGCGAAATTCAGGACAGGCTGAAAAAGGAACAGGCTGCCAGAGCAAAAAGAATAAGATCAGAAAAAGAGTGGTAATTCAATAATGATAAAACGAATATTAATATCCATTTTCTTATGCCTTGCCATCTATACGGCTCAGGCACAGCAAACGAACTTTGTTATGTCTGCTCCCAATGCGGTGGAAATGGGTCAGCAGTTCAGGCTCACTTTTACGGTCAACCAGCGCGGCTCAAATCTTCAGCTGCCACCCGGACTAACCGGCAATTTTGATGTTTTAATGGGTCCCAGCACAGGGCAGTCCACAAGTATTCAGACAATTAATGGAAAAACGACTACCGAAATAACTTTTTCCTACACCTACATTCTTCGCGCAAAAGCGGAAGGCAGTTTTGAAGTTCGTCCGGCAACCATAGAAATCGACGGCAAAGTTACCGAGTCGAACTCCCTGAAAATTCAGGTAGTTCCCACGCAATCACAAAGCCAGCCGCAAACACAGCAGTCGCCTGCTCCCGGCGACGAGCAGAAACAGGGAACACAATCGGCTGATTTGAGTGGCGACAATCTATTCATCCGGGTTGAACTGAACAAAACCAATGTTTTTCGCGGCGAACAAATTATTGCAACGGTAAAACTGTATGCCGACCCAAATATTCCGATTTCGGGATTTGAAGATGTGAACCTGCCGACTTTTGAAGGATTTTATACTCAGGATATTGATATTCCGAGACAAATCAACTTCACCCGTGAAGTTTTCAACAACCGGATTTATCAGGTTGGAGTGCTGAAAAAAACCGTTCTCTTTCCGCAGCAAAATGGTGCCATCACGGTGAATCCGTTCAGTATGACACTGCTGGTTCAGCAGCGCGTCAGACCCCGGAGTTTCTTTGATGATTTTTTCAGCGGAACGCAAACCGTTCGCTCCTCCATTACGAGCAAGCCGGTGAGTGTGAACGTGAAAGACCTGCCGTCTCAGCCGGCAAATTTTTATGGCGGTGTGGGAAACTTCAACATCAATTCAGAGTTGAGCGGTGAAAATGTTACTACCAACGATGCCGTAACCCTGAAACTGACTATTAACGGCACAGGAAACTTGCGACTGATTCGCTCTCCGGAACTGAATCTCCCCAGTGATTTTGAAGTATATGACCCGCGCACAACCGAAAATGTGAGAGCCGGCGATAATGGTGTTTCCGGTACAAAAACCATCGAATACCTGTTTCAGCCCCGGTTTGAAGGCGAATATACCATCCCTTCCATCCCTTTCACTTTTTTCGACCCCGGTGTCGGAACTTATGTAACACGCTCAACTCCCGAATATACACTGCATGTTGAAAAGGGAACCGGCGACCAGACAGCATCCGTTATGAGCTCTGCCAGAAGGGAAGAACTGCAATTGTTGGGCAGGGATATTCGCTATATCCGCCAGGGGAATCCGGTGTTGCGAAAAAAAGGTACCACTTTCTACGGAACTCCATTTTTCTACGGAATTTATGTCGGCAGTACACTGCTGTTCGTTCTGCTTGTTCTGATTTACCGGAAAAAAGCACGCGAAAATGCCAATGTGGCGCTCATGCGAAACAAAAAGGCAAGCCGTGTTGCGGTGAAACGGCTGAAAGATGCGGCGGGCTTTATGAAACAAAACAACGACGAAGCTTTCCACGAATCCATCCTGAAATCTTTCTGGGGCTATCTGAGTGATAAACTGGGAATTCCGGTTGCCAATCTCAGTCGCGAAAGTGCTTTGCAGGGATTGCAGGAGAGAAACGTGGAAGATGAACTTATCGGGCAGTTTGTGGAGATTATTGAGCAGTGCGAGTTTGCACGCTTTGCGCCTTCCGGCGGTTCGGAAGCGCGCCACGAATTATACAAAAAAGCGGTAACAACCATGAGCAGACTTGAAAAACAAATCAAGAGATAAGAAAATGAGTGCAAATCACAGAAATAAACTGTTTCTCCTGTTAGCCGGAATCCTGTTTTTCCTGAACGGATTTTCTCAGGATTCCATTCAGGTACTTTGGGAAAAAGCAAACGCCTTTTATACGACAGAAGAGTATCACAAAGCTATTGAAGCGTATGAGAAAATTTCAGATTCGGGATACGAATCGGCAAAATTATATCTCAATTTAGGGAATGCCTACTACAAAGCGGGCAACATGAACCGGGCAATCCTGAATTTTGAGCGCGCCCGGCTTCTTGCCCCACAGGATGAAGACATTGAATTTAATCTCCGCATGGCAAACCAGTTTGTTGTTACAGAAATCAACGAACTTCCCCAGCCGTTTTTCATGCGCTGGCGAACCCGGATTATTAATCTCTATCCCGCCGACAGGTGGGCAGGAATCAGCCTGACAAGCTTCATCCTGTTTTTGGGGCTGCTTGGTCTTTTTATATTTGGCAGAAGTGCCGGGCTGAAACGTCTTGCCTTCTGGCTTGGCATTTTGGCTATTGTTGCATCAGGCTTTTCATTCTCATTTGCCGCACGGCAAAAGGAGAAAATCAATCAGCGGAAACATGCAGTTGTTTTTTGTCCGCGGGTCACAGTAAAAAGCGCTCCCACAGAGCGAAGCACCGACCTGTTCCTGCTTTATGAAGGAGTAAAAGTTGAGATTTCCGACAGCACCGGTTCATGGAAAGAAATCAAGCTCTCCGACGGAAATGTAGGCTGGCTCCCCGACTCATGCATTGTGAAGATATAGAAATCAAAAAAGGCGCTCTTTCAGGCGCCTTTTTTGATTGTGTGAGAACAAGTTAATTCAGATTCATTTCAACTAATCCGGCTGTTTCCGTTTCAAGCACATCGTAGGAGTGTGCAAAATCTAAAATTCGCTGAACTGTTTCCGGTGAAGGGGAAAATTGCCCAGAATTCACCCTGCTGCTACTCCTGTTCATCTCTTTTTCAGATACACTTTTGTGGCTGTTCAGCCGTCCGTTAAAACTTTTAATAAAATAATAAAAGGTAAATTTTTTCATAGGCACTCTATAATAAATGTTTCTCAAAGAACGCCTGTGAAACGGAGTTATTGTGTTAACGAAAGTTAAATACGGGTTAATTCCAGATTTTTTTCCTTAATGATTTTACGTAAGTTAATCAGCGCGTAGCGCATCCGCCCAAGCGCTGTATTTATGCTCACATCGGTTTGCTCGGCAATCTCCTTGAAACTGAGCCCCATATAATGACGCATATAGATGACCTGCTGCTGATCTTCGGGCAGTTCCTTAATCAGCTCTTTCACATCGTTCAAAATCTGATCATTAATCATCGTTTCTTCAATGTTTTTGTCTGAAAATTTCGGAGAATTGAAAATATCAACTTCAAGCGCATCATTTGAAATGGTTGCCTGAAGCTTTTCCCTTCTGAAATGGTCAATAATCAGATTGTGTGCAATGCGCAGCACCCAGGAAATAAACTTTCCGTTTTCCACATATTTTCCGCGCCTTAACGAGCGGATTACCTTAATAAATGTATCCTGAAAAATATCTTCGGCAAGCTCCTGATTTTTCACAATCAGTAAGATATAGGAATAAATCCTGTTCTTGTGCCGATGCACTAAAATTTCAAGTGAATTTTGATCACCTTCGATAAAACGCTGAACGAGCTCATTGTCGTTCAAAGAATTTGCTCTGAACATTACCTTCTATTTATTTTAAAAACAAAAAGTAAATTTATCCGATAGGCGCTTTTTTAAGAGTTATAAAAGTATTTATTTAATTTTGCGCTGTAAAAATGAAACATTTTCCTGAATAAAACAAGCTTTTTTAACAAATTTATACGAATTCCGTCTGCATATGTACAATAAGGAGAGAAACAGGGTGATTGAAATACAACACGCAAGAGTTCATAATTTAAAAAACATTAGTTTAAAAATACCTTTAAATCAGTTTATTGTGGTTACGGGTGTTTCCGGTTCCGGCAAATCAACGCTGGCTTTCGACACCCTCTTTGCCGAAGGGCACCGCCGCTACGTGGAGAGCCTTTCTTCTTATGCCCGCCAGTTTTTGGGAAGAATAAACAAGCCAGAAGTTGATTTCATAAAAGGAATTCCCCCGGCAATAGCCATTGAGCAGAAGGTAAACACGCGAAATCCGCGCTCTACCGTGGGAACTTCAACCGAAATTTACGACTATCTGAAACTGCTCTTTGCCCGTGTCGGGAAAACCATTTCACCGGTTTCGGGAAAAGAAGTTACCCGTCACACGGTTAGCGATGTAACTGCTTTCATCAACTCTT
>JACDJB010001804.1_pt1 | contig 16630 bp, 12 predicted proteins | sample 7454121 | NCBI WGS metagenome assembly JACDJB01 (sample SAMN14253290, study PRJNA609438) | sludge metagenome | isolation source: sludge after 25d culture with pyrite | collected 2018-12-20 | reverse complement strand
TCAGCAGCCGACCCTCGGCCAGCATGATCACCGAGTGCCCGTCGGGGAACACGTACTCGTGGACCTGGGGCTTGACCTCGACCTTCTGCACGTCGGACATCTTGTTGAGACCGGCGATGTCGATCTCGTTGTCGAAGTGGCCGATGTTGCCCACGATGGCCTGGTGCTTCATCCGGGCCATGTGCTCGGCGGAGATGATGTCCTTGTTGCCGGTCGCGGTGACGAAGATGTCGGCGGTCTCGACGACATCCTCGAGGGTCGTGACCTGGAAGCCCTCCATCGCTGCCTGCAGGGCGCAGATGGGGTCGACCTCGGTGACGATGACCCGGGCGCCCTGGCCCCGCAGGGACTGGGCGCAGCCCTTGCCGACGTCGCCGTAGCCCATGACCACGGCCACCTTGCCGCCGATCATCACGTCGGTGGCCCGGTTGATGCCGTCGATGAGGCTGTGGCGGCAGCCGTAGAGGTTGTCGAACTTGGACTTGGTCACCGAGTCGTTGACGTTGATCGCCGCGAAGAGCAGCGTGCCGGCGGCGAAGCGCTCGTAGAGGCGGTGGACGCCGGTCGTGGTCTCCTCGGTGACGCCCTTGATGCGCTCACCGATGCGGTGCCAGAGCTTGGGGTCCTCGCCCAGGGTGCGGGTCAGGGTCTGGAGGACGACCTCGAACTCCTCGCTGTCGGCGGTGGAGGGGTCCGGCACCGCGCCGGCCCGCTCGAACTCGGTGCCGAGGTGGACGAGCATGGTGGCGTCGCCCCCGTCGTCCAGGATCATGTTCGGGCCTTCGTCCGCGTCAGGCCAGATCAGCGCCTGCTCGGTGCACCACCAGTACTCCTCCAGGGTCTCACCCTTCCAGGCGTAGACCGGAACACCCTTGGGGTTGTCCACGGTGCCCTCGGGGCCGACGACGACCGCGGCCGCCGCGTGGTCCTGGGTGGAGAAGATGTTGCAGGAGACCCAGCGGACCTGGGCCCCGAGCGAGGTCAGCGTCTCGATGAGCACTGCGGTCTGGATGGTCATGTGCAGCGAGCCCATGATCCGGGCGCCGGCCAGCGGCTGGCTGTCGTAGTACTCGGCCCGCAGGGCCATCAGGCCGGGCATCTCGTGCTCGGCCAGCTGGATCTCCTTGCGGCCGAAGGCCGCCAGGGAGAGATCGGCGACCTTGTAGTCGCCGTCGGCGACCGTGGTCGGACGCGCGTCAGTGTTCGTGGACATCGTTGTGCCTTTCGGGCGGGTTCTCGGGTTTCGCGTGCGGGGGCTGGGGTCCACTGACGCCTCACAGTCAGCCCAGCGGTCAGGCTAGGCGGTCAGCACGTGATCCACAGGACCCGATGGTGGCGAAGGGGAGACATGGACCTGAACGGGGCAGGGGTGTTCATCACGGGAGGCACCGGCGGGATCGGCGCCGCGCTGGCCGCGGCGTTCGCCTCGGCCGGAGCAGGAGTCGTGACCTCGGACCTGCCGGGCCTCGGTGCGGACATCGACCTGGATGTCACCGATGCCGCCGCAGTGGCCTCCGCGATCGCCGGCCTGGACCGCCTCGATGTGGTCGTGGCCAACGCCGGGATCGGCGTCGGGGGTCTGGTCGAGGACATCGACCGCGTGGGCTGGGATCGGAGCATCGAGGTCAACATCCGCGGCGTGGTGAACACCGTGCTCCCCGCCTACGAGCGCCTGCAGGAGCAGGGATCGGGTTCGATCGTGCTCATGGCGTCCCTGGCCGGGCTGGCCGGGACCCCGCTGCTCACCCCGTACGCCATGACCAAGTCGGCCATAGTCGGCCTGGCCGCCAGCCTCCGCCCCGAAGCGGCCCGCCACGGCATCGGCGTGACGGTGGTCTGTCCCGGGCCCGTGGAGACGCCGCTGCTCGACGAGCCGACGCCCACACCGGGCGGAGACGTGCGTCGCTACCTGGTCGCCTCAGCAGGCAACCCGATGGCCCCGTCGGCCTTGGCCGACCTCGTCCTGGACGCCGTCCGCAAGGACAAGGCCAAAGTCATCCCCGGCCGGGCCAAGCTCCTCTGGCGCCTGAGCCGCTTCGCCCCCAACCTCACCGACCGCGAGATCGCCAAGGGCATGCACAAAGAGCTGGAAGCCGCCGCCCGCCAGGGGTGAGGATCAGTCCGCGAGGGCGGCTTTGAGCTCGTCGAGGACGGGGACGGGGCCGGGGTCGATGCCTTCACGGACGGCCAGGTGCAGGCTGGTGAAGGTACCGACCATGCAGAGGTCGAGGAGCTGGGCCAGGCTGCCCTCGCCCTCGGCCCGGACCTCGAAGATGTCGCCGACGACCTCGTCCAACCATGGATCCATGACGTCGAAGCGGCGCATCACCTGGGGGTGCTCGAAGTCGTGGCGGAGGTTGATCAGGGCAAAGACCTGACGGGTCAGATCCCCGTTCTGGCCCCAACCCGCGATCTCGTTGTGGCAGAGTTCGGGGTTGGTGTTGGCGAAGGCCGGCGACCGGCTGTTCTCGTTGAACTCGGTCTTCCAGCGCATGGCGGCCAGGCCACCGAGGCCGCCGCCGCCGTACATGAGCGGCACCCGTCGGGCCAGATCGTCGGCCAGTCTCTCGGCGGGGTTGCCGGCGACGGTGAGCTTGTCCCGCCGCACCTTGAGCTGCTCGACGGCGAAGCCCAGCCAGCCCTCGGCGCCGTGGAACAGGCCCAGGCGCTCGAGCACGATCATCATCGGCGCGGCCAGCGCGCCGAGCCCGGCCCGGGGCTGGGGGATGTCGTCGGCGATGCCGATGATCGGTGCGCCCGACGCCCGGCAGGCGTCGCCCAGGGCCCCGCCCTGGGTCACGGCCACGATGCGCCCGCCAGCGTTGGCCGCGGTGCTCACCGCCTCGAGGGTCTCCTCGGTGTTGCCCGAGAACGACATGGCGAACACGAGCGTGCGCTCGTTGACATACGACGGCGGCTCGTAGCCCTTGACCACCACGACCGGCACCGGCATGAACGGCCCGGCGATGTGGGCCAGGAGGTCACCGGAGACGCCGCTGCCGCCCATCCCGAGCACGAGGACGTTGTCGATCTGCTCGCCGTCGGGCAGGCCCTCCACGGCGTGGGCCGTGGCGATGGCGGTCTCGATCTGCTCGGGGACGGCGGCCGCCGCCTCGAACATCCCGAGGGAGTCGATTCGTTGCGCCATCCTCAGCCGTCGCTGAAGGTCGGTTCGATGCCGGCGGCCTCGGCCTTGGCCAGGAGGCGCTCGTGCTCGGCGTCGTCGGCGGTCTCGGCCTCGTCGACCAGCATCACGGGGATGTCGTCGTCGATGCGGTACTTGCGCTGCAGGCGGGGGTTGTAGAGCAGGGCCTCGTCCTCGAAGTACAGCAGCGGGCCCTTGTCGTCGGGGCACGCCAGGATCTCGAGGAGCTGCGGGTCGAGCGCCATCAGGGTCTCCAGTGTCAGGTGTGGTCGGGTTGCGAACGGGGGCTCAGGCGGGACCGAGGTCCCGGCCGGCCTGCTCCATGATGGCCTGCACCTCGGCCACGCGGCGAGCGCAGGCCTCGGCGTCGGGGGCCTCGAGGTTGAGGCGGAGCAACGGCTCGGTGTTGGACGGGCGCAGGTTGAACCACCAGTCCCCCAGGTCGACGGTCAGGCCGTCGAGGCGATCCTGCTCGGCGCCCGGGAAGTGGGTGGCCACGATGTCGATGACCGCAAGGGGGTCGGGGACCTCGGTGTTGATCTCCCCGGAGGCGACGTAGCGCTCATAGGGCTTGCGCAGCTCCGACAGGGGCTTCCCGGAGCGGCCGAGCACGTCGAGCACCACGAGCGCGGCGATCAGGCCCGAGTCGGCCCGGTAGTTGTCCCGGAAGTAGTAGTGGCCGGAGTGCTCGCCGCCGAACACGGCGCCGGTCTCGGCCATGACGGCCTTGATGAAGGAATGGCCCACCCGGGTCCGCACCGGCGTTCCCCCGGCCTCCCGCACGACCTCGGGCACGGTCTTGGAGCAGATCAGGTTGTGGATGACCGTGCCCCCCGGCTCCCGGGCGAGCATCTCGTCGGCCACGATCGCCGTGGTCAGGGAGCCCGAGAGCAGCTGGGCCTTCTCGTCGACCAGGAACACCCGATCGGCGTCGCCGTCGAAGGCCAGTCCGACGTCGGCTTCCGTGGCCAGCACCCGTTCCTGGAGGTCCCGCTGGTTCTCGGGCTGGATGGGGTCGGCCGGGTGGTTCGGGAACGTGCCGTCCAGCTCGGGGAACAGGATCTCCAGGGCGAAGGGCAGGGTCGCGAAGATCTCGGGGACGACGAGGCCCCCCATGCCGTTGGCCGTGTCGGCCACGACCTTCAGCGGCTGCAGGCCGTCGAGGTCCACGAACGAGCGCACGTGGTCCGCAAAGCGGGAGAGGACCTCGTCCTCGTAGCGGGCGCCGGGTGGGCCGACCGGCGGGACACCGGCCTCGGCCCGGGTCCGGATCTCGGCCAGGCCGGTGTCCTCGCCCACGGGGCGGGCCCCGGCGAGGCAGAGCTTGATGCCGTTGTAGGCCGCCGGGTTGTGCGAAGCGGTGAACATCGCCCCCGGGGCGTCCAGGGCTCCCGCCGCGAAGTAGAGCATGTCGGTGGAGCCCAGCCCGACGTCGACCACGTCGAGGCCCTGACTGGTCACCCCCTCGGCGAAGGCCTCCACCAAGGCGGGACCGGTCGGGCGCATGTCGCGGGCGATGATCACCCGGTCGGCACCGTCGGCCGCGGCCACGAAGGCCGCGAAGGCCGCGCCGACCGCGGCGCAGAGGTCGGCGTCGAGCTGTTCGGGAGCCAGGCCGCGGATGTCGTAGGCCTTGAAGACGGCGGCCAGGCGGTCCGGGGCCACGGGCGCGGCGGAGCGGGGGGACGAAGCGGTCAAGCCGGTCACCCTACCGAACCGGGACCTCCCGGTACCGGGTCCGGGAGCCCGGCATCGGATGAGTAGCGACCGGCGGCGGCGTGGCGGCGGATGCGGAACAGGTCCCGCACCAGGCGAACACCGTCCCGCACCACGTGGACGCTGGACTGCTCGGAGTTGGCCACCTGGACCGGGACCTCGGTGAGGGTCAGGCCGTTGCGCTCGACCAGGTGGAACAGCTCGATGTCGAAGGCGAAGCCCTCCACGAGGCCTTGGCCGAGCACCACGGGGACCACGTCGGAGCGCAGTGCCTTCAGCCCGCACTGGGTGTCCCGGTAGTGGCCCAGCAGGACGGCCTGGGTGAGGAGGTTGATGAACCGGCCGCCGACCTCGCGGACCCGCCGCGCCCGCACCAGGGTGACGGCATCGGTGTGGCGACGGCTGCCCACCGCCACGTCCCAACCCGCCTCCACCCGGGCCAGCAGCGCCAGCAGTTGGGCCGGGTCGTAGGCCAGGTCGGTGTCGGTGAAGGCGACCGTGCACCCGCGGGCCACCGCCGCCCCGGACCGCACCGCGGCCCCCTTCCCCCGGTTCACGGGGTGGACCACGACCCGGTCGGCGCCGGCCGCTTCGGCCCGGGTCTCGGTGTCGTCGCCGGAGCCGTCGTCGACCACGACGATCTCGATCTCCGCGGCGCCGAGGGTGGGCGCGAGGGCCGCCCGCACCCGGGCCACGGCGTCGCCCACCACGTCGGCCTGGCGGTAGGACGGGAGCACGACGCTGAGGCGACGGTCCCCGGGTGCCGGCGGACGGGCGACCGGCGCGGCCTGGTCGGCCTGCACGGCCCGCAGCAGGATCCGACGGTGGCCCACGATCCGGACCAGCGCGGCCACCGCCACCGAGACCAGCTTCAACCCGAACAGCGTCAGCAGCGTCGGATCCCCGACGAGGACGACGAGTACCTGCAGGACGGCCACGTCGACGATCCCGGCGACCAGGGCCACCCGGGCGAAGCGGGCCGGGTCACGGACCCAGCGGACGAACGGGTCTGCGCCGCGATCGGTCGCCCGGTGCAGGACATAGGACAGCGGCGCGGCGACGGCCAGGGCGATGGCGTCGGCCACCGCGACCGGCCAACCGGTGGCGGCCCTCAGGACGAGCAGGCCACCGACGTCGACGGCGGTGGCGGCGACCACCGCCACCCCCGGACCGAGCCGCCGCATCAGTCCCCGGTGCCCACCGGGACCTCGTCGGGCGCGACCGGGTCCTCGTCACCGTCCTCGACCGGCTCCTCCCCGGACTCGGGCGGATCGGGGCCTGGAGCGGCCTCCGGGTCGACGTCGAGGACGTCGGGCGAGTCGTCGCCGTAGACCGACGCCGCGACCGGGACGGGCGGGGCGGGCACGACCAGGTCGGGGCGGCGGGCCAGCAGGACCACGCCGCCGATGCCGAGCAGGGTCAGGAACCAGGCGAACAGGTCGATCGGCGTCCAGCCGTAGTGCAGTTCGACGTGGGTGTCGGTGGGGACCACGACCATGAGGTTGGGCGCCACCCGGTAGGGCCCTTCGGCACCGGAGACGTCCCAGTTCGGGAAGTACGACGCGCGGACCAGGACGGGCTGGCCGACCTGGTCCACGTCGAAGCTGATGCGGTCGTCACCCGCCTCGATGTTCGTGACCTCGACCGGCTCGACCGGCACGCTCGGCGGGTCCTCCCCCGCCTCGATCCGGGGCCACTCGGGCGGGCCGTCGGCCGCGAGGAGCACGTCGTGGGACGGCGCGTCCAGGTACCACTCGACGGCGGGCTCCAACCACTCCCCCTGGCCCTGGCCCACGTCGGTGAGCACGGCGGGCTGGTTCGCCAGCGGGGCGACGAGCTCGGAACCGGCCACCTCGTACACCGTCCAGGGTCCGGAGGACGCCACCTCGGTCAGGTCCTCGACGTCGCTGGCCTGGTCCCGAGCGGTCTGGGAGGTCGTGAGGTAGTACTTCACGCCCATCAGCTGGAGGTGCTCGACCCCGCGGGCCACGTCGAGGGGGCCGTAGGGCAGGTCCCGCTGGGCCCGGGACGGCACGGCGGAGAGCTCGGACTGGTTCAGGAAGTGGAACGGCGTGGTGGCCGACGACTCGAAATAGAGGCCCTCCATGGAGCCGATGCAGCCGTTGGTCCAGTGGGGCAGAAGCATCAGGGCCATCGGCGTGCCGTAGCGGACCAGCTCGGGCTCGTACTCCCACATGGCCCGGCCGCAACCCTCCTCGGCCCCCACGGCCTTCATCGTCTCGATGAGGTCCCGGTACTCGTGGTAGCCGCCGCCGTCGGCGGTCGGCTTCCGGCCCTCGTAGCCGGTGAAGTTCCAGCGGGCCCAGCCGTCGACGAAGTTGTCCTCGCGGGAGGTGAGGCCCATCCAGTGGTACTCGTTGGCGCTGTCGGTGTGGCCGAACGGCAGGGTGCGCAGCTCCATGCCGACCCACGCCAACGTCAGCAGCACGGCGGCCACCGGCACCACCCTCAGCACCGTGCGCCGGGTCTCGGGGCGGTGCGCGGCGAAGCGGGCGGCCAGCGCCCGGGCGACCTCGACCACGCCGAGGGCAGCCAGGAGGTAGGTGCCCAGGTAGTAGAAGGGCAGGAGGCGGGCGTTCCACAGCCGGCCCTGGGGCAGGAGGACGAACGCCACCCCGGCCAGCACCGTCATGATCGCCAGGAAGAGGTGGGGGCGCTTGCGGCCGGCGATGCCCCCGGCCACGCCGACGAGGGCCAGCAGCCAGGCCACCCGGTTGTCCCACGGCCAGAGCGAATCGCCCACCCGGGCCCACCAGTCGGTGGTCCACAGGCCGTAGTTGGACCACGGCTGGATCTTCTCCCAGCCCATGTCGTTCATGTACGACCGCCGCCACACGAACGGCAGGGCCCAGAAGGCGCCGAGCAGGCCGGCGACCGGTGCCACCGTCAGGACCCACCGCAGCGAGGCGCGGCGGGCGTAGAGACCGACCATCACGATCGTGCCGACGACCGCGAACAGCGCGGGGATCAGGTGACAGAGCCCGACCAGGGCGAGGAGCACGGCGGCCACGGCTCGGTGCTTGCCGGTCTGCAGGCCGCGGGCGACGACCCCCAGGTAGACCAGCGCCAGGGAGAGGCTGATGGCGAAGGCGAACTCGCCCGCCATCGTCGAGGCGATGTTGCCGCCGTAGATCGTGAAGCTGCTGTCGAAGAGGAAGAAGACCGTGGCCGCCGCCAGCATCGGCGGGCCCGGGAACCGCAGCCCGGCCAGCTTGCCGAAGGCCCAGGCCGCCGCCGGCATGAGCACGACCCCGCTGACCACGACCAGCTTGAAGGCCACCGCATAGGGCAGGACGACGTCCAGGGCGAGGATCGCCAGGAACGGCACCACCATGTAGAAGTGGAAGGCGGGGGCCCCGGCGTACCAGTCGGGCGTCCAGCCGCTGAGCCGCCCGTGGGGCAGGAGGTGGTCCCGCAGGTAGGTGCCCGACCAGACGTGGGCGCCCATGTCGCCGCCGGTGGGGGTGGTGTTGCGGAAGACGAGCTGGGGGTGCAGTTGGGCGAAGGTGAAGGCCACCGCCCCCAGCACGACCGCGAACGTGATCCAGCTCTCCAGGGGCGCCGCCATGATCCGGGCGCGCAGAGCGGTCAGGCGGGAACGCATGGGACCCCCATCCTCGCAGGGGCGGACGGTGTTGAGGCGGCAGAAGCCGACCGGCTGTGGAGGGGTCCGCGAGCGGAGGGCGTTACCGACGCCCCGTGTTGGCGCTGATGTCGGCCAGGACACCGTCCAGGGCCTTCTCGCCGTCGGGGGTGTACCACTGCCGTGTGTCGCAGTACGAGCACGACCGCATGGTCATCATCCGGCCCCCGACCTCGAGGCGGATCTCGACGTACGCGCGCCCGCAACCCGGGCACCGCTCCTGCACCATGCTCACTCTCCGTGATCGCTTGCCCCACCCATCGGAGCCAACGGTCCAGGATTGAGGCGATCAGCCACAGAAAGTGGCCAGATCGATCACGCGAGAAGGCGATCAGGTGGCCTCCACCAAGAGGGTGATGGTGGCGACGCTGTTGAAGGCGATGTGGGCCCAGATGGCGGGGCCGAGGCGGCCGTAGCGGAGGGTGAGCCAGCCCAGGACCAGGCCGATCAGGGTCAGGGCGGGGAACTGGAGGAGCTGCAGGTGCACGGCGCCGAAGACCAGGGACGACGCCCACAGCGCCCAGCGCGGCCCCGAGCGCTTCTCGATGGCCCGAAGGAGCAGGCCCCGGAAGAACAGCTCCTCGATGATCGGGGCGGCGATGGCCACGATGAGGACCAGCAGGACCACCCCGACGGGGTCGGTGGCCTTGTCGGTCAGGTCCCGGGCCACCGCGGAGAGGTCCTGGTCGTACTCCCAGCCCAGGGCGTCGGTGATGGCGAAGAGCACGACGTAGAGCAGCGGGATGGCGATGATCTGGGTGCCGAGCCCGGCGCCGATGCCCCGCAGGACGTCCCAGCCCTCCATGCGGAGCCCGAAGTCGGCCACCACGCCGTTGCCCTTGCGCTTGGCCGCCCAGAGCGGTGCGCCGAGGTAGCCGGCCCACAACGGGATCTGCAGCACGGCGATCATCGTGAGCGGCAGCTCGCCGTCGGCGCCCTCCTCGACGTAGCCGGTGGCCGCCAGGATCGCCGCGCCGATGAACAGCGCCGCGGCGTTGGCGATGAGGAGTCCGGCCACAGCGTCGCCCACACCCCAGCGGGTGGGGGGCAGGGACTCGACGGGCGTGCTGTCGGCGTTCACCGACATGGGCGGGGCCTCTCGGTTCTCGCCCGCAGGGGGTGCGGGCCGGGGCCGAGCAGTGTGGCGGGTCGGCCTGAGGGCCGAAACGTCAGGAGGCCCGACTGTCGGCGGCCAGCCACACCGGGGTGAGCACCCGCCGGTCGTGCAGGGCCCAACCCTGGGGGGCGGTCACCCGCTCGGCGTGACGCTCACAGAGGTCGTGGTTGGCGGGGTCGTCCTGGGTGGCCAGGTCGTCCAACCAGACGGTGCGGGCGGTGTAGTCATAGGAGAGCGTGACCACGGCCGCCTCGGAGCAGGTGGGGCGCGCGCAACGTCGGGCCATGGGGGAAAACGCTAGTTCGACGCGACCCACGAATCGGGGATGTCGGCCTCTACGATGAATGGATGGCGCAGCCCCCTCCGCCCCCTCCGCCGCCCCCGCCGAGCGGCAACAACGCCGACGGCAAGTCCGGCGCGTCCACCCAGTGGCCCCGGTGGTCCCTCTGGATCCTGGTCGGGGTCATCCTCGCCTCGTTCCTGCTCACCACCCTGCTGGGGGGTGACGAGGGCGAGAGCATCGCCTATGACGACTTCATCCAGCAGGCCGGCGAGGGCCAGGTCGCCTCGATCACCTTCGACAACAACAACGCCAAGATCACCGGCGAGCTCGAGGATGGCACCCAGTTCACCACCACGGGCCCGCTGCAGAGCGGCATCCCCGAGGAGGACCTCGCCACCCTGCGGGCCAACGACGTCGAGGTCACCTACGAGACCCCGACGCCCAATCCCCTCTGGAGCATCCTCTCCTTCGCCCTGCCGATCATCCTGATCATCGGCTTCTTCTGGTGGATGAGCCGCCGGGCCCAGAACCAGATGGGCGGGATCATGTCGATCGGCCGCTCGAAGGCCAAGACCTACTCCACCGAGCGCCCGGGCACGACCTTCGACGACGTCGCCGGCTACGACGGCGTCAAGCTGGAGATCACCGAGGTGGTCGACTTCCTGAAGTACCCCGAGCGCTTCCGCGACATCGGCGCCCGCATCCCCAAGGGCATCCTGCTCGTCGGTCCCCCCGGGACCGGCAAGACCCTCATCGCCCGGGCCGTGGCCGGTGAGGCCGGCGTGCCCTTCCTGTCGGTGACGGGCTCGGACTTCATGGAGATGTTCGTGGGCGTCGGCGCCAGCCGGGTCCGGGACCTCTTCCAGTCCGCCCGCAAGATGGGCCGGGCCATCATCTTCGTCGACGAGATCGACAGCATCGGCCGCAAGCGGGGCGCCGGCCTCGGCGGTGGCCACGACGAGCGGGAGCAGACCCTCAACCAGATGCTCTCGGAGATGGACGGCTTCGAGGCCACCGAGGGCATCGTGATGATCGGGGCGACCAACCGGCCCGACATCCTCGACTCCGCCCTGCTGAGGCCCGGACGCTTCGACCGCCAGGTCACCGTCCCCCTACCCGAGCTGGCCGACCGCAAGGCGATCCTGGTCGTGCACGCCACCCACAAGCGCCTGGCCGAGGACGTCGACCTGGACACGGTGTCCCGGGGCACGCCCGGCATGAGCGGCGCCGACCTGGCCAACCTGGTCAACGAGGCCGCCCTCTTTGCCGTGCGCGACGGCGAGGACGCCATCTACATGCGGCACTTCGAGATGGCCCGCGACCGGGTCCTCATGGGCCAGCGCCGGGACTCGATGGTCCTCTCCGACGAGGAGAAGGAGGCCATCGCCTACCACGAGGCGGGCCATGCGGTCTGCGCCGTGGTGCTCGAGCACGCCGACCCCGTCCACAAGGTCACGATCCTGCCCACCGGCATGGCCCTGGGCGTCACCCAGCAGCTCCCCGTCGAGGAGCGCCACATCCACCGGCAGGACTACATCGAGGACAGCCTCGTGGTCCGCATGGGCGGCCGCATCGCCGAGGAGCTGGTCTTCGGCGTGTACTCCACCGGCGCCAACAACGACCTCGTGGGCAGCACCGAGCTGGCCCGCAAGATGGTCCGCGAGTGGGGCATGAGCGAGCGCGTCGGGCCGATGGCCTGGGGCAACCAGGGCCAGGTCTTCCTGGGCGAGGACCTCATGCACACCCGGGACTACAGCGACGACACCGCCCGGATCATCGATGAAGAGGTCGAGAAGATCCTGCGGGACCAGGAAGAGCGTTGCCGGGACACCCTCACGATCCACCGCAACGGCCTGGATCTGGTGGCCCGGGCCCTGCTGGAGCATGAGACCATCGACGGCAAGGAAGTCGAACGCCTCATCGGCGTGGCGGCCAACGGCCACGGCGCCAACGGCTCGGACAGCGATCCCGTGACGGTCCTCGAGGACCGCATGGAGCCCCCGAACTAGTCCCGGGGGCCCTCCCCGACCGGGTCATCGTCGTGACCGGTCCCACAACCGGGCGGCACCGAGCCCGGACTCCGGGCCTCGGCGACGGCGGCCCACAGGTGGGTGGCGCTGACGGGACCGAGGAACGAGTCGGCCACGCCGCCTTCGGCGTCGCACACGATGGTGATGGGTACTGCATCGATGCCGTACCGGCCGTGGAGGGCGGCATCACGGGTCGCCTCGACCTCCTGGACGGCGACCGCGGATGACTCGAGTTGCCGGGCCACCTCCCAGGTGGCGGCGCAGGTGTCACAGCTGGCGGAGGTGAAGACCACGACCAGCCAGTCGGTGTCCGGACGGGTGAAGTCGGACCGCTCGACGCCGGTCGGCACGTGGTGGCGCTCGACCACCGGCTCGACCCCGGGCCGGCGCCGCTGCAGGACGTAGGCCATCAGGGCGACCACGGCCGCCAACCCGACGGCCAGGAGCAGCCGGCCCATCAGCCGAAGGGGTCGGGGGGCTCCGAGACGGTGCCGGCCTGCGGGACCCCGATGGCGCCGGAGGCGTCGGCGGGATCGCCGATCACCGTGCGCCGCTCGATGCTCACCGGGCCGTCGGCCTCCACCAGGAGGGCCACGTCCGGGCCCAGACCCAGGTCCTCGAGGGTCACGACCAGGCGCCCGGCGGGCGGGACCTCGAGGTCGGTGGCCGTCGGGGACTCGCCCAGGGTGCCACCGTCGACCGAGCGGAAGGTGACCCGCACCGGGGTGCTGCCCGACGGGTTGGCCACCACGATCGCCTGGTCCGGCGACGAGGCGGCGAAGACCGCCGATTCCATGAGCAGTGGGGCCCCGAACATCAGGTCGAACCCGGGTCGGTCCGTGGTGTCGTCGCCTTCGAGGATCCGCTCGACCACGACGGGGACGTCGTTGACCGACACCACCCGGGCGCCGTGGCGCAGCACGCTCTCGCCCTCGGCCCCGGCGAGGGCGGTGCCGATGCGCTCCTCGTCCTCGACGGCGACCTCCTGGTAGCCCTCCGGCGGGATGGTCAGGCCGAAGGGCTCGATGGCCCCGAAGGCCTCCAGGTCGTCGGGCTCGATGTACAGGTCGATCTCGGCGGCGGTGTCCCCCGGGTTGTAGACCACGAAGGTCTCCCGCACACCCTCGGCCACGACCCCGTCCGGGAAGTACCAGGTCGTGGCCGGCACCGGAGCCCCGGCCGAGATCTCCAGGCCCCGGGGGCCTTCGGAGCCGTCGAGATCGAGCACCCGGTTGACCACCAGGCGCCCGGAGCGGGCCACCACCGACACCGACACGTGGTTCCGGCGGGTCACGAGGTCGCCGATGTCCTCCACGACCAGGGACTGGGCGGGGACGGCGTAGGCCTCGAACTCGATGGGGGTGCGGAGGTCCTCCTCGGTGCGGAAGGTCACATCGACCACCGCGGGGTCCGGGAAGGGGTTGAAGAAGGCGAGGGTCTCCACGGCGTCGGCGGTCGTGCGCCCGGAGGCGAAGTACCAGGCGTCGGCGGCCTGGGTCGTGCACGGGCTGACATCGGCACCGTTGGGCCCGTCGACCCGCTGCTCCACCGAGACCGCCCCACCCGGCAGCTCGACCAGGGCGGCGGCGTACTCGGCGTCGACCTCGTCGGCCAGGCGCAGCTCGACCCGGTCCCGGGCGGGCACGCTCAGGTCCACCGCCACCGACGCCTCGGTCAGGGGGGGCGCCGTGGTGGTCGTCGAGGACGTGGCCGGCGTCGTGGCCTCCGTCGTCGTGGGGGCCTCGGTGGTGGTCGTGGTCTCCGGCGCCACCGTCGTGTCGGTCGTCTCCGCCGGATCGGTCTGGATCACGATCTGGGACGGAATGGACGGGAAGATCGTCATCGAGCCGTTGAGCTCGCGGTCGGTGGCGTTGGCCACCACGATGGTGGTGTCGGCCCGGCCGTCGGCCGACGCGGTGCCCCCGGCGCAGTACCAGGTGCTGGTCAGCGCATCCTCGGGCGCGCTCACCGGCAGGTAGCCCTGAGCCTCGAGCGGGGTCGTGGCGTCGTCGTCGGAGGACTGGTCGCGCTCGTGGTCCCGGTCGATGACCCAGGCCCCGGCGAGCAGGCCGACGAGGATCACCACGGCCGGCCAACGGGAGAAGGTCACGTCGCCACCTTCTTCACCTTGGTGGCCCCAGCCGGTCGGCGGACCCGGGAGATCACGAACAGCCACAGCGCGGCCTGGACGGCGAGGAAGATCCAGCGGGTGGCCGGGCGGTCATAGGACAGCGTCGCGGTCCCACCCCGGGGCAGGTCGAAGGCGTTGGCCCAGCCGAACACGGTCCGTCGGTCGGCCTCTTCGCCATTCACCTCGAGCTGCCAGCCCGAGGTGGGGCCCGAGGCCAGGTAGAGCTCGCCCTGGCCGTCGACGGGGCCGCGGAAGGTCGTCGGGCCGCGCTCGTCGCCGAGGGCGGCGGTGGCCGAACCGAAGTCGGTGGCGGTGGCCGCGGCCAACGCCTCCTCCGGGCTCACGTCCTCAGAGCCCAGGTCCCCCGCCTCGGAGTCGGGCAGCAGCGCCCGGGTGGGGATCCAGGCGGCGTTCTCGTAGAGGGTCACGGCCGGGTTGACGTTGATCTGCACCAGGTCGAGCTGGCTCGACAGAGCGTCCCGGACCGCGGGGTCGAGCGGGAACTCCTCCTCGGCGAAGGGCTGGGGCGCCAGGCGCTCGGGCACCACGATGTACCGGATGCCCATCGGCCCGAGGAGGTCGCCCAAGCGGTTGGTCTCGCGGTCGGTGGCGCTGCGGAGCGCCTCGGCCAGGATCTCGGTGCCCCCGTCGGTGCTGCCCGGGAACAGCTCGGTGACATCGGGCAGGCCGTTGTCGGAGGTGGCGTAGGCCGTGTCCTCGGTGAGGCGCCATCCCGTGAGGGGCAGGACGTCGGGGTCCCCGAGCCACAGCACCCGGAACGGGGCGTCCTCCTCCTCGGCCTGCAGGAAGCTGAGGGCGACGTCGAAGTCGTTGCGGGGCAGGTACCACCGACCGTTGCCGGTGGCGGCCAGGAACGGCCCGAGGCCGACGAACAGGGCGACCAGGCCGACGACCAGGCCCAGTTGGCGCCAGCTGAAGCCCTTGCCGATCACGTCCCGCTCGAAGGAGACCGCGGCCAGCCCGGCGGCCATGGCGATGCCGGCGGCGGCGGGAGCCAGGAGCACCTCGGGGGCCGGGAGGGCGATCGGGGACCATCCCGACTCACCCACCCACAGCAGGCCCCAGCCGACCACGGCCACGGCCCAGACCCGGATCGTCCACGTGGCCCGCCACTCCCGGCCGATGACGATGGGGACCGCCGCCAGCGCCAGGAACGCGAACCCGGCCAGGCCGGCCCCGACCGGGCCCGACTCGAAGCGGAGGATCTCCGGCACGGTGAGGACCCCGGCACCGTCCCGGATCCCACCGAGGGTCGTCCAGTCGGTGGCCGATCCGAGGAAGTCCAGGCTCCACGGGATGTGGAGCCCGACGGCCACAGCGGCGCCCATGAGGCCGGTCAGGACGACGCGGCCCGCGGCGCCGGCCTGGCCGGTGAGCAGGATCCCGAGGGCCAGGCCGAGGGCCATCACGATGACGACGAACACCAGCATCGGCAGGAACATGGCCCCCACCGCAGTGACCAGGCCGAGGGCCAGGCCGGCCTGGACGAACGTGCGGCCCTCGCCGTCGAAGGGCTCCAGGTGGCTCACCTGGACCAAGCCGTGGAGCAGGAACGGCGCCGCGGCGTACGCGACGAGACCGCGCAGCGACCCGTCGGCCATGGCGTTGTAGGCCACGGGCGAGGCCACGTAGACCACGAGGGTGGTGACCCGTCCGTAGGCGGAACCGGTGTCCCGCAGGAGGCGCCAGGCCCCGAAGCCCCCGAGCGGGATCATGCCGAGGATGAAGACCGTGCGGGCCATCCCCATCACGGTCAGGAACATCGTTCCCCACACCGCCAATCCGGCGAACGCCGTCGGTGCGGGGGCGTCGGACCCCAGCCCGGAGGAGCGCCAGCCCGAGAAGAACTCGTTCCACAGCTCGCTCGGCCCACCGGGGAAGGGCGCCAGCTCGCCGACCGCGGGGATCGAGCGGGTGATCAGGTGGCGGCTGCCGATGAGGAGCAGCAGCCCGAGCAGGACCCAGACCGCCGTCGAGATCCCGCTGGGGCCGGAGCGGACGAAGTCGACGACCCCTTGGCGGACGGTGGTGACCGCCGACCGGCGCTGGTCCGGCCGATCGCGGTGCTGGAAGGCCTGGACCCGGGCCAGACCCCGCACCTGCAGCGCCCGCAGGTCACGGTCCGAGGTCCGGCGCAGCTTGCCCAGCCGCCGGCGACGGCCGATCAGCTGCGAGAAGCGGGCCAGGTTCCACGTCCAGGCCCCCAGGGCGGCCCGAGCCCGTCCGCCGCGGGCGGTGAGCAGGCCCGCGCCGAAGTCGATCAGGGACAGGACGGCCAGCACCGGGACCATCCAGAGCAGGGTCCCGAAGCTGTAACAGGTGAGGACGGTGCGGAGGCGATGGCGCTCGGTGAGCCGATGGGCGTCGAGGTCGGGGCGACGATCGGCCAGGTCGGCGACGTGACGGACGTGGGCGGCGGGAGCGACCACGACCCGGGCCCCGGCGACCTTCGCCCGCCAACCGAGGTCGAGGTCCTCGCCGAAGAAGCCCATGGCCGGGTCGAAGCCGCCCAGGGTGGCGAAG
>JACDJB010001803.1_pt1 | contig 16633 bp, 12 predicted proteins | sample 7454121 | NCBI WGS metagenome assembly JACDJB01 (sample SAMN14253290, study PRJNA609438) | sludge metagenome | isolation source: sludge after 25d culture with pyrite | collected 2018-12-20 | reverse complement strand
TGACCGAGCTTCCCTTCGTCCATCTCTCCAACACGCGCACCAGCGTCTCCAAGCCGGATCAGATGTACCTGGAAGCGACGTATAATCGTCCCGTTCACTACCTGCCCAACGGCATTGACGAATTGCGGCCCAACCTTGACGCGGCGCGCGCGCTGCTGGCCGAGCATGGTCTGGAGCCGGGTCGCTATATCATTTTCACCGCCGGGCGCATCGTTCCGCGCAAGGGTTGCCATTTTGTGCTGGAGGCCCTGCGACAGATGGCGACCGACGACAAACTCCTGATCGTCGGCGACATGAGCCACGTGCCGGAATATACCCAACAGCTCCTGGCCCTGGCCGACGATCGCGTTCGCTTTGCCGGTTTTATCTCGTCCAAGGATCTGCTATTCGGTCTGATCGCTCTTTCGAGGCTGTTCGTCTTTCCGACGACCTATGAGGCCATGGCCATCACTCTGCTGGAGGTGGCCGCGCTCAGGACGCCGCTCATCGCCAGCGACATTCCGGAAAACCGCGAGGTCTTGCCGGAGCAGGCCTTGTTCTTCCGGTCGGGTGACGTGACCGATCTGCGGACAAAGATGGAGTGGGCGCTGGCTCACCCCACCGAAATGAAAGCATTGGCCGGTCGCGCCTACCAATGGGTGGCCGAAAACTACCGTTGGCCGGGCATCATCGCTACCTATGAACAGTTGTATGACGAACTTCTGGCCGGACCGGTTAGCGCCGCGCCCATCAAGCAACCAAAGTAGGTGGCCCGAAACCGCCTTTCCAATCGTGGTACAATGTCATCCGGCGCATCCGGCGCAGGTCGTTGGCCGTGTCGTGTGAGAGCGAAAGATAGTTCGTAATTGAAGATTGCTACTCTTGGGAATTGAACAGTAGCAAGGAAGCAAGTTGAGGAGCTGAGCAAAACATGGAGTTGCGTAGTTATTTCTCGATACTTCGTCGGCGCAAATGGATAGTCATCCTGAGTACGCTCCTGGGACTGGCGATTGCGGCCGCATTTACCTTTCTGTCCACGCCGCAATATGTGGCCTCGACCACGGTCCGCGTGCTGACGGTCGGCGGCGGCACGATGACGTCGGCCCGGCCGGACATCACCTATACCGAACGTCTGGTCAACACCTATTCGCGCATTATTACCGGTAACAAGGTGCGACGGGAGATCATGGACCAACTCGGCCTGGAAGCCTTGCCGGTCGTTTCGGTGCAGTCGATTGTCGGCACGGAGCTAATCCGTATCGTGGCCGAGGCGACCGACCCGGAGGACGCCCGCGACATCGCCAACGCCGCGGCGCAGGTATTGGTCGACCAGAACCGCGAGTTTTATAGCGGTGGGGCAGGGCAGACCTTGCAGGAAATCCTGGGCGAGCAACTGGATCAGGCGGAACTGGCATTGAACGAAGCGCGCGCCAACTATGAGCGCGCGATCGAAGCCTCGCCGCAGGATGAAGCGGCCGTGGCTGCCGCTCGCGAGGCGCTCGACGTGCGCGACCGCACCTACGCCTCGCTCCTGACACAGTACGAAGAAGCCCGGCTCGAAGAGGCCGTGCGGGCCAACGCCATCTCCATCGTTGAGGAAGCCAATACACCCAACCGGCCGGCCAAGCCCCGACACGTAGTAAATCTGGCGCTCGGTCTGGCCATCGGTCTCGTCGGCGGCATTGCCATGGCGCTGCTGGCCGAGAACCTGGACACCACGCTCTATACGGCCGAGCAGATCGAACACGCGACGCAGATGGAAACCGTGGGCCAGATCCCGACCGCCAAGGACGACCTGTCCATTGCCCGGCTGGGGGCGGGTCACTATCCCCAGCTTGAATCGTTCAGGCGCTTGCGAACCAACATCCTGGCCTCGGGCAGCGGCGGCTCCCAGGTGGCGCTGCTGACCAGCGCCAAGCGTGGCGAAGGCAAATCGACCGTCTCGGCCAATCTGGCCGTCACCATTGCCCAATCCGGCCGCGAGGTCGTGGTTGTCGATTGCGACCTGCGCCTGCCGACAGTCCACAAGCTGTTTGACCTGCCCAACAAGCGCGGTCTGACCAACATCCTGGCCGGCGAGGTCTCGGTGGACGAGGCCATCCAGTACAGCGCCTTCCCCCGCGTCCAGGTAATCACCAGCGGCCCGCTGCCGCCCAACCCGACCGAGTTGCTTGGCTCGCAACGCATGCTCAACCTGATCGAGCAGCTGAAGACGCAGTTCGATTTCATTATTCTGGATACGCCGGCGCTCCTCTCGGTGGCCGACGCGGCCGTGCTGGCCCCGTCCGTCGATAACGTCATCCTCGTCGTGGCCCAGGCCCAGACGCGCCGCGGCGATGTGGAAACCGTGCGCCGCCAGCTCTCCAACGTGCGCGTTAAGTCGATCGAGGTCGTCGTCAACCGCGCCGAGCCGAACGGCAGCTACGCCTACTACGAATCCGAGGCGAGATAGATTAGAGGAACCCACAGATTACGCAGATTCAAGGAAGTGCCCTTTGCGCCTCTGCGGCTTTGCGTTGAATAGAGTCAATCATGCGCGTAGATTTCATGGTCATCGGCGCCCAGAAGGCGGGCACAACCAGCCTGGCGGCTCAGCTGGCGGCTCATCCGCAGATCTCTTTCTGCCGGGAGAAGGAGCCGGGATACTTCCACAAGACGGAAGATTGGGAGGCCGGACTGGATCAATACCACAGCCTGTATGATCCCCGGCCCGGCCGGCTCTACGGTGAGGCGTCGACCTACTACACTTTCTTTCCCGAGTTTCGCGAGACACACAAACGGCTCTACGAATACAACCCGGCGCTGAAACTGATCTACGTCGTGCGCCAGCCGGTCGAGCGCATCATCTCCCACTACACCCACAACCGGGTGCGCGAGATTGATACGCGCCCACCGGAAGAGGCGGTTTTCGCCGAACCGGCCTATCTGAATCGCAGTCGCTACGGCGTCCAAATCCGGCCCTACCTGGAGCTGTTCGGGCCGGAGAATGTTCTGCTGCTGGTCTTTGAGGAGTACACGGCCGACCAGATCGCCGCGCTCAATCGTATTGCCGACTTCCTGGGCATCGACCCGAAGCCGTTTGCGGAGACGGACACCACGCCGCTGCACCAGTCGGTTGGGCAGCCCTATCTCCGCTCGGAGACGGCGCGCGCGTTCACGCAGACCGACCTGTTCCGGAAGATGCGCGGGGTCGTTCCGGAGGCCATCCGCCAACCCATTCGGCACCGCCTCCTGTCGAACAAGATCGATGAAAAACCCTACTTTGCGCCCGAGGTGAAGCAGGCGCTCTGGCGACTCCTGGAGGACGACGTCCATACCATCGAGCAGATACTCGGTTACAGCCTGAACAGCTGGCGGCGCGGCTATAGCGACGAGACCTGACGGCTCAATAACGAGCGGAAATTATGCCATACCAACTGAAGTCATCGGATATCAACCTCCGCACCCTGTCATTCGGCGCGTTCCGGGTCTATAAGGGCGCAGCCCAGAAGCTCGGCGCGGCCGATTACACCGGCGACAAGACGGTAGTCCTCATCCTGGGCATCCAGCGCGCGGGCACGAGCCTCATGTACTGGGTTTTCGAGCGCGATCTGAACGTCAAGGTCTATCGGGAATCCAGCGAGCTTTCCTCGCTCGACACGGTGGAGAAGGTGCGCCTTAACCCCCTGCCGTCGGTCAGACAACAGATCGATCGCCATCGCCTGCCGCTGGTCGTCTTCAAGCCGCTGGTCGAATCGCAGCGGGCGCACGAACTCATGGCCGCGTTCCCGGGCGCCAGGGTGTTGTGGGCCTATCGACATTATCAGGATGTGGCCGCTTCCAACCTGAAGGCGTTCGGCATGGACAACGGCAAGCGCGACCTGCAACCGTTCCTGACCAATGACCCGGACAACTGGCGCTCTCAGAATAGCTCGGCCGGGACGCGCGAGACTATCCGCCGTTTCTACTCGGACGACATGAACCCGTTCGACGCTGCCGCCCTCTTCTGGTGGGCGCGTATGCAACTTTACTTCGAGCAGCGATTGGACGAGAACCCGAACGTCCTGCTGAGTCGCTACGAGGACCTGGTTACCGATCCCGCGCGCACCATGCAGCGAACCTATGCCTTCCTGAACCGACCCTATCCCGGCGACCATATTGTCAAGGACGTGAACGCCCAATCGGTGGGCAAGGGGCGCGTGTCCAGGCTCAGCCCGGAAGTAGACGCACTCTGCGCCGCCATGCTCGATCGGCTGGATCGGCTCAACGAGGCGGCTATCTATTCGGAGACGTCCGGCGCTCGGCGATCCGCTCCCATTCCGGCAACCGCGCCATAGGCAAAACAACGACCATGACCACCTCCACTCCGCGCGTCACCATTGGTCTCCCCGTCTACAACGGCCAGAACTATCTGGCCGGGACGCTGGACTCCCTGCTGGCGCAAACTTACCGCGATTTCGAACTCGTTATCGCCGACAATGCCTCGACCGATCGAACGGAGATCATCTGCCGGGAGTATGCCGCCGCGGACGATCGCGTCCGTTATCACCGCAACGCGGAGAACATCGGCGCGTCGGCCAATTACAATCTCGTCTTCGAGCTGGGGCGAGGCGAGTACTTCAAGTGGGCGGCCCACGATGACCTGCTCGCGCCGACCTACCTGGAGCGATGCGTCGAGGTGCTCGATAGCAATCCCGACGTCGTGCTGGCCTATACGCAGGCCAAAGCCATCGACAGCAAAGGCGACGTCGTCAAGGTATATCCGGGAAAGAAGTATTTCAATTCGCCCGAGCCGCGCCGGCGCTTTTATGAGTTTGTGCTGGACCCCAGTCCGGTGGTGGCTGTGTTCGGCCTGATGCGCCGCGAGGTGTTGGGCCGTACCCGTCTTATCGGCAAATATGCCGGGTCCGATCGGCCGCTGCTAAGCGAATTGAGTCTGCTCGGCAAATTCCACGAAGTGCCGGAGCGCCTGTTTTTCTACCGCTTCCACGAGGAGCAATCCTGGGGCGGCAACAAGTCGGCCCAGGCGCAACAGGCATGGTACGATCCCCGCCGCGCGGGCAAGATCACGTTCCCCCAATGGCGCTTGCTCCGCGAGCATGTGCGCTCCATTGAACGTTCGCCCGTCGGCCTCAAGGATCGTGTGTCCTGCTATGCCTATATGGGCTACTGGATGCTGAAGAACCGGCGGCGACTTGGCCGCAACCTGTTGTTGCGCGACGCCTGACGCGCAGGCTTCCGAATCCTGCATCTCGACGGGAAGGGAGCCGGATGAACGGCCGCGTGGGTCGCCTGCCTGTCAGGCCCTGCCCGGCACACTTCAACTGAGGAGTTGCTTTTGTGATTATCGTCCAGACCCCGCTGCGAACCAGCCTGTTCGGCGGCGGTACCGATTTCCCTGGTTACTATCTTGAGCATGGCGGTTGTGTATTAACCTCGGCCATCGACAAGTACATCTTTGTCACCATCAAGCGCCGCTTCGACGACAAGCTGCGCGTCGGCTATACCCACACTGAACTGGTCGATTCGGTCGACGAGATTCACCACGAACTGATTCGCGAGGCGTTCCGCCTGACCGGCATTGACCACGGCGTGGAGATCACCACGATGGGCGACATCCCCTCCGAAGGCTCCGGCCTGGGATCGTCCAGCACCGTCACCGTCGGCGCGCTGCATGCCATGTACGCTCTCAAGCGGGAGCTGATCGTGGCCGAACAATTAGCCAGGGAAGCGTGCCGCATCGAGATCGACGTCCTCGGCAAGCCTATCGGCATCCAGGACCAGTACATCGCCGCCTATGGCGGGCTGCGATTCATGGAGTTCCTGCCGGGCAGCGGCGAGGTGCGCAGCACGCGCATCGACCTGGCTCCGGCCACCAAACGGCAGTTGAACCACAACCTGCTGTTGTTCTACACCGGCGTCACGCGCAAGGCCGACTCCATCCTGTCCGAGCAGCAATCCAATATCCGCTCGCGGGAGTCGGTGCTGGAGGAGATGAAGCACATCGCCCACGTCGCCTGCCACAAGTTACAGGCTGAGGACGTGGACGCCATCGGCGATCTGCTCCACGAGAGCTGGATGCTCAAGAAGCAACTCGCCAGCAAAATCAGCAACAGCGACGTGGATGATCTCTATGCGTTGGCGCGCAAAGCGGGGGCAACCGGCGGCAAGATCGCCGGAGCCGGCGGCGGCGGCTTCCTGTTGCTCTATTGCCCGCCCGCCCACCAGGAACACTTGCGCCGGGAATTGCACATGCTTCAGGAACTGCCTTTCAACCTGGGTCAGGACGGCAGCAAGATCATTTTCGATTACCAGCGCTGAGCGCCTATCTCCCCAACTTTCAATCACCAATTTTCACTTGAGGCCTAACCATGATGTTACAAACCCTCGAATTCGACAAAGCTACCGCCATTGAGTGGTATTTCAATGAGATGAAGAGTACGTTCGACCGCATCGACCGCGAGCCGATTCGCGAGGCCATCGACGTCTTGCATCAGGCCCGCATGGACGGCCGGCAGATTTTCATCATGGGCAACGGCGGCAGCGCATCGACCGCGAGCCATATGGTTTGTGACCTGGCCAAGAACACGCGGCGCTCCGACTGGCCCCACTACAAGGTCATCGGCCTGGCCGACAACATGGCCATCTTCTCCGCCTATGGCAACGACGACGGTTACGACAACGTCTTTCGCCTGCAACTGGCGAACCTGCTCAATCCGGGGGATGTGGTGGTCGCCATCTCCACCAGCGGCAACTCGCCCAACGTCCTGCGCGCCGTCGAATTGGCCAACGAGCGCGGGGCGACGGTTATCGGCATGACCGGCTTCGGCGCGGGCAAGCTGGGCGGCATGGTGGACGTGCATCTCCATGTGCCCAGTGACTGCATCGAGCAAGTCGAGGACATCCATCTCATGCTGGAGCACCTCATCACCAAGGCCCTGCGCGATATGACGCGCGGAGGATAGAAGAGCAGGGAGCGGGGGGAGGGGCGATTTCTCGCTGCCGGCTCCTCTGCTCCCGCTCTTCCCGCACCCCCGCGCACTTTGATCAAGTAAACCCATGAAGCAGCCCGCCATCTTCCTCGACCGCGACGGGGTTGTCATTGAGAATTGCAGCAACTACGTGCGATCGTGGGCCGACGTGGAGCTATTCCCGCAGGCGCTGGAGGCTCTGGCGGCCGTCCGCGCCACGCCACACCGGATCGTGCTGGTCACCAACCAGTCGGCCGTCGGTCGCGGTATCATCTCTCGCGAGGCGGCCGAGGCTATCAACGAGCAATTGGTGGACGTGATTCGGCGGGCCGGCGGGCGGATCGATGCCGTTTATATGTGCCCCCACGGGCCGAGCGACGGCTGCGATTGCCGCAAGCCGCGGCCGGGCCTGCTGCTGCGGGCGGCGGCCGATCTGAACATTGACCTGCCCCGTTCGATCATGATCGGCGACGCTCTGAGCGACGTGGAGGCCGGGCAGGCCGCGGGGGTGGGGCAATCCATTCTGCTGCGAACGGGCCGCGGCCGCGATCAGGAGCGACTGCCTGCCGCGGCCGACCTGCCGCCGTTCAGCGTGTATGACACTCTGGCCGATACCTTGCGCGCCTGCCTCGACGCGCCGTAAGCCGTGCCGTAACCAAGCGTATGTACCCTTACAAACTGGTTACAACGCCAACGCGAGATATAAGGAACGACAAGCAATGAAAGTACTGGTCACCGGCGGAGCCGGCTACATCGGCAGCATCACGGTCGAGCGACTGATCAAGCACGGCGCGTCCGTCGTCGTCTTCGACAATCTTTATCAGGGGCACGAGGCGGCCGTTCATCCCGAAGCCACTTTCGTCTGCGGCGATCTGGCCGATCGGGCAGCCATCGACGACACGCTGGCCCGCCACAAGCCCGACGGCATCATGCACTTCGCGTCCTATACGCTGGTCGGCGAATCGTGGGAAAAGCCGTTCATGTATCTGCGCGACAACATTGTCAACGGTCTGAACCTGCTGGAGAGCGCCGTCGAGCACGGCGTGCGCCGCTTCATCCTCTCCTCCACGGCCAACCTGTTCGACGACCCGGAGAGCGTGCCGATTCATGAGACGGAGCGTATCGTTCCCGGCAGCCCCTACGGCGAGTCGAAGAACATCATGGAGCGCTATCTCCACTGGCTGGATCGCGTCTACGGCTTCCGCTACGCCTGCCTGCGCTATTTCAACGCCTGTGGCGCAACCGGGGAGCGCGGCGAGCATCACGACCCGGAGACCCATCTCATCCCCCTTGTGCTTCAGGTTGCCCTGGGGCAGCGGGACAAGATCACCATCTTCGGCGATGACTACAACACGCCCGACGGCACCTGCGTGCGCGACTATATCCACGTCGTCGATCTGGCCGAGGCTCACATCCTGGCCCTGGGCGCGGTCGACGGCGGCAGCCGCAAGTACAATCTCGGCAACGGCCGCGGCTTCAGCGTCAAGGAAGTCATCGACACCGCCCGTCAGGTGACCGGCCATCCCATCCCGGCCGTCGTCGGCCCGCGGCGGCCCGGCGACCCCGACATCCTGATCGCCGGCAGCGATGCCATCGTTCGCGATCTCGGCTGGCAGCGGCAATATCCCGACCTGCGCCGGATCATCGAGACGGCCTGGAACTGGCATCAGGCCCACCCCAACGGCTACAGCCACTAGGACCGGCCGCGGAGCGTGATGCAATGAAAGTCGTCGTTCTCATGGGAGGGTATGGCACGCGGATGCGCCCCCACGCCTGGAGCCGGCCGAAGCCGGTGATGCAGGTGGCGGGCAATACCGTCATCGGCCATATTCTCGATCGACTGGCCGGCGTCACCACCGAGGAAGTCATCCTCGTTGTCGGCTATAAGGGCGAGCAGATTGAGCGTTGGGTGCGCGACCATTACGGCCATCTGGACCTGCGATTCGTTTACCAGCACGAGCCGCTGGGGCAGGCCCACGCGCTCTGGCTGTGCCGCGACCTGCTGGATGGGAGTGACGTGCTCGTTTCCCTGGGCGACATCATCATCGACGCCGATTTCGACCATATCGCCGTCGTTACCCCCGGCGCGGATGCCGTCTTTCAGACGATGGAAATCGACGACCCCAGCCACTTCGGCTGCCTGACGGTCGGCTCCGACGGGTTCATCGACCGCATCGTGGAGAAGCCGAAGACGGGCGACTATCGCCTGGCGCTGGCCGGCTCATACTGGTTCGCCGACGGCCGCAAGCTGTGGGCCACAGTCGATCAAACGTTGTCGTCCGGTCGTCAGACCAACGGCGAATACTACCTGGCCGACGCCTTCCAGCTCATGCTGGAGCGCGGCGACCGGATCGGCGTGCAGCCGATTTGGGCAATCGTCGACGTCGGCTCGCCGGGTAACCGGCTGGCGGCCAATCACAAGCTGTTGGCACAGGCCGACGACCGCTTGCTCGGCGGGCCGTCGGACGACGTGACGATCATCCCGCCCGTTTTCGTCCATCCGTCGGCCGTCATCGAACAGTCGATCATCGGCCCCTACACGACCATTGGCCCCAACGTTCGCGTGCGCCGGTCGATCGTCGCCGACAGCATCGTCGATCCCGGCGCGGTCATCACCGACTGTGTCCTGCGCGACTCCGTCATCGGCGCGAACGCCGTCATCGCGGGCGCGGCGCAGGCGCTCATCGTGGGCGACGACAGCCGGCTAACGACCGCCGACCGTCAACCGCCGTCGATATCAGGATAATGGCATGAAAGTTCTCTACATCTGGTTTTATTCGCGGAGCTTCCCCGACTATCCCAAGGTGGCGGCCGTCTTGCGCGAGCGAGGCCATGAGGCCTGGGTGGCAAATTACGACGAGGGGGGCGACATCGTGTGGCAGTCGGGCGAGGAGCGGGTCGCCACCGTGCCCGGCCCGGCCGAAGCCCGCGCGCCCCTGGCGCGCATCCCTGTATTGGGGGCGCTATGGAACCGGCTGGCTTTTGTGGCCTTCATGTTGCGGTTGCGCCGCTTCTTCCGCGACCAAAAAGCCGACATTGTTCACGTTTGCCCCAACGCGGCGCGCATGATCTGGCTGTTGCCGGTGGGGATGCCGCGGCGGATGCGGTTCGTCATTGACTATCGCCAGATTGCCCAGCGCGATGCGCATGGGCCGGTCGGCAGGCTGAAGGCGGCGCTGGCCCACGGGGTGCGCTCGTTCTATTGCCGCGTTCTCTATGATCGGGCGACGTTTCTCCATGCCCTGGGGGCCGAAAAAGTGCTCGGCGACGAATGGCGGCGATGGGGCGACGTGGTGCCTCTGGCCGTCGATGACCCCTTTCTCAATTTCCCGCGGCCCGCGGAGCGCGCCGATGGGCCGGTCACGTTCCTCTACCTCGGCTCCATCTCTCGCGTGCGCAAGCTGGAGCAGATCATGGCCGCCGTGGAGTTGGCCTCGAGCAAGGCGGGTGAGAATGGCTTCCGCCTCGATTTTATTGGCCCCGACACAACAGGTGGATATTATCATCAGGTAGTGAAGGAGATGGGGCTTGGCCGCTGGATTCGCCTGTTGCCGCCCGTCGCCTACGATCGCGTGCCGGAGATCATGACAAGCTATGACGTTGCCCTGACAATTGTGCCCGAAAGCCCGTCCGACTGGCAATACCAGCCGACCATCAAGGGTATCGAGTATCGCGCGCTGGGCATGCCGGTCATCGCCACCGATTTCGCGCCCAATCGCGAGCTGGTGACGGACGGCGTGAACGGCCTGCTGGTGAATAACACGGCCGATAGCATTGCCGGGGCGATGCTGCGCTTCATCGAGGCTCCGGGGTTCCTCGAGCAATGCCGGGCCAATGCCCAGGCCATGCGCGGCGGCCCCACGTGGAGCGACGCGGCGACGCAGTACATGGACATCTATCGGCGGCTCCACGGCCGCGACGGCCGCGACGACTTGCGGCGACCCGACAACGCCGCCGATTTGCGCGTGGATTCAGTGAAGTGAGGTGCCGACTTGAGTAACCTGAAGATTCGGGCAGCTCGCGGCAGCATGTACATGACCGCGATCTCGTTCGGCCTGCGGCCCATCTCCATGCTGCTGTCGATCCTGGTGGCTCGGCTGCTCACGCCTGAGGATTTTGGCCTTGTAGCCCTGGCGATGATCCTGCTCAACGCGGCCAATCTGATCACCGATCTCGGTATGCGACCGGGCATTGTCCAGACCAAGGAAGACATCGAGAAGGTCGCCTATTACGCCTTCGTCATGGTCATGGCGGCCAGCATGGCTCTCAGCGCGCTCATCTGGCTGTTCGCTCCTCCGCTTGCCAACGTCCTCGGCGGCGGCGCGGAACTGGTTCCCATCCTGCGAGCAATGGCGATCCTGGTTACCTTTGACGGCCTGTGGATTGTCCCCGAAGCGTTGTTGCGCCGCGATCTGCGGTTCAAGCAACTGGGTTTCTCGCAAATCCCGGCCGAACTGGCCTCGACCATCATCGCCATTGTGATGGCCCTGATGGGCTTCGGCGTCTGGAGCCTCGTCGTCGGCCAGCTCGCCAGCGAACTGCTGCGGGCGATCTTGCTTTGGTCATACTACCGGCCGTGGATTTGGATCAAGCCCAAGAAATGGGACAAGGAGATCGTCCACGGGATGCTTAGTTTCGGCCTGCCGAGCATGGGCAGCGGCGTTCTGAAGATTTTCTCCAATCAGGTCGATACCTGGATCGTCGGCCGTCGGCTTGGCCCCAGCTCGGTCGGTCTCTATAACAAGGCCTTTAACCTGACCACGCGCCTGAGCGACATGCTGACCTCGTCGGTCTTCGGCAACGTGCTCTTCCCATCCTACGCCAAGATGCAGGACGACAAAGCCCGCCTGGGACGCGCCTATCTGAAGAGCACCAAAATGGTTTTCCTGATCATCGTGCCGGTGTCGGTCGGGTTGGCGATCACCGCGCCGCTGCTCGTCCCCGTCCTGTTGGGGCCGAAATGGCTGGCGATGATCCCCATCTGGCAGGTCTTCTCGCTCTACGGCCTGACACGGCCCATCTCGACCAATTCGGCGCCGATTTTCCTGGCGACCGGCCAGCCGAAGCGCAACATGACGGCCAGCCTCGTCTTGCTAGCCACCATGCTGCCGTTGATCTTCCTGCTCATCGGCCCCTATGGGACCGTCGGCGTGGCCGTGGCCGTGTCCCTCGCCAGCACCATCGCCATGCTGTTCAATATGTTCCAGGTGAACCAGATTTTGCCGGGCACGGCGATCAAGACCTTTGTTCAGGGGCTGCCGTTCTTTGTGGCCGGCGCGCTCATGACACTCGGCGTGGTGCTTCTGCAGGGGCCGATTGTCAATCTGACCGGCGGCGAGAACCTGTCGGCTCTTATCCTGGTCATCATCGCCGCTGCCCTGATCTACATCGCCGCCATCCTGGTTTTGCAGCGGCCGCTCGTGCTGGAACTCTACGAACTGACCATCATGGCTTTGGGTTTCGACAAACGCTGGCCGCGCTTGTTGCCTGCCCGATTGCGGACCGGCAAATAAGCGCAATTCCGTTAATCTAGCATCAGAAAACAGGCTGGTTTGGCCCAGCGCCACTCTGTTCCGTGTTATCCTCCGGGCATTGCGCCTTGGCGCACTATTCCGACGCACGTATTGGGATCACAATTAAAAATATCGGGGATCGGGAGCGAGCCACCTGACCGGCAGGGCGAGTTACGCCTGCCGCGTTTTGCCTGAGAAGGCGGCGTGAAAAAATTGATAACGCCAAACCCCGTAAGAAAAGTTGTAAGTCTGGCGCTATACCGTAGACAAAGCGAAGGAGTAAGGGCACAATGAAATACTTCAGAATTACCCTGTACATGCTGGCAGCCGTTCTGTTGCTGTCTGCTTCTCCCATGGTCATGTTTGCCGATACCGAGGCTCAGGGCGGGCGTATTCCCGCGCCGACCGACCCGGCCATGCTTGACCCGGAGATTCCGCCTCTGACCGGAGGGGCTCCTTATCCGTTTCCGATCACGATATATCAACCGGCCGAGACGGCCGCGCCCACCGGGCCGGATACACCCGCTTCGCCGGTCATTGCCGTCTGGCATGGCAACACACAAACCTTTGGCCAACTCGGCACACCCCAGGAGTGGATCAACGTTCTGGGCAATGTCACCGGCACAACCTCGCTCAGCTATACGTTGAACAACGGGCCGGAGCATGAATTGTCCATCGGCCCCGATGGACGGCGGCTGCAAAATGCGGGGGATTTCAATATCGAATTGAACTACGCCGACTTGAACGACGGAGCCAACACGGTTCTTATCAAGGCCGATGACGGTTCAACCCAGAGCACACAAACCGTCACCGTCAACTATAGCGCCGGCAACGAGTGGCCGCTGCCCTATACTGCCGATTGGGGCGCGATAGCGAATCCCCAGGCCGGAGCGCAGATCGTTGACGGCCAGTGGATGATCAGCGGCGGGCAACTTCAGGTCATTACTCCCGGCTATGACCGTCTTGCCGCGCTTGGCAGCATGAACTGGACCGATTATGAGGTCGAGGTGCCGGTCACCGTTAACGCGCTCGAGACCTCGTCTCAGGGTTCGGGCGTCGGCCTCATCGTTCGCTGGCTGGGCCACTACGATGCCGGCAACGGCTCACAGCCGGTCGATGGCTGGCGGCGTTTGGGCGCGCTGGTCTGGCACCGCTGGACGCCCGCCGGCAATGCCGCGTTCGAGATGCGCGGCAACGGTGGTCAGGACATCATTCCCCCCAACAGCGATCAGGCCATGGAATTGGGCGTCCCCTACATATTCAAGGTGAGTGTGCAGTCATCGCCCTTCTCCGGCAACACGGCCACCTATCGGTTCAAGTTCTGGCCCGCGGGTCAGAACGAGCCGCCGCAATGGTATATGACGGCCACGGGCAACACCGACGAGCCGGCGGCCGGTTCTGTGGTCCTGGTGGCCCACCACGCAACCGTCACCTGGGGCGACGTATCCGTTCGGCCTATCCAGGGTGAAACGTTCACGATCAACGTCGAGCAGCCCCAGAACGGCAGCATCGTCGTCACGCCTCAGAAGGAAGTCTATGATTACGGCGATCGCGTCGAAATCCGCACCCAGGGCCTGAGCGGCTACGTCCTGTCAGGCTGGACGGGCAGCTTCTCCGGCAATCAAAATCCGCTGGAGTTTGACATCACCCAGGACATCAACGTCGGGGCGACCTTCGAAAGCGGACCTGCGCCGAAATTGAACCTGACGGTTGCCGGGCAGGGCGAGGTCACGGCCGCGCCCAAGAAGAACAACTATCTCTACGGCGAGCTTGTCACCCTGACGCCCCAGCCGGCGCTGGGCTACATCTTCTCCGGATGGAGCGGCGATCTCTCCGGCGCGGATAACCCGGCGGTCGTTGCCATGAGCGGCACCCGGAACATCACCGCCAATTTCATCTCGGCCAACGCCGACTCGCCCGTTTCCGACGACTTCAACGCCTGCGCCCTGAATACCGGGCTATGGACGTTTGTCAATCCGCTCGGCGATGGGTCCTATCAAATGAACGGCACGCAACTCTTGTTGAACGTGCCGGGGAACATCTCCCACAACGTCTGGGAGGAGGGGAACCTCTCCGTTCGCGTGATGCAGCCGACGCAAAACGTCAACTTCGAGATTGTCACCAAGTTCGAGTCGGCCGTCACCCAGCGCTACCAGATGCAGGGTATATTGGTGGAGCAGGACAGCCAGAACTTTCTGCGTTTCGAGTTCCACAATGACGGATCGAGCGTCAGGCTCTACGTTGCGCGGTTCCTGAACGGCTTGCCGAAAGCCGTTATCAGCGACGTGCTGCTGCCGACCACGCCGCCATACCTGCGCGTCACGCGCGCCGGCGGCTTGTGGAGCGTTTCCTTTTCGGAAGACGGCAATACATGGGTTGCCGGGGGCAGTTTCAACTTTGCGTTGAACGTCACCAAATCCGGCGTCTTTGGCGCCAACCACGGCACGCCGCCGCTGCGGCCCGCCCCGGCGCATACGGTGATCGTGGATTACTTCTTCAACACCGCCGCGCCGATTGTGCCCGAAGACGGCAATACACTTGAGGATTTCACGGTGACGACCCAGAAGGTCGGTCAGGGCACGGTGACGCTCAACCCGTCGAAACCCACCTATTCCTGCGGCGAGACGGTGACGGTGACGGCCGTGCCCGCGGCCGGCTGGACGTTCGGCAGCTGGAGCGGCGACCTGAGCGGGTCCAGCCCCGCCCAGCAACTGGTCATTTCCCGCGATCACCAGGTCACGGCGACGTTTGTTCAACAACCGACGGAATTCAAGATTTTCCTGCCCATCGGTATCGACCGTTAGGCCAGGGCCATTATGGCAGCCGGTTCCCGGCTCAGGCGTGACGAAGCGTATAGTAAAGAGGATGAAGATGAAGCGTTTTAATGGATTTGCAGTGTTGTTGCTTTTGCTGGGATTGATCATCAGCCTGGGCCGGGTGCCGGAAGCGGAAGCGGGCATCTTTACCGCCAGTGAGGAGGTTACCTATAAGGAGTACTGGATATCTCACAAGCAGTTCACGGGCGGTTGCACGCCGGACGGGTTTCCCACCAACCCGAACGGCTCATTCTATAGCGAGCCTGAGGCAGCGGATGAATGTCTCAAGACGATGACCCTCCCTATTCTCGACGATTTTACCGGAGCGCTCAAGGCCGAGGTATACGTCGACATGTGGCGCACCGACGACCGCAACAGCCCGCGGATGCGGATCAACAACCTGCCGACGGTGTACCAGCCGCCGCGCGGCTACGACTGGAGCCGCACGGCCTGGGTGACCGAAGTTCCGCTGACCAGCCTGGTGGCCAATAACCAGTTCTCCTTCTGGGCCGAATACAACAAGTATCACATTTATGATGTCGCCGTGCGCATCTACTTCGATGACACGCACCCCCTGATTTCGGGGGGCGCGCCTGAGACCGCGGTCGACGGTGAGTTGCTGTCCATTACCGATGACCTCGGCGCGGAGATACCGGCCGGCACGGGCGGTATGTTGCTGGTGAACGACGACAAGCTGACGCTGAAGGCCAATGTCGGCCCCGGCGCCAAAGTCGTCGAGTTCCATGCCTATTACGAGGGCTACGACGACGATAGCGACGGCGTGCGGCGTGACTGGCACAACCTCAACCGCAACAACTGGAATCCCAATGGGTCGGATGCAACCGACCCCGCCGCCAAATTGGGCAGCACGATCAACCACATCGGCAATGTGGCGCCGCCGGTCGCGGGCGGCCCCGTCGACCCCATCGTCTGGAACCTGCCGCACATCGTCAATCAGTCGGGTGTCCGGTTCAAGATTCGAATTGTAAGCGCGGATGGGACTGTGCGCGAGGCGGCCGGCGGAGCGACGCCGGAATATTCACTGGTGCGGAACTACCCGGTCGTCTATTTCACCACGCCCAACTTCGACGACTTCGGCCTGCACATGAACGGCAGCCGCCCCGACGTGGTGAGCTATACATTTCCACTGCCGGCCGACCTCGATCTGACGGCGTATGAGAAGGCATACCTTCTGGGAATGTATTGGAAGAAGCCTGCCTACTCGATCAACGGATCGAAAGCACAGTCCGCCAACCCGGGCGATCAATGGCCGCTGGGTATTCGTGAACTTAATACATCACTCCTGACGGCCGGCGATAATGCGATCAGTTTTCTCTATTCCGGCGGCACCGGCGCCGCGGTTGAACATCCCGGC